>Ga0173479_10000124_pt1 | contig 12725 bp, 7 predicted proteins | sample NitcycUS104311B1_FD_136668 | JGI IMG/M metagenome (GOLD analysis project Ga0173479, IMG submission 136668) | Soil microbial communities from Arlington Agricultural Research Station in Wisconsin, USA - Nitrogen cycling UWRJ-S104-311B-1 (version... | ecosystem: Environmental > Terrestrial > Soil >... | reverse complement strand
TTCCGGAGAGATTGCTGCAGTAGAACGGGCAGCTGAAGGTTGTAAAGTTGCAGGTGCCAAACGAGCAATTATGTTGGCGGTAGGAGGAGCTTTTCACAGTCCACTCATGACTCCGGCCAGGGACATGTTTGCCGAAGCTATAGACAATACCACATTCCATACCCCACTTTGCCCAGTCTATCAAAATGTGGATGGGCAGCCGTCTGTTGATCCGGTTGAAATCAAGCATAAACTTTTACATCAGCTTACGTCTTCCGTGCAATGGACAAACACGATTGAGACGATGCGGGAAAATAAGATTCATGAATTTTCAGAATTTGGCAGCAAAGTGCTGGGTGGATTTGTTAAAAAGATATACAAAGAAGCAACTATGACTTCGTTTGAGTAGATGATGAAGTTTCAAGTACATACGGGAAGCCTACTCGTAGCCGAGCCTTTTATGCTGGATACTAATTTCCGCAGGGCAGTGGTGCTGATTACCGATCATACAGATGATGAGGGTACTGTCGGTTTTATTTTGAACAAACCGTTGACTGTAAAAATCAAAGACCTGGTCGAAGACTTTCCGGACATTAATGGATTCGCTCACTATGGCGGTCCGGTTTCGACCAATACGATCCACTATATTCATAATGTCGGGAGATTGCTGGAAGGCAGCACTGAAATCGGGCCCGGGGTATTCTGGGGTGGGGAGTTTGAAAAATTGAAATTCCTGATTGCTCATGAGCTGGTCAAGGATGATAATATCCGCTTTTTCGTGGGATATTCCGGCTGGTCACCCGGACAATTGGCCGAAGAATTGGAATCCGGATCCTGGATCGGCTCCGAGATCCACGCTAATTACCTCTTTAAATCTAAGCCAAACCGGCTCTGGAACCAGGTGATGCACCATAAAGGGGACATTTTCAGCGTATTAGCCCAACTCCCCGAGCAGCCGAACCTTAATTAGGCTAAGGCTGAGGCTAAGGCTAAGGAGGGACTCTAGCTTATTTTTCACTCGACACCCTTCACTCTTCCCTCAACAGTTACCTTTGCGCCCGATATGATATTGGTTAAAGATGTTTCATTGGTATTTGGGGACAGGGTATTGTTGGACCAGGTGTCTTTTGCCGTCCGACAAGGGGAAAAAGTAGCCTTGATCGGGCGGAATGGTGCAGGAAAATCCACACTCTTAAAGATGATTGCCGGGCATGGTGAGCCTGATTCCGGCAGTATTGATAAGCCTATCAATATGGCCTACCTCAAGCAGGAAATCACCCTGGATCCTGAGTTGACCGTGATGGAAGCCGCCTACACCGCGTTTGAACGTGTTCGCCAGATTCATGATCAATTGGAAAAGACCATTTACCAGCTGGAGCATCATCATGATAATGAAGAGAGCCTGATGCATCATAGCCAGATGATGGCAGAATTGTATAGTGAACTGGAGCACCTCGATGAAGCTAACATTGAAGGCGACATGGAAAAGGTGTTGAAAGGATTGGGATTTGAAGAAGACACGTTTCATAAGAAGTTGAAAGAACTGTCCGGCGGCTGGCAAATGAGGGTTGAATTGGCTAAGCTGTTACTTGCCCGCCCGGATTACCTGTTGCTGGATGAGCCTACCAATCACCTGGATATGCCTTCCATTATCTGGCTGGAGCGATATCTCAAGACTTCTTCCACCGGTGTGTTATTGGTCTCGCACGATAAAAGGTTTCTCGATCAGTTAACGGAAAGAACTATTGAGATTAGTTTGGGGAGAGTATACGACATGCCATATCCCTATTCCAAGTTCATGGAAGAGCGAAAACTGGCGAAGGAAATTCAACAGGCTGCTTTTCAAAACCAACAGAAAGAAATAGAGCGGAAGGAAAAACTCATCGATCGATTCAGAGCCAAAGCGTCTAAAGCCAGTATGGCCAAGTCCCTGGAAAAACAATTGGATAAAATTGAAATTATTGAGGTTGAAGATGAGGATACGTCGGTAATGAAAGTGAGGTTCCCGGTTTTGGATCGGGCTCCGCGCACGATGGTGCAGGCGAGGCATCTCACCAAAGCCTATGGAAAAAAAATAGTTCTGTCGGGTATTGATTTTGATCTCGAACGAAATGAGAAGATTGCTTTTGTCGGCCAGAATGGACAGGGTAAATCAACGTTGGCTAAATTAATTGCCAACAAGATTGAACCTACGGGGGGAGTAATGGATGTGAACGAGAAAGTTATGTTAGGGTATTATGCCCAAGACCAGACCGAACTTTTCGATCCTTCCAAAACAGTATTGCAAACGATCGAAGAACAAGCGGCGCCAGAAGTTCGACCAAGGGTTCGGGCTATCCTGGGAGCATTTTTATTTAGTGGTGAAGATGCCGGTAAAAAGATATCCGTGCTTTCCGGTGGTGAACGCGCGAGATTGGCATTGGCATGCATGATCTTATCGCAAACCAACCTGCTGATCATGGATGAGCCAACACATCACCTGGACATCATGGCCAAACAACGTTTGAAGGATGCTTTGCTGGATTATCCGGGTGCTTTGATCATTATCTCGCACGATCGGGATTTTTTGCAGGGTTTGACTTCCCGCACTATAGAATTTACCGGAGGCAAGACCATGGAATACCTCGGTGATATCGATGAGATGTTGGTTAAAAAGGGAATTGAAAATCTGGATCTTGTCCAGGCAGCAGAGAAGGAAAAGAAGAATGTGCCGGTGGTCAAAGAAGTTAAACCTACTCCCATGTCTACTTCTTCCATGTCTGACCAGGAAAAACGGACTATTCAAAAGCGTTTTGCCCAGATTGAAAAAGAAATTGATAAACTGGAGAAAGGAATTAAGGAGAAAGAATTACAATTGGCGGATCCTGATTTTTTTCAATCGCCTGAGTTTGGCAATGCCGTAAAAGTATACGAAACCAGGAAACAGGAATTAGAAAAACTTACAGAAGAGTGGGAGCAGCTAGTTGGTAAATTGTCGTTGGGATAAGGGCAAAAAAAAATGCCGGTGTCACCCTTTGACGACCCCGGCAAGTCTCACCCCTTTATTAATCTTATGTATGCAGAAACAATCTCTTAAAAAATTTCTGCGGTAGTTTTTTTGTTTGGACAATCACTTTGACTGAACGATGATGTAAAGGTCAAATATTATTTTGCCTCATACATGGACGAAAACACCCATTTTTCAATTTCAGGGTTTTCCCCTACTGGAGCGCAATCCTCTTTGAAAAGCGCTGTTTTCCGTCCTGAATGATCAGTTCAAACATTCCACTCAGCAATGCAGGTATCTTCACAGCTATGCCATCGGCGCTCGCATGTGTCACCGTCAGGTTGAAACTTGCCTCTGACGAATGATGGTTGGAAAGTGCAGCAGAAATATTGCTTTCACTTTCCAACCTCGGATACTCAATGAAGAGTGATCTCAAATGTGTGTTCCTCCGGATCATTAAAGACTCGGTATTCTTGATCAGGCGCATGGGATTATTGCTGATTGTGATGGTAAAGATGAAGGCATACCATATCAATTACTACATGGTTAACCCTGAAAAAGTAGGGTAAAAAGCCACCTGGGTCCAAAAATGATTGGCTGAAGTGTACTGTTTATGTGATGAAACGGGATTTAAATGCCAGTGACCAGACTTGCTTATTCATGTTTGCTCAACAATTCCTCATGTTTACGCTTCAGGTAGAAGTAAGTCTCATGTTGGGACCTTATGGCCAGTTCTGAATCGCTCTGCCGATATTCATTAATGAGTTGATATTCCAGGGAGCGGGATTTGACGTTATCACTGCGCTGGATTTGCAGGATATCTTTAATTTCACGAATGATCTCGGGATCATAAATAGGGAAGGAAGTTTCAATGCGGAACGAAAGATTGCGCTCCATCCAATCTGCTGAGCTCAGATAGATTTTTTCTTGTCCTCCATGATGAAAGATGAAGATCCGGCTATGTTCCAGGAACCGGTCAACAATACTAAAGGCCTTGATATTTTCACTGAGGTTTTTCTTTCCCGCTAGGAGAGAGCAAATGCCCCTGATGTTCAATTCAATTTTTACTCCTGCATCTGAAGCGTCATACAGCTTGTCGATCATTTCCTCATCCTGCAGGCTGTTGAATTTTAGGACTATGGAGGCTGGCCGGCCGGCTTTTGCTTCTGCTATTTCGAAATCAATGAGCTGGATCAATAATTTCCGGAGATTGAATTGACCTACCAATAAATGTTTGAATTCTTCATTCGGGAGTTTCACCGTCTCAAGGAAGGAAAAGATCCTGGCCACCTCACTGGTGATTCGTTTATCGGCCGTGAAAAAACCTAAATCACTATAGATGCGGGCGGTCACTTCATGGAAATTACCTGTGCTCATGTAACTGTATAATTGAGGACCATCATGTTCCAATCTTCTCACCAAGGCAGCTTTGCTATGCACTTTCAATCCCGGGAAACTATAGCGTACCACGATACCTGCTTTTTCAAGTTGTTCACCCCAACGCAGATTAGCTTCCTCATCGAACCTGGCTTTGACTTCGATAAAAGCATAAACCTGTTTTCCGGATTTCACTGCATTGATTAATGCTTCCATGATCCGGCTATTGGGCGCTACACGGTACTGAATGATTTTGATGTGCGTGACATTCGGATCCTTGGCGGCATGCTCAAAAAATTGAATGACCGGCTCGTATTTATGATAAGGCAGGTGGATCAGGTGATCTGATTTTCGAATTTCATTGAATATGGATTCCTGGTGGACGAATGGCAGGTAATCCATGGGTGGCAATGGTTGATCCTTGAGGTGTTCCATACCAAAGGATGGAAATTTGAAGAAATCAAAATTATTATGGTAACGACCTTCCGGAAAGGATCCCATTTTTTCTACACCCAGCACGGACATCAGGTAATTGAGGAAGTGCTGGGGAATTGTTTTATCATACACCAATCTTGAGGCGGGACCAACATCTCTTTTCAGCAAACTATTTTTAATCTTCTTGATGAGGTCACCCTGGTATTCATCGTCAATGTACAATTCGCCATCGCGGGTCAGTTTGATAGAATACGTATCCAGGATTTGATACCCGGGGAAAAGCCACATCACACTATGCCGGACAATATCATCCAGCATGATTAATTCATGGCCGGATCTTTTTGCAGGTAACTCAACAAACCTGGGAAGGTGATCTGATGGTATTTTAATTATACCGTATTGATGATGCTGACCAGGGTCATCTTTGTCCTTCATCATGATGGCGAGATAGAGGGCCTTATTATTCAGGAAGGGACGAATCTTGTCCTTGACCAGTAAAACAGGTTGAACAAAGGGAAGCAGGTTTTCCTGGAAATAGGTATCCACAAAGGCTTCTTGCTCCTGTGTCAATTCGTTTCGCTGGACAAGGTGAATATCATGACGCTTCAGTTCAGGAACAATCTGATGTTGAAAAATTTCACTGAATTCTACAGCGTGATCGCTGACGATTTTTTGAATTCTCAGCAATACTGCTTCCGGGTCATAATCCAGTGCTTTTATTGTCTTTTTCCCAACTTGTAAGAGGTTGCGGTGATTGGCCACCCGGACCCTGAAGAATTCATCGAGGTTGCTGCTGTAAATCGCCAGGAATTTGATCCTTTCCAATAGGGGGACATTGGGATCCTTGGCTTCCTGGAGGACCCGGTAATTGAAGGATAACCAACTGATATCCCGCTGTATATATCGATTAGTCTTGTTTGTATTGTCTTTTGCCATGTCGGGACCTTGGAGCTAAGCAGGGGCAAAAATTACACCAAAGATGGATGGTCGAAGGTCCTTTTATCACATTATATTGCCGTCCGGGGTATTTATCCCGATTTCTTAATAATTTAACCAGCTATGATTACAAGAAGAAAAATGGCTGCGGCCAATTGGAAAATGAACCTTACGGTTACCGAAGGATTGGTTTTGGTAAAAGAGATCAAGGCGGGATTGCCCTCTCCGTTGGATTGCGACGTGGTGATTGCACCTCCTTTTACGCACCTGGTTCCGGTAATGGATATAGCCGGAAATTCCGGTATCCAGGTAGGTGCACAAAACTGCTTTCATGAAAAATCCGGAGCTTTTACAGGAGAGGTGTCGATCAGCATGCTTGCAGAAATGGGAGCCCGGTATGTGATTGTTGGACATTCTGAGCGCAGACAAATTTTTGGAGAAACAGATGCCTTGGTCAGGACAAAAGTGAACATGATCCTGGAGGCCGGGCTCATTCCGATTTTCTGCTGTGGAGAGTCTCTTGAAATCAGAACCTCCGGAAAGCATACTGGATTTGTTCAATCCCAATTGCTTGAAGGTTTGTTTCATCTGCCAGCGGAATTATTTTCGAAAGTGATTATTGCTTATGAACCGATTTGGGCCATTGGTACAGGTGTGACTGCGACTCCTGAACAAGCCCAGGAGATGCATGCTTTTATCAGGCAAGCAATAGTTGAACATTACGGGCATGATGTAGGAGATTATTCCAGGATCCTGTATGGTGGTAGCATTAAAGCTGAGAACGCAAGAATGTTGTTTTCACAAAGAGATGTTGACGGTGGATTGGTGGGTGGAGCATCTTTGCAGGGCCCCGGATTCCTGGCTATCATAGCGGCAGCCTGTGGATAAGGTTGTTGGTAATTTCTGATGCAAAAATTTGCAATCCTGCACACAAGCAATTATTTTTATTGCCTTCGATTAATGAATCGGAAATTGGAAGATACAAATCTGATCTCTAGACCTATATTCGGCTTCATGCAAATGAAGCATGATACATAGCTTGAAAATAAACGCGAAAGCGTGCACGAGTACAGCTATAGAGGATACGAGATTGGAGAAGTGGGGTGGCCTAGTGGCCATAACCTCGTGCTGGTTGACCTAGATAGTCAATAATACCGGCACAGTGCTTTTGCGACATCCTGTTATTGTCAGTATTCCACGGAATGACGACATGTCCAACTTGAGATGAGACTAAGCACAAAAGGAAAAGGGATTCATCCTTCAGCAATGACTGGATGAATCCCTTTCCTTTTTATTGATATCCGGAATGCTTTATTCCAGCACTATTTTCCATTGTGCCATTCTTCCATTTTCAAGCCTTGCTGTAAGGATGTATAATCCAGGTGAAAGAGCAGCCGGTAGTTCCTGGTAGAAATAGGACTCACCAGGAATATCAATATCCTGATGTAGCAAAATTTGTTGGCCGGTTACCGCTGTAAATTCAAGAGTCCCAACATGAACGGATTCTTTGCCCGAATTAATCAACCGTAGTTTATCATCGGAGCTTAACAAGGTTGGGCGACAAGTCAATGAAACGGTCTTGCTGATGTCCTGTGTGCCTGAAACGAAAGGAACCTCAAAATCAAACACCTCCTGGCATCCGTTAGCATCAGTAACCGTAAGGGTGTAATGACCATGAGGAATATTAAAGATGCTCTCCGTCGTCTGTCCCGTACTCCATTTATAAGTGAAGGGTGGAGTTCCTCCAACAATCTCCACGATGATAGCGCCAGTATTATTTCCGGTATTTCCCATGATCGACAGATCATTGACGATAATAGCCGGTAGTACATCGAGATGTAAAATGGTTTGTTCAAAACAACCGGGTTTGATCTCTTCTGTGTGGGAATAGGTGCCTTCTTCAAAAACCTGGACCCCTTCAAATTCGAGTGTATCACCAAAGCAAATCGTTTGGAAGATATCTGTAGTAAAGGTGTCCTTAACCACCAGGTCCAGGTGGATATAACTCGGACATCCTTCAGGTCCCACATATTCAATGATTTCATTGGTGGTTTCAGTATAGGGTACACCTAGAATAAATACGGTGTCTCCTTGACAGATGACATAGTTTTGATTCTCAGTTAATGAGGGTATGACCGATAGGTTTACATTGATGATACTATCGCACCCGGTGGAAGACTGGTTTTCCAGGACAATAGAATAGATCCCGGGATCTTGCAGTATGGTGTCCGCTACCACCAGTGATTCTCCAACACAAATGGCCGTGTCCAGTAAGAAATTTACAGAAGGATTGACCGTTACCACAACACTTCCTGTGCCGTTGCCATCGCAATGTGAATCTCTATAGGTGCCAATAGTGAATACGGAACTGAAAACAGGATCTACATTAATTGTGATCTCATTCGTTTCAGCCAGGACATTGGCAAAAAATTGGTTGTCCTGGTAAAGTCCGATAGCAAACGGAGGGGCACCATTCAATTGGAAATGTAAAGTCACTGTAGCTCCACTGCAGATGTTATTCGGACCTACCAGTGAAAGATTGCCTGTTGGATTTTGGTAAACAGTCACTGTAAAATCATCCGCCTGGGTTGCACATCCTTCAGATTCTGCACGAATGGAATACCGTACCATTTGTGGAATGACCACATTATGATGCAATATCTGGAAGAAGGATTCCTGCTGAAATCCATTCGTAGCTCCGGTCACGAATGGATCAGGATCTGCGGTCCATGTATAAGTGACCGGAGGAGGAAGATTCGTTCCTGGTGGGAAGTTAATAGTATCTCCATTGCAAACGGAAAAATCCTGGATATTGGAAATGCCCGGATTAAGGCAACACCGAAGAATGGCATTGAAGATTTCCGGTTGATCATATACGCAGGCAAGGCTGGAAGCGTTTCCTATTTCACCATCTGCATAGGTTTTCATGGTAACACTACAATCCAGGTTGGACAAGCAGTCTTCAACCACAGGTAAAGTGAAACAAATTTTCCATTTATCACCAGGAGTAGGCTGGCAATTGTTGATATCGCCAGTTGTCTGATCCGGGTTGTCCGTTGGCGGAGGATCTCCGGTATTAGTAAAGTACCAACCTGCCGGCATGCCCTGGCCACCATCAAAACCATTGATGGGATTGGAAATATTGTAATGAACGTCACCTAATTTATACCACTCCCAAAAACCGGTTTCAACAGGAGCAATCATAGAATCAATTTGCAGCGGTTGACCCTCGATATCAAAAGCTGTAGAATCCCATCCCGGTCCAAAAGTTGGAACGAGTCCCTGGAATCCATTACAGTCCAGTTTAGCCCAGTTGGTGAGTTCATAGCAGAATTGAACTTGCTCACCAGGTTGATAAGGTCCATTGGCAGGACTACCCATTGAAGTGCCCGTGACATAAATTCTATCTGCTCTGTTGCAAAATTCAACATGAATGGAAGAGGCACAAAAATCAAATTGCCCGAGGTTGGCTTCGTCGTCGGAGACGGCTATAACATAAGTCGTCCGTGGTTCGACTTCCAGGTAGGACATGATGACTGAACCATTGGCTCCGGTTGCGCACAAGACTTGTTGATAGGTAGTACAATTGACTGTCTTGAATACGGCTATTCTTGGCTTGTTAAATTCAAAAGAAGTCACGCTGAGGGTCAGCAGATCAGACATGGTATCCGTCACTACTTTAAAATAAGCAGTAGGGTCATTGAAATCGGCACATGGCGAATTGAAAAAATTCGGACCTGGACCAAGTCCTGCTAAACATCCACTAACACAAGTCAAAGAATTGTTATCCGGTGGATAGAGAATGTTAGTTGGGGTAGTATCCGATTCACACACGAAGTTATCAGAACATGGATCAGGACGGGTATTGAGTGTGAAATACCAAAAGTCCTGTTGCGTAATGGTATTTGGCGGAACATTTTTATCATTAGAAAAGGAAGAATTCAAAACATGAAACACAGAGTCAATGGTTAGAATATCGGCTGCCACATCATTCACTGTTCCTCCGTTGTTCATTTGTTGTTCAAGGTTTCCGTCCAGGTCGGTTTGGATGATCCAAACATCACTCAGTCCTTTGTTTCCCGTTAAATCACCATTCGCACTGGTGGTGCTGGTTGAGATCACCAGGTGATTGGTACTGTAGAGTTCCAGGTGACCATTGAAATCATTGCCGGAACCGCCGAATCGTTTTTTAGTGAGGAGATTTCCATCCACTTCATTGAGTTTCAGTAGCCACAAATCATTGATTCCACTGTTCTCATCAAAATCATCATCATCCGAATTGGATTGTAATGTGACATAAACAAATCCATCAGGATGCAGGATGATATCATTCGGAATATCATCCTCGGAACCGCCGAAGGTTTTCTGCCAAAGAATTTGTCCATCAGGTCCAAGTTTCATAACCCAAACGTCAAACCCGCCATGATTGGGATCTACTCCTGAGATATTGGAATTCGTTTGTGCAGTAATATAAATGTTACCATTAATGTCCTGGGTTATGGCTGTGGGAACATCAGAACTGGATCCACCCAACAGATTGGACCAAAGGATATCAAAATTCGCATTCACTTTTACCACCCACACATCCAGCACCCCGTGATTAATCTGGCCATTTAGTGTTGTTGAACCGGCTTGAATCAGCATGGTAATATCACCATTCACAGCCCGGAAGGCATCGATTGCGGTTTCCGTGATCTGGCCACCGAATATTTTTCCATTGATCAGGCTACCATTGGAATTGGTGCGCATCAGCCATCCACCGGCTAAGCCATTGATTGTACCGAATTGTCCCTGGTCGGTGTGAGTCGTTCCAAAGGCGATGACACCTCCATCGCTGTGGGGCATAACCGTCACCAGGTCATCATTGCTCAGGCCGCCAAAAGTTTTGCTCCAGACCAGGGGACCATCCAGGTTGCGTTTCATGATCCAAAAGTCGCTTCCCGCGATGTTCCCGGGGACGTCACCATCTGTTGAAAAGGAACGGCCACCAAAAAAGAGGAGGGTGCCGGCCGGGTTTATGGCGATATCCTTTGCTTCATCGGTGGAGTTTCCCCCATAGATGATGCTTTTCTCTAAATCAAATTGGCCGGAGACGAGAAAAGAAGAAAAGATAAAGGATATCAGGATGAGTATTCTTTGCATCGGTATAGTATTGAACCATAGGGATTTGGAGTCGAAAAAGTACAGCTTTTTTTACAAAGAAGGGGAGGCATCCCCGCCAGTGCTAATTTTGTACAAAAGTTAAAGGGCCACCTTCTACAAGTGACCCTTAAGCCCATTGAGGTCGGGATGACTGGATTCGAACCAGCGACCCCTACGTCCCGAACGTAGTACGCTACCAGGCTGCGCTACATCCCGAATGAAGTGAAAAACTAACAACTAAAAGTGAAATAAGAGCCTCCTGTTTTACCAGTTATACTAGCTTTTAGTTGTAAACTTTTTCGAGCCACCAAGCGGACTCGAACCGCTGACCCTCGCATTACGAATGCGATGCTCTACCGACTGAGCTACGGTGGCTTAATAAAAACTGCTCGCCTTCGCTAAAGCTATGGCGAGCGATGTCGGGACGACAAGATTTGAACTTGCGACCACACGCCCCCCAGACGTGTACTCTACCGAGCTGAGCTACGTCCCGAATACTTTACTTTACCAGTGATAATTAATCTTACAACTTATTGAAAATCAATAATGTGTCAGGATAGTGTCATTTAAAGTGTCACTTTTGACCTTTTCAGATGACCAGGAACAAAGATAAACGAATGTCAATAGCAGGGTAAGAAGTAATGCTTTTCAGCATTCCTTTATACTATTGGATTTACGGGTGTATTGAAAGCGTATCCCAGAATTTGGATGTCCTGGCGGTAAAGATCAGCCACCATTTCCCTGGCTTCCTGGTCATAATACGCTGAATAATGTCGATGCTGGGTAGCATTGACATGAGGGATGGTTTCCTGGATCCTCAACCGGTCCAGTATGGATGTGGCGTCCTCTTGAAAAGATTCAAGCCGGCCTAGATAATCCACCAGCCTTTCTCCATTATCATCCAGGAAAAAGCGATGTTGTTTTTCCCATTGTACATGTAGCTTTCCGGCTGTCAACTGCAGATATTTTTTAAAAGAATCCTCTTCTTTCATACCGATAAATTCACGGAGATCCGGGCGTTTTTGCATATAAAAAAATTGAGAAATAGCTTTGTCCCACGGATTTCTAACGATGGTAAATTTGAAGTAGGCTTCGAATTTTTCTGATCCTATTTCCTGCCGGATTAAGCTTGCTGTTAAATGTTGCAGCCCCCCGGTTTGATATTTATTGTGATATTTTGAAGTGAAGCCCATCCACAGATCGGATGTCTTTCTCGGTTCAGGCCAAATGATGTTTTCCAGGCTGGTTCCACCACACTTGGGGATGTGGATGAAAATGCATTTATGTGGATGGGAGATCATTCATGCATTATCAGGTCTGAAGATTCTGCTGACACCAGGGGTATAGATATGTTTCTAAGAAGACTAAATACAACAACATCCTCATTTTCCAATACACAATCAAAATTGTGCCTGAGATAGTGTATGAAATCAGGATAAACGTCAAACCACCAAAAAGATGGCCAGGCAATAGCCATAAATCCAGCATCTTTTTCTTCGCACATACGCTTCAATTCAATCATGGCCACTTCCTCATTAGATGGCGAGCCCCATGGCAAACCGTTTTTTTCTAAAAATGGCAAGCATCGGTGCTCAGGTAAAATATTTTTAGAAACTCCCAACCAATCCTGATCTACGAGTAAGATGGTTTCATTTTTGGGGACTGTCTTTTGGATATCTGCCAAAACATTTTCAACCCGGTGTAACCAGGATTGCTCATATAAGAACCTGTATGGAACAGCCTTTACAACCGGCCAGGAATCCGTTTTTTCAATTGGCAAGAGATCATACACTTCATACCCGAATGCATTCAGGTCGATTGTTTCTTCAATTCTTGAGTTTCCAATCCTGATCCTGCTGAGCGTACAGCC
>Ga0173479_10000088_pt1 | contig 14756 bp, 15 predicted proteins | sample NitcycUS104311B1_FD_136668 | JGI IMG/M metagenome (GOLD analysis project Ga0173479, IMG submission 136668) | Soil microbial communities from Arlington Agricultural Research Station in Wisconsin, USA - Nitrogen cycling UWRJ-S104-311B-1 (version... | ecosystem: Environmental > Terrestrial > Soil... | reverse complement strand
GAACGCTATAACGCGGCACTATGTCGCCAGGGTAAAGTGTAAGCATCTGCAGGTTGGATTCAAATCGAGAGTTGATCAACTTAGGCTAAACACGGGGCTGTCTGAAGGGGAAACTGAATAACCTAACGGTTCCATGGTGCGAAGCGCCCGGGGGCAAGGTATATTCAGTATATAATATTATAATTATATACATTTGTTCTTCAAACCAGTTTCTATGATTTCTATGAACATCCCGATTCCTCAGCATGAATGGTACCGTAAGTATATCGAAACATTAAATGTCTTCAGCGAATCATCCTCTACCAATAAGGAGTTGGATGTGATTCATCAGATCTACATTCGTGGCGGATCATTGGATTCCACAGGTCGCAAGGCGATTCAAAAGGTCTTGCATATCAGCAATTTGAATCTTAACAATTACATTTCATCCCTTCGCAGCAAAGGTGCAGTCATTGATACGCCAGATGGGATCAAGCTTCACAAGTCATTGATGGTGGTTTTAAAAGATCCATTTGAACTTAAAATCAGGTTCCATGAGCCAGCGGAAAAGCAGTGATTTTGATATGCATTGCCGCCTGGTTGCAGAACGGTTGGGCAAACCATTGTCTGAAGTGAAGGAGATCGTCAACCATTACTATGGTGGGGTGTTGAAACTAACGTCTGCTAGGATGGGAACGATGTTCATGTTACCTGAACTTGGTCAGCTTCGTTTCAATAGTCGCAATGTTGATTATCCTATTCGCCGGTTGGAGAAGAAGGTCTTCTTCTATGCGAACGTTTATATGCACAAGACCAAGATCACAAGTTATAAGCAGCAGCAAATGTTCAAGTCCAGGGTGAAGCTGAGAGCTGTCATGACCAACTATGTCAGAAGTTATGTATATTTCATCTGTTGCATGCTTAAAGTGTTCACTGATAAGTACTATAATTTCGAGCATCGTGACTGGCATAAAACCTTTGGTAATTATGAAAAAGCTCCTTTCAATCTTGCGGCTGTTCTGGGAAATCTTCTCCGGTTGGAGCAGATCCTTAGTGTACCCATTACTATCGAGTTCTTCAAGGAGAGTGATCGCCTCACGAAGAAAGCTTTGCGGTACATGTTCCATGAAAATCTACTTGGTAGATTCAAAGCTCTTGAAGAGCCGTATTCGTTTTATAGGGATATGCGGGAAATGTGGCTGTGTGTTACAAGCGAAAACAGCCAGCCTAACCAGCAAATGTCCGCTTGACTTATGGTTTAAATAATTAACTATGTTCATATTCGTCAATGGTGCATTTGAGATCGATCCATCCTATTACACAATAGGTTGTATCCAGAAGATTCTTGAACGTGATGAATCGCCTGAGAAGAAATTAAGTAAGGCACAGATAGGCTTCCTCTATCATATGTACCATCCCCGATCGATCTACAAGGATTACCGGGAATCCAAGCGTCACCTGAGTATTATTGCTGATACGTTTGCTCCACAGTTTGTTGACTGGGATCATGACAGGGATGAAGATTTCCAGGTCTGCATAAAGTGGTATCAGAAGCATCTTGGCCAGACCCCATTATGGGATAGTGTATCGGCATTAAAGGAAGCAATCTACCGGGTAAATGATGTGCTTCGAGATCCTAAATCATCAGTATATGAACTTGGCAAAGCCTCAAAGGAACTGGACGAATTACCACAACGATTGGAGAAGATGCAGAAAATGGCTGACCAGAGTGAAGTCACTGTCAATAAGGTTAAGGGTGAAAAGGACTTGAAACGTTCTGAGATCGTTGAGAATAACAAGGTAGCATCAAGCTCCATCACTGACTTTAAGAATCGGATCCCTGAGAATTATGATCCGGCCAGGGAAGACCTTGCACTTCACGTTGAAGAAATAACCAAGTAATGCACTACGTCAAGTATAAGAAATGGTGGGATACGAAGACCTTCGGGCAAGCAGGTAAACTGTTCACTGAAAGTGGTGAGAAGTCCTACTGTCCATTTCCTAAGAGTTCGCAATCCTATTATGAGTACTGGACAGAACAGCAGTATTACATAGAGAACGGATTTTTCCATGATGGTCAGCGTGTTGCTGGCCTTCACTATTTATATCAGAACTTCTGCCCGATCCATGATAAGAAAAAGAAACGGATGGCCTTCCCCGACTTCTGGGCATTGGACGCCGACTACTTTCTGAAGCTGGAACGGGCATTAGGACTGGGAGTATGGAAGGATAAAGAACCATTTCGGCCTCCACTATTCGAAGTGAGCAAGACCAGGCAATCAGGATTTTCACTTAAAGGAATGGTGCCGATACTTTACAACATAGAGTTCGTACCGCATTCAGTCAATTATCTTGGAGCATGGTTATCGAAGGACTGTATCAAAACACTGAAGGTCTTCCAGCACTACTTCGATTTCAATTTCAAGTTCTGTGAGTTCGGTAAGAGGTGGGTGGAATGGAAGAAAGAGGAGCAGTACATAACCGGGTACGTTGAGAAGATCGATGGTCAGGATATCAAGTCAGGTTTCCAATCAGAATTAAATCTTGTTTCCTTCAAGGACAATGCAACTAAAGGTGTCGGTGGACCATGTACGCTGTTCGTTATTGAAGAAGCCGGCATGCATCCACAGCTGATATCATCAATTCAATACATCATTCCAGCTTGTAAGGATGGTGATTATACCACTGGAAATATTCTTGCTTATGGAGCTGCAGGTGAAGAGGTACAATCAGATGATCTGAAGCGCCTGCACTATAACATCAAGCGATATCATGGATGGCCGTTTGTTAATGGTTGGGATAATGATCCACTGAAACCTGAATCTGGTTACTTCGTTCCGGACTACTCATGCAGGAAAGGACACATGGATAAAGATGGAAATCCTAACCAGGTGACAGCAATGGTACAGCGTGATATCGACATTGCTGATCTGAAGGAAGATGATTATGAATCTTACTTGCGTGAATTATCGCAGCATCCACAGACTGCAAAGGAGATGTTCAGCAATCGGGCCTTGAGAAGATTTGATCAATCATTACTTGAAGCACAGCTGGTGCTTGTAGAAACCCTGAAGCCTGGCACTGGTGTAATGCTCAGTGAAGGTGTTGAAGGTGATATCAAATGGAGATACAGAACACAGAACGATCCGGAACCTATCACTGAATGGCAGCTATCAACAAAGCAGAATAAGACCGGCTGTGTGATGATCTATGATTGGCCCGAAGCAGGTGAAGTTTATTTCGGTGCTATCGACTCATACAACCAAGACCAATCAGCAACCACTACATCACTTGGTCAGATGTACATTGCTAATCGTAAAACAAGAACGATCGTAGCTGAGTTTGTTGGAAGGCCGGCATCGAAGTATGAGCTGTATAGAATATTCTCAATGCTACAGCGCCTGTTCAACAATGCAGTTGCTATGCCTGAGAATGAAGACATCGAACTTACTCCATGGTATTACAATAACAAGCTCGATCATCTTCTCGCCGATCAGCCTGATATCATTCGCCAGATAATTCCAGGATCACAAGCCAAGAGAACGAAAGGTATCCATGCTGATGAAAGACTTGTTATAGCTGCAGAGAATAAGATCGCCCGTTACATTAGCGAAGTACTTGGTGATTATTATTCTGATGATGAGAAAGAAAAAGTTGGTGTGCGTTATGGTGTGTCCAGGCTACTGCCAAGACGTTTGTTGCAAGAGTTGCTTTATTACTTCCATGATAGCTGGAAGAACTTTGACGGTGTAAGAACACTAGGATGGCTATTGATGTATGAAGATGAAATAGCAGGTAAGGATATCGAACAATATACTGAAGGTGATTCAAGTTTTCTTATTGGAAAAGCTGCAGCGAACAAGATCAAGAACGGTTTGCGCTATGATCGTGAGTTGTCGAATTGAGGTAAATAGCTTTAAATTTGTTCAGCCTTGTAGATATTCTTATTCTGAGTGACAGAAGATTTACTGTAGAACTTTCCTAAATCCCAACATTTATGAGCAAGACTAAAAGCGGATATGGTACCGGCTTCTACGGGCTACCATCTCAGACAGTAAGCAGGCAAGAGAAAGAGACAGATGAATGGCAGCATGCGTGTATGGATTTCATGGACAGTGTATCATCACAACTTACGCATAAGAAAATGCGTGCTCTTCGTAACTACCAGGTGCTATCTCCCGATTATCAATTTAAAGACCCATTATACTTAGATCCGCTTTCGCTTGGTGAGAAGGTTGATGAGGATTATGGAAAGCTTGAAGGCTTCCGGCATTATCCAGTTTGTTCAAGACCGATATATGAAATTGTTGGTGAGCGTATCAACAGACCAATAGAGTTCTATTGTATCTCTGAAGGAACTAAAGCCCGTAATGAATTCATGCAGGCGAAGACTGATATGCTTCAGCAATATGTACAAAGTAAGTTTCAGCAGATCGCAATGCAACAGGCACAACAAGCCGGCATTAATGTACAGACCCCGGAAGGTCAGCAACAGATGCAGCAGCTGATGCCGCCAGAGATCGAAGAGTACATGAACCGAAAATTCTCAGATGTTGCAGAACAAGTATCACAGCGCACACTTAGAAATATGTGGTTGAAGAATGGACTCAATAACGAGTTCATTCGTGGCTTTAAGCATGCTGTAATTACTGCAAAGGAATTCTATCATATCTACGTTGTCAATCATAAGACCAGGATCTCAAACCTTTCACCACTGGATACATTCTATCAGAAGTCACCATCTAAAGAATGGGTATCTGAATCAGAGTATGCAGGATTTCGTTGGTACCTTACTCCATCTTCGGTACTGGATATGTACCGGACGAAACTAACACACACTCAAGTTGAAGAAATTGAACAGAAGATCGCAGGTACGTCTGGTCGTCCTGGGGGTGATATGTATGGTGGCACTCCTAATGTGTATTATGATACTTCTACATATGCTAATCAGTATGGTCTTAAGTATTCAGATATGCAGGATATGAGCATTGAAGCGCTGCTTTCTGATTATAATGTTAATAGCTCTACCGATAGTCACTATCTGAATCGTTCCGGTTTACTGAAAGTTGTACAGGCTTATTGGGTTTCCAAATGCAAGATCGGCTACCTGACAACTTATGATGAGAACGATATCGAAGTTGAGATCATGGTTGATGCAAGTTATAAAGCCGATAAAACACTCGGCGAATCTATCCGGTACGAGTACATGAATCAAGTGTATCAGGGTACCAAAGTAGAGGACGATATGTACGTCGACATTCGACCTTATGAAGAGCAGCATTTCGATGAGAACAACATTGACAGTTATCATTTCCCTATTGAGGGAAGCTGTTACAATGACTACTACACTGAGCCGACTTCCCTTGTTGACCTAATGATGCCATGGCAGGAACTGTATAACATCGTTGCTTATGAGATACGCCGCGATATGCGTAAATCTATTGGCAAGGTGATGTATATGTCCTATGACCATATACCCAAAGTACCGGGCTTCTCCAAGGAGAAATGGCTGTATTGGGTCAGGGAATCGGGCATTGCCTGGGTAGCGGAGAATCAGAGAAAGACAACTTTCTCTCACTATTCTGCACAGGATATGAGCTTCGTTGATTCCATCTATAAGAAGATGGAGATCCTCGACAAGATTCAAGGCTACTGTGATTCATTCGCCGGCTTTTCAGCCAATAGGATAGCCAGCTCTACTTCTCCAGATCCCACTGCAAGGCAAGCAAACCAATCCTTAACTGCTTCTGTTAATCAGACAGAGTATTTCTTTCACAAGCACTTCCAGATAATGGGGCGTGTGCTTACCCAAGCCGTCAATGTTGCCAAGCGGCATATCAAGTACAATCCTGCTTTAAGGAACTTGTACGATGATATCGAACAGGCCTACATTGATTTCGATGCCGGCAATGTTGAAGATGCCGAAATAGGGGTGTACCTAACCAACACAAAGGATGAGATCGATCGGCGCCAGCTGCTCAAGCAAACTCTTACCAATGCAGTTGCCAATGGTGGAAACCTTATTGATGCCAGCAAACTGATGATGGCGACTACACAATCTGAGATCGAGAATATCCTGGAACAAATGGAAAAGCAACAGCGTGCTCAGCAACAACAAGAGCAGCAGCTTAAGCAAGGCGAACAGCAGCTTAAGAATAAAGAGCTTGAGGATAAGAAAATGCTTGAACGTGAGAAGATGCGTTCCAATGAAAGGATCGCATTCATCAAAGCGCATGCCTTCCAGAAAGATGTTATGGCTGATGAAACCGGTGATGAGATTCCTGATATCCTGCAGTATGATCAACTCATGGCTGAAATCGAAGGAACACGAAATGAGAATGCCAGGGAAAATAGACGGCTTCAGCTTGAAGAGAAGAAGCACTCCGACGATTCAAAGGCTCGTAGCCGGGAACTGGAATTGAAGGATAAGGAACTTAACATAGAAAAGGATAATCAGAAAAACGATCTTCAGATAGAACGGATGAGGGCTAAGAAAAGAACGGTCAAATCACCTTCGTAGTAATTACAAGCCCGAAATTTCCTTCCTCCTTTTACTATTAATTCAGTTAATAACACTATGCTGCTCATACATTTGATGCAGCAATCTTAGAACTTAAATCCCCATTTTATGCCAGAATTCTTAGAAAACGTAGACATTTCCGGCGACTTCTTGAATGAAGCATTAGCCGGGTTGAAGGATCCCGCAGCAGCGGCAGCAGGTATCAAGTTCGATGTTCCCGATGATCCTGATGACAAGGATGATAAAACAGATAAGGGTAAAGGTGAAGTTGTTCTTACCCCTGCACAGAAGGCAACGATCGCAGCACAGAAGCTCGAGAACAAGGAAGAGATCGATGACTTCGTAGCCCGCAAGCTTGAAAATCCAGGAGCAAGAGAAGAGGAAGATGATGATCTGGATGACAAGAACAAGAAGCCGGTTGTTAAGAAAACCGCGGCAGCTGCAGCAGCACCGGCGGGAGATCAGCCGACAGGACCATGGGCGGATCTGCACAAGGAGTTCATTGAAAAAGGTTTGATACTCGACGATGAAGAAATTCCATTCGATGGCAGTTATGAAAGTTTGATGTCAGCCATTGAGGTCAGTAATGAAGTTCGCCGGGAAGAGGATGTGACCAATTACATCCAAGCAGCATTCAAGGGTAATCCTGCAAATGCTGATACCGGAGTAAAGCTCTTCAATCACCTGGCTAAAGGTGGAAAGGTTGCCGACTTTGTAGATGCATATTCTGCAGATACAGTAAAGGAATCGGTTCTGGAATCTGACAAGGAAGATGAAGTGAGAGCCGCTTCAACAGATGTGCTTCGCAAGTATTATTCTCTTTTAAAATGGGATGCCTCTTCGATCGACAAAGCATTACAGACAGCTCTTAATAGTGGAACATATAAGCAACAGGCTGCAGCAATCATTCCTGAGTATAACAAACTAGTGGATGGAAGGAAGGTTGCAGTAACTGAAAACGCCAGGGTAGCGCAAGAGAAATCGGTTAATGAAAGAAAGTTATTCAATAACCAGCTTGTTGAAGTGATCAACAAATCAGAAGAGATCGGCGGCTATCCGATAGGCAAGAAGAAAGAGAAGAAAGAACAGCTCATTGACTATTACTTTACGCCTGCAGTAGATGTTCAGGGTGGTAAGGTTTCACAGTTTGTAGCCGATATGAGAGAAGCCTCGAAAGATCCTAATTGGACTGTGCTTCTCGGCCTCGTTTACAATGCTTATAAGAAAGGTACAGGGCCGTCAGCGGCAACTACCAAAGCAGGAAGTGAAGCAGTGAAAACCATTCGTAGTTCTCTTGAACAGTATGCACAACACAAGACCGGTGGGAATGGAGAGATAATCTTCGATCCAAGAACTGCAGGATCTGGTGAATCGAAGGCTAAGAAGAAAAGTGGTCTATTGGGTTTGTTCGAAGAGGAAAATTGATTCTTAACCACATAAATATAAACAAATGACCCCCTCCAAGTTTTATGATCGGCTTGTCGTCAGAGAAGGCAAGTTCATGTCGAACTGGATGACTGATACCAATCATCTCCGTTCGTTCCTGCAGGACGTTGAGCCGCAGAAGATGGACAATATTGTGAATACACTTTTCATGCAGCGGAAAGACTATTCGCAACCATTATTGTCATCACTTGAAAAGAAATCAACTTCTACAATGCTGCTGACAGGTGCTTCCGATTCATGGACATGGAAGTTCCAAAAGCCAATGACCCCTCCTGAAACAGTGGAGAACTTGGAAGTAGGTAATGCTACTCCGGGCATTGGTCGCCAAATCTTCAAGATTAAAACCGATCGTGATTGGTTTACTTATGGCGACGTTATTTCTCCTGATCGTTTCAGTGGTAAGATGTGCCGTGTTATTCCTAACGGGATACAACCGGACCAGGGTGGTTACATTTATTTCCTTCAGTTGGTTACAGATAATGATACTGATTACATGCCAGCAACGTATATGGATCCCGGCACACAGTGGGAATTCGTTTACTCCATCTACGGTGAATGGAATGATACAGGTACTAAAGTTGTACATGGTGGCGACATCACGTTGATGAATACCTTGGCTGGTGAGCAGAGAGTTGAAGAAGGTATCACAGATTGGGCTGATGCGCTTACATTGACAATGAGTTCTGTAACATTCGATGACCGCGGCAAACCTGTTACATTAAAAGATCCTCGTTGGTTCAAGCGTGCAGAGCTTGCAGCTTGGGCAAAACATCGTCGTCAGAAAGAGAATTACCTGCTTTTCGGAGCACTCGGTAATAACTTGATGAGCAATACCCGTTACGATGTAACGTCTGGTATGGGCTTCTGGCAGATGGCTCACCTGGGTAACGTACACTATTATTCAAATCTGACCTTGCGTAAGTTGGAAGAATCGCTTGGCGAAATGTATTATGGTCGTGTTCCAATGGAACAGCGCAGTACTGACCTTTATACAGGAGAAGCCGGCTTCATCCTCTTCAGCAATGCTGTTGAGCAGAAGATGAATGGTCTTGGTGGATTGATCCCACTGGATAAATTCATCACTGGTTCAGGAATGAATATGGGCTTCGGTTATCAGTTCAAGAGCTATATCATGCCGAACGGTGGAGTTATCACTTTAAAACATTTGAAAACATTGGATGATTATTGCACTAAGCATGAGCGTGGTGCAGGTCGTTTCAGTAAAATGTCAGCAACATTCCTTGGAATGGACGTTTCCCCTGATGCGACTGAGAACGTGAAGATCGTTAAGCGTTCTACTCGTCCGGATGATTATTGGTACTATATCCCTGGTACATCATCTCCTTATGGTCCACAGAAAGGTGGCATAGCTGCAAGCAAGAAAGCTGGATATGAGATGATCATCACAAGCCGTATCGGTTTACATATGGAAGATGTTACGAAGTCTTTCATCTTGAAGCCGACATTTGAATATTGATCGTTAAGAATTTATAGATATAAAGGGCAGGCCTTCCTGCCCTTTTCTTAGAACTTCTAAATTAACCCCAATGACAGAAAGTACAGAACCCAAAGCGGCAGCGCCTAAGAAGAAGGCAGCTCCAGCTAAGAAAGAAAAAGTTGCTCCGCGTATTAACGTACCGGACATTATTGTTGATGAGGTAGCCCCTCTCACAGACATTAAGGAAGTGGCTTCTAAAGTTGAGCCGTTCCAAGTTGATAGAAGTGGATATGCCGATCGTAGCCCTGCAGCTACATCCAATCCAAATGAGGACCAGAAGTTATCTTCTATCGATCAGCTCTTACAAACCAGGAAGATTGCAGCAGCTCTTCCTACTCCGGAAAATCCCAATGCAGGGAAAGTTATTAAAACCATTCACAAGCTGGAAAGAATGAAGAACAGACTCGGCTTGCAGAATGTAAAGGACAAGGACGGATTTGTTCCTCAGATGATGCCGGGCTCTACTTATATGTGGGAGCCATCCGTTAAGAACGGCGGTGTGTATCTGACAGGTCTTGAAGATAAACCTGAGATCCGTAAACGCCTGGAAGAAGTGATGGGTGTTAGCCTTGCTCCGACAGCGCCGTTCTATGGTAACCTGAGATACAGGCTTGAAGATAAGCCGCAGGGGAATATCATGAATCTCAGTGATTCCAATTACGGGGCCTATAACGAAGCGATCTATTACGCCATGACGGTAAGCCCGCTTATCTGTAATGGCCGCGAACAATACAGGGATGGTACTAAGCCATTTGCCGAATGGTTCATCGAGGATACTGAGGCAGATGCTGAAACTAACCAAAAGCTCTATGACATAGAACAACAGGTTTATGGTGCTTTCAGGGATATGACTGAGGACAGGAAACGTAACATTGCCCGGATACTTGAATTGAAAGGCGTGTATGGTGTAAGTCCGAAAGTAATATCCAGCAAGCTGTGGGCATATATCAAACTTGATCCCAAGAATTTGGTATCCTTCATGAGAGTGATGGAGATGCAGCCTGATGAATTCGGTGCACATTTAGTGTGGGCTGAAGCTATCAAGTATGCAGTGATCAAGATGGATATGCAGCGGAACTATACCTTCAGGGGAACTGTGCTTGGTGCAACGAAAGACCAGGTGATTTCCTTACTGCAGGATTTCTCTAAGCAGAATATTCATATCAGTATAAAAGATGATTTGAGAATTAAGAAAGAAACCTCAGTATGATAACCGTAGAATCTGGAGTAAAGTACAAGCTGGAAAAGACTGATGGAAGTACGATCGACTTAAACTTCTGTCACAAGGAGAATGGAATTTTCCAGCATGGCATAACTAATGAAGAAGTTGTAAAGCTGCTTCGTGACCGGTTTGAACAGTTATTACTGAAGGAGGATTCGACAGAGAATCATCGTTGCTTAATTCATATCATGCAGATTCAAATGCATCTCAGAAGCAGATCAGATTATAAACTAAAGAAACACGGAAGCAATGGGGATAGAGGAAATGGTATACCGGTTCAAGATGGGGTTGGGAAAGCTGGACAGTAAGATTAAAACTGATGTCGCAGTTCCTAAGATCATCATCTATCTCAATGAAGCGATGCACGAGCTTGTTGAGTTTGATTATTCGGTAGATCCACGAAATCCACTTGGCTTTGAGCAGACACAGAAGAGGATCGATGATTTGCAACGGCTGCATGTTACAGGTGAAAAGATGCTGCCGGCTAGTTCTCTGAGAGACATTTATAAATTCAACCTGAAAGGACTGAAGGAAGAATATCTTCATCTGACCAGGTTAGAGATAATGGCGAATGGTAAAGTGTGTACCAATGTAGTTCTTTCACATTCCAAGCAAGTGCAGACCGACGATATTAATGTAGTGCTGACCAATCCATACAGGAAACCATCGATGGCATGGCGAAGAGCGCCATACAGATTTGCTTCTGATAACATAGAAGTATTCACAGCTGGAGAATTTTCAATTACATCTGTGTATACTGATTATCTTCGTTATCCGAAGCCGATGGACATAGCAGGCTACGAACACTTCGACGGTTCAGCATCAACAGATATAGATTGTGAAATGCCTTTGGGCTATCAATCGAAAATAGTTAAGAGAGCAATTAAGAACGCAGCAGTAGGCATAGAAGACCCCGCCTTAGATCTAAAAGTAGAACAAGCAGTTGATCAACCTTTGTAACGTAAATACCTTTCAATAAATACAGTTATGTCTATTTCAAATCTTCAGTTCCCGTACGCAATGGTAGCTAATCTGACAGCTCTTCCGCTGTTGTTGGATAATACCAAGAAAGTAACTGATTTGGCCGTTGGTCAAATTGGTGCGTTTTACCCCACGACGGGCTTAGGGGTTACACAGGCTCAGGCAGCCGGTGCGAGAACAATCTTCTTCGCACAGAATCTTGGAAACAAGTTTGGTGTTGTACGGACCAAGCCTATCGATCGTACGAAGATCATTAAGTATTATGGTCAATCGCCAGTAGCCGCGGTTAACCAGACAACTTATCTTGGGTATGATACCACAGGTGTCTATACCTCAGCAACGAATGATACCCGTAAGGGCTTGAAGATCTCGATGCTGAATAAGGAAGTTGTTATTCCAATCACAATTTATCATCGTCCGCTTAGCCGTTGGTATGGTTCAAGGAACTACCATCACAGGATTGTTATCAATCTGGCTAACTGTGCATGTATCGCTGATCCATGTGCTTTGTATGCTGACCTTCCGATTGCCCAGGCGATCGCTGATTACATCAACAATGTTGGTGTGCCAGTAGGCGGCTTCCCTGCTACACATGAACTCGGTGAATTCCTTACTGCAAGTGTTGTACAGAATGGTGATGGTGCTGCAGCTGGTCCAATTGTGGCTGGTGTGAAAATCGATGCGAAACCAATTACTCAAAACGTACTTAATCTCTGTGATCCTCTTCAGTTCTATGAAGCGAAGTGGGTACATTTCGTAGTAGGAAGTGCTTTACAGTGTGGTACTATTCCGGTTGCTACTCCGGTAGTGGCTAAACCAGCACAAGGTATTGCGCCTGCAGTTCGTGAATTGGAAATGGAAGCCCAGGGTTATGATGCCGTTCGTGATGTATTCGACAATCCGCGGTACATGGGCTTGCAGAATTATAAAACGTTTACTGTAGATGGCATCACTTATGATGGCTATTTCGTAGCATGGGATTGGGAACATGATACCAGTTCTCGAGGGGCTACTAATGGTCTTATCAGTGAACGTTATCTTCTGCAGATATATGCGAATGATGGTTCAGGTACTGCATTGGAAGCGTTCCTTAATGCATGGATCGGACCTGAAGGATTCTCCGCTGTTGACGTTTAATATTGATCACTTCATTATAAGGCCTTCCTTCTAATTTAAGAGGGTAAGGCCTTTTTCTTATTATGCGAAAATATCTTCTGTGGTTGTTTCTTTCATTGGTAATTAGCGTTGCATGCAGATCACAAATGGCATCTACAAGCGAGGTTGAATACTACAAACGACTTGTACATTCACAGGATAGCGTTATTTTCGAATTGAGAATAAGAGAAAATAGTTTACGAAACACTGTTCAGTTAAAGGACTTCCAGGTAGAATTCTACAAGCAGCAATACACGATTTTACAGACTAGGAATAGGAAGAAGGATGTCCTTGAATTGATCATAATAGTAGCAGCAACATTAACGGGTTACTTAATTAGTCAAAACCTTTAGTTATGCATATTCTTGCTCTCGATATACAGGACAGCGTTTTCAATAGCAAGTATCTCTATCTAAATGACCTGTCCAGATATGATCCAGAGTTGCTCGTAGCTCAGCAAAGGATCTGCATCGCTGTTCCGGGCTACGATACTTATACTGTTCTATGGCCTAATGGTCAAAGGACTGTTGCCCTTGATTCCATTCTCCTGGGCATTACTACTGATACCTTATCCGATTTACCAGATGGCGTGTACGAAATTGAATATTCTGTTTCTCCTAACAATGAGGTATATCTCCGCAAGAAGTTCATGCGGACTTCTGCTTTATACCTGAAATGGTTGAACGAGAATCTGAAGACTGATGTAGAGATTGAACGCAATGCGATTGACGATCGTGGTAATCTTGAGATCGATAAAAGGGTTAAGGTACTTACTCATACATTGACACTAATTACAGGCGCCAAAGCTTCGGCTGAAATATACAACGACACAGTTAATGCTGAGAAGATGTATAAGCAGGCGTGCTATGAGATAGATAAAATAAATGAAGATTACTTACGTAAACCTTTTAAAGATGGCATGTTGTGGTAATCAGGACTTCGTTCAGCAATACGCTGTTGAAAGATCAGCAGTTGTCAACTTAAGTGATTGCAAGGCAATCTCAGTTGACCTTCTTAAGATGTACAAGACTCCCATTGATTGTATTTTATCTAATGGCATTTGGGATCAGGTTGGCATTTCTCAGGCTGACCTGGTTGCAAGTAGTATGCTACTTGGTAATTACATTGCAGCCAAACTTTATAATCAGGACGATTGTACTTATTATGATCAGCTGACTGTTGTTAAGAAACAGATGTCAATCATCTTCGATAAACGAATCTGTCTATGAATCTAGAAATGTTACTTGAGCTACAAGGGAAATATAATGGCGCACTTGGCAATAAGATATATGTTGATATTGCAAGATTGAAAACAGGTGTGAACTTTACACAGGTTTACCGGAAGGAGAAAGATGTGTTGAGGTCCATTGTGCTTGGAAGTATAGTAGCCGGTAATGTTCAGATTGGAAAGGATCTCTGTGATACCATTACCTTACCCGAAGGATTTACTATTGATCAATTCGAAATATTCATAAGCAATTTAAAACTAGCATCTATATGAGTGAAGGTCTTGCTAATAATAAGCCGTTGAATACATTTTCCCTGGAACAGAGCCTGTACTATGGGAAGAATCTATTCCAGAACCTTGTTCGTAGTGGTGCTACCGGCAAGGATATAGTTCAGGTCATTGATGTATTGATAGCCGGTATCAATAAGCAAATTGGACTGGACTGCTATGTAGGTGATGTAAATGCTTGTAATCTGGATGAACAGACCAAGCTGTGTTATATTCTTAACAGTCATCTTGAACAGATGAATCAGTTACTGGCAGGGCTTAATCAATTACGCCTGCAGGTGCAAGGCAGTACCGGTAGTGCTGGCAGCGGAAGCAGTAGCGGTGCAGGTACGGCGCCAGGTGTTTCGGATTCTTATTTCCTGAAGGTTAAGAACGATGCTGAAGAAGTTGCAGGGCCGCTTATCGATAAATTAAAATCAAATCAACCTAACGGTTTACT
>Ga0173479_10000082_pt1 | contig 15066 bp, 7 predicted proteins | sample NitcycUS104311B1_FD_136668 | JGI IMG/M metagenome (GOLD analysis project Ga0173479, IMG submission 136668) | Soil microbial communities from Arlington Agricultural Research Station in Wisconsin, USA - Nitrogen cycling UWRJ-S104-311B-1 (version... | ecosystem: Environmental > Terrestrial > Soil >... | reverse complement strand
TCCCTTCCGCTGTTGAATGGAGCATCTAAGTGCTGCAAACCTTTAAATCCATTCATGCCATTCCATGCCGTTGCAAATAGATCGAGTCCTCCGTTTCCTTCATGTCCATCAGAAGAAAAGAGCAAAACCCCAGAGGCGTGCCAAAAGGGAAAGGACTCATTCTTTTCCGTGTTAATGCCAGGTCCAAGATTGACGGGTGTAGACCAAATGCCATTTTCATTGTTCACGAGATACAAATCCATACCTCCAAATCCTCCAGGCATGTTTGACATGAACACCAGGTATTTTCCATCATCACTCAAAGCGGGATGCGCAACAGAGTACTGATCACTGCAGAAAGGAAGCTCTGAGACAGCTTCCCAATCTTCAGCACCTTTTATGCCATGATAAATCTTGAGTTGCACTTCCCCATTCTCATCATTGATACCGGTACCACCGGACAAGTTGGACTTTGTAAAATATATTTCTGTTCCGTCATGATTGAACGTGCAAGGACCTTCATGATATTGAGTGCGGATATTGGGAGAAAAGCTAATCACTTGAGATGCGGATCCATCGGGCGCTATATCCGTATACATCAAATCAAAATAAGCCCGTCCCGTTTTTGGATCGAGGAAACGGTTTTTCTCGCGCGCCTGGACGAAGACTATGCCTTTTCCATAATAGGTTGGAGAAAATTCGATCGATTTGGTATTCGCATTTTCCAAAGAGGAGAATACTGCTTCTTCCTGGTGACAAAGCAGTATCGTATCCTGGCTATAGCCGAGGCCACTGGTTAAACAAAGAATATAGAGGAAATAAAATCTCATGATATACTTTAAAAATACCTCGGATTAATAAATTCTGCAGGTTTTGCCGCCTCACCAAAACAATACATCAGCATCACTTCAAAACTACCATCACTATATCGTTGCAAATCGCTTAATGTAAAATCATATGCCGCTCCGATCCGTAGTCCGCGTAATATTTTGGCCGAAACGATGAGGTCCACGGATTCTGAAAAATCACTATCACCACCTTTTCGGTATGTGACCCCGACCGCATAATCTTCTCTCCAGCGTAATCCCAAATTCAGGTCAGCACTCAGCGGAGCAGCATCAGTGTAACGGAGCAAAAGCTGTGGAACAAAACTCAGTTTGTAAGTCAAGGCTAATGCCCAACCTGCCATAGCATAGTAATGCGCCTGTTCTTTTGCGACGAAAAGATTGTTCACTTCAAAATCAATATCGGAACTCATCAAACGCGGTGAGGATAGTCCAACATAAAATTTAGATGTGGAGTAATAGATACCGGCACCAACATTAGCCAGGAACTTACTGTCCGAAATAGCTTCAACACCCGGGTCGATACTGATATCCTGAACTGATTGAACATCAGTATAATCTACTGCAAGCGAACGACCTGATGCCTGAACACCCAAACTCAACGTTCCTTCACCTAAAGGGAAGCGATAATCATAAATGCCATCAATGGTGGTCGAACTGGAAACCCCAATTGAACGATGCTCAACATTTAGCCCCAGTCCAATCCGTTGCGAAGCAAGCGGTGCATTAATACTTAGCGATTGCGTTTTTGGCGCTCCATTAAATCCGATCCATTGTTCCCTGACAATAGCAGTGGCACAGACATTGGGATGGTATCCTGCATAAGCCGGGTTGATCAGCAACTTATTGTACATAAACATGGTATGTAAAGGCTGCTGCTGTGCAATAAGGGTTGTGGAACACATACCCACTATAACCACAAAGGCCAGCCACTTCATCTTTCTTCTATTATGGTCATTTGTCATTTCTCCTTATTTATTACTTATTGTCTATTGCCTATTGTCTATTGCCTATTGTCCTTTCATGCTCTTTTAACGTTCCAGCGTTAAATAACTTCGCTTCGGTGTGGTGCCATCACCAAAATCCATGATATAGAAATACGTACCGACCGGTAAGGATTTACCACTGAAGGTTCCATCCCAGTTATTTTCATAAGGTGATTGTTTAAAGATCACAGCACCCCATTCGTTGAAGATCACCAGCCGGTTTAGAGGATATTTAGAGGTCTCGAGACAGGGGACGATGAGAATATCATTGATGCCGTCGCCATTAGGAGTGAAGAGCGTCGGTACAAAACAATCTGACTCGCTGCCTACATGGAGGACAACCGTCGTTTCACTGCATTCCGTAGGACAATCTGTGGAGCACAACAGGTAAGTCAACATATCGGTCCCCACAAATCCCAGGTTGGGGGTGTATCGGAATTTTCCATTACCGGCATAGACCGCATTTCCTTTTTGAGGATTCGTACCGGTTTGAAGAGTAAAGGGCTGAGCATAAACAGAGTCATTAAGCAGTACATCGAATTCCACGGTTTGGCCAAATGGTACATCAATCGTATCGGGGGCAGCAAACGGGGTAGCAATGATTGCAATCGCGGTAGAATCCGTGCTGTAATTCACACAGGTTGCATAGCTCAACGTCCAGTAAAAAGTATAAACTCCGGATGGAAGCGGGAGAACTTCTGTTGAAGGATCCGTCTCATCCTGGAAGATAACCAATGGATCATTAGTGGTCCAATCACCAGTTGCAGGAGACGGGTCGGTTGCATTCAGCGTGATCGTTTCTCCGGGGCAGTATATTTCGTTTGGACCGGCATTGGCACCCTGCTCGGGAATTGCATCGCCATTCACCACCACGATGTTACTCGTATCTGAAATACAACCTTGCAAAGTCGTAATCACGGTGATATGATTTACACCTACCACCAGGGGTGCTCCATCCAGGAGGATGCAGGAGTCAGAATTTGGTGAACCGAGAGGAGTCGTTCCGCCTAAAATCCAGGTATATTGACCACCGGGAGTCAATGTGCCCGGATCAAGACAGATGTTGACCGGTATCGGTGCGTCAATACAAATGGTTGCGACATCCGCATTGATTAATGGAGTCGTAAGATGAGCGAGTACATCAACATGGAATGGATCGGAGAGTGGAGCATTACATCCGTCCAATTCATAGCTCACAAAATAGTTGCCTGAATCTGCGGCACTGGTTGGAAAAATATAGGGTTCGTCGGATAAGCTTTCAAAACCATTAGGTCCTGACCATAATAACACTGCACCTGCAGGAGCATTGGTTTGTAAGAGGATGCTGTCACCTTCGCACACAAAGGTAGTTCCGGAGATAATAGCAGGTAGTAAAGCAGCTTTGACCTGCACTGCAAAATTAGAAGTCCCCGAGGTGCATCCACTTACACTGACAGCCGCATGATATAGCCCTGTTTGATTAAAGGTTGCATCCGGCAGGATGAGTGTGCCCGGACTTGGCAAAGTAACAGTTGTATCATTTGATGTCCAGGTATACATTCCATTCACTATAGGAGATTCGATAGTCAGAAAAATGGTATCCCCTGTGCAGTAAACATTTTCACCCATTATAACAGGCTCAGCAGGAGAATCAGTAACATTCAATTCGATACTATCTGCAGCAGAAACACAAGTTCCATTTTGAATAAATAGAGTATACACTCCATTGATTGCAGTAGTTGCATTTGTAAAAACGATGGAAGAGTCCTGTGTAGCAAATCCTGCATTTCCTTCCCAATGATATTCATAGGCAGGATTAAAAGAGGGATTCGAAATGGCCCACACTTGTACTGGAGAAACACCGTTGACACAACTATCTGCATCCGTGACCAGGGAATCAATGACCGGTAAAAAATCGACCTGTACATTCACATCATCAGTGGCATCACAACCGGTGGCGGTCACCAATTGAACTGTATACACTCCGGATTGAGCTAGTGTAATAGGAGATGGGTCATTCGAACTGAATCCGCCAGGTCCGCTCCAGGTATAAGTTCCAGTGCTGGCAGGTTCTACCGTAAGCGTTATACTATCACCTTCGCATACTTTCTCTGTAGTGACGATTTGAATGGAAATCGCAGTATCAATATCAACAACAAATGCAGCTGATGTATCCGATGGACATCCATTGATATACGATAAGACATACCAGTTACCGGCACTATTCGTATCTGCATTGGCTACTGTTAAAGTTGAATCAACGGTGGCAATGACAGTGGATGTCGGTGTGATCCAGTCAAAATTGTCTGCACCAGGGCTTGCATTCAAAACTATAATTCCTCCTTCACAAGCTTGTGAATCTCCGTTTATTGAAGGAGTGGCAGGAGTATCCTGAATTTCAACTGACAAGCTATCAGGTATAGAGGAGCAATATTTTGAAGAAACAATTAAAGTATACGTCGCTGTTGAATCTATTTCGCTCGCCGGTATGCCTGGCGGCGTAGGTAAAGATGAAGTGTATCCTCCCGGACCACTCCAGCTGTAAGTCAACGAATCATTTACAATGGTTGGGGCTAAAAATAAACTATCAGTATTGCAAAGTATTCCTGGCAGATCAGCAATTTCTGCCACCGGCATCGGTTCTACATCCACTTCTACTGATGGGCCAGGAGCGGACATACAGGTATCAGAAAGTATGATCGCATAAAAAGCATAAGTAAAAGTGTCGGTGGGCACATAAGAAAACTGGGGATCCGTTGTTTCTCCTAATAGTACATCTCCAAAGACTCCCACCTGGAACCATTGGTAAGTCACGTTCCCGGAGAATACCTGGCTCGTCAACACCACTTCTTCTCCTGTACATAAAGTATCATCACTCGCTGTGATAATCGGAGAAACTAAATCCTGGATTAACACCTCCGTAGTTCCGGAGGATAAACAACCGGTTCCACTTTGCACAACCAGTGTATAGGTTCCGCTATTCGTTGAATCACTGTTAGGTATTACAGGGTTTTCCTCACTGGATGCAAATGAATTAGGTCCTGACCAAATATAAGTATAGTCAGCAGCCGTATCCTGCGGAAGGTTGGCAAACAGATGCAGGGTGTCATCACACAATCCTCGTTCCCATGTTGGCGCGAGAGTTTGGACAATCACATAGAGATTGGCAGAACAAGTGCTGGTATTACCATTTATATCAGTTACTGTTATTTCGACAGGAACCTGTTGTCCATTCATGGAGCAATTCACCGTTGCCGGATTGTAAATTATAGTGTCAATGCCGCAAGAATCGGTAGCAGAAACCAACAATGCCGATGTAGATACATCCGCTTGCTCAAGCCCTGAAGGTGAGAGGTAAAGGGTGTCGTTTTGACAAACTATATCCGGCGGAAATGTATCTCTTACTTCAACATTGAAAGTACAGGTATCAATATCTCCAGTACTGTCAGCTACGATTAAGGAAACCTCTTGTATTCCTGCCGTAAAGGCAATCAAAATGCTGTCATTTGGCGAATTAAAAATGAATGTATCCGGATCAGCGGTGCCGGTTACGTAGCCATGCCAGTATACAGCCCCGAGGCCACAAGAGCCTAGTGAAGTAAGTGGTGCATATACATAAATGCTTTGCGCGCAATTGTTGTTCTCTACAAAGAGTAGAGTATCAGACTGACAAGTCATGGAGATTGCATTCTCATCAATGATGCGGATAGTGCTCTCGCATGTTCTTGAATTGCCATTGCAATCGCTCAATGTCCACACGATGGAGTGAATACCTACGTTTAGAACAGTATCAATAACAACACCCGTATCTATTTTTATGGTATCACCGCCATCCAATGAATAGGTTAAGGTGACATCATCCGGAAAGCAGATCTCTTCATACATCGGCGATACCAGGGAAACCAAACCGGTACAACCGGTGTCAGGCAATATTTCGATGATCGGAATACAGTTAACAAAGAAAGGAGCCACCGTATCATTAACCGAAAATGAAATCTGTTCGACCACCACATTTCCACAAACATCATAAGCCACTAAATCTCCAACAACTGTCATATTGGATCCACACATGACTATAATAGAATCCGGAAGTGGTAAGCCTGGCCAGGTCGTGGAGTCTTCCAGTACATAGGAACCGGCCTGTGCAATGAAATAAGAAGATTCAGAACATCCATCACTGATCGTCACGGAATCTTTCCATTGTTCGTAAGCATCCTGCAAACTGGCAAAGGAAGTATCACAGGTAAAGACAAAATCGCCGGGAGAATATTCTATGATTGGTGGCGCTTCATCACTGAGATCAAATTGCTGAACAGCAGTAGCAGAATTTCCGCAAGCATCGGTGACGATCCAGGTTCGATTTAATATTTGATTGCAAGTCATTCCGGTAATGACATCATTCCACGTGACATCCGGTGATGGATCACAATTGTCCGCCAAATTGAGCAAAACTAGTGTATCCAGACTGCAGAAGGAAACACTATTAGATGGTAAATCAAATGTGGGGGCAATGGTATCAGCACTTAAAATCCATATCTGTGCAGTTGAACTGTTACCGCACGCATCCACAGCTGTCCAGGTGCGCAACAGAAAATTAGGATGACCAAGACAAGTATCTGTTCCGATACTATCTTGAAAGGTCACTATCGGATTCGGATCACATGAGTCACTGATACCAGGTTGTATGTTTGGAATAGTGTCAGTGCAAGCAAGTAAAATCGTATCACTCGCCAGGTTAAAAACAGGCCCGGTGGTATCCATCACCATAAAGCTTGCCGTATCGGAAGCAGCATTTTGACAAACGTCGGTGACCGTAAAATAAATATCGATAGCTTCATTACAGCCCAACGCACTCAACTGCGGATAAGGTCCAATCAGCGGAATGCCAGTCTGCAAATTGCCTGATGTATCTATCCAGGAAAAGGCCCACAACAAATCTCCGCAGCCATCAATAGCAGTGGCACCACCAAGCGTATCAAGCCAATTTTTCAATTGCGTTTCTGCATTCTGTGCACAATCGGCGATCAGGTCAGAAGCTAAACTGGTAAAGCCCGGAGGCAAGGTGTCTTGTAAAGAAAATGTTGCTGATGGAGTAGCCAATGAAAGATTCCCGCACTCATCTTGCAATCCAAATTGGACAGTTACCGAAGCACCTTGAGAACATGCAGTATCCAAGGCAGCAGTCAATATTGCAATAGCACTGTCCAATGTAATATTGGGCAATACAGTTACTTCACTACACAAGTCTGAATAGTCCGCATCGCCTGCTGATTCATACCAATCTTCCAAGACCTGCATCCAACTCAAACTATCAGAACACACATAGGAGATATTGGATGGAAGAGTATCAAAGACCGGGCGGCCATTATCTGTAATGCCAAAGAATGCAGAGGCCCCTATTTCATTGTCACATTTATCATCATAGGTGAATTCCACCTGGATCACGCCCTTGACATTGTTGATGCCAAGTCCGTTAATCAGAACACCATCTCTGCATCCTGCGGCCAAAGAATCTTCCCACACATCCAGCACTTCTTCCAGGGACAATTCCTGGCCCTTGATTTTGTATCCCAATTGAAGGTCGTTGTCCTTGGTACATAAATCATGTGCTGCACTGTTCCCTGCGGTCACCAGCCAATCCATGAGGAGCGAATCAATATTAGGGGTGCTGCATCCAATCACGACGGTGGTCGGTTGCATCGTGATAGCAGGAGGTGTGTTATCAATCAGGACGAAAGTGGCAGAAGTCGTATCGAAATTGTTGCATCCATCTCCTGCAATAAACATGACGGGGATAGCAGCATTGCAGGTATCGCCAAGTGATGGATTGGTAGGATTAGTGGTCCAGAAAATTGAACTGCAATCATCTGTTGCTGTTGCACCACCATGTGTAGCGATCCAGGTGTTGAAGATTTGGGTAATGTTGGGTTGACTGCAATTCCCCATGCCTCCGGACGCGGGATTTTGAATGACTGGGGCGACATTATTGGTGACAGTAAAATTTTTAACGACAGTACTCGTGTTATTGCAATTGTCTTTAGCCGTGAAGGTCACCATGATGACTCCGCAAAAGGAAGTGATTTGAGAGGGTGGTGGTGCATTGTCCGTTTTGGACATCACGCCACAACCTGCATCCGTAGCAGAGAAATTGGCACGTTGTGTATTCAGCCAGGTGGTATAGCTGGCCATAGCGGTGGCGCAAGGCGATGTTCCATTTTGAAGATTATTGGCAATGACCGGTGGTGTGACATCGGCGACAATCGTGATGGTTTGCATGAAGGTGGCCATGTTACCCAGGTCATCGTCGGCGACCCACTTTCTCGTGATGGCACCACCTCCGCAAGGTGGTACGGTTCCGGTTTGTGTGTATGTGATGGTCAGCGGGGGATCTTCATCAGCACAATTATCAGAAGCCTCTACCGTAGCCGGTGGCGGAAGATTACTGGAACAACTCAGGGTGATATTCTGTGGTAGCGAAAGCGGATCAAATACGGGAGGAAGAAGATCTACGAAATTGATCGTGAAGCCAAACAAGGCATTGTTGCCGAAATTGTCGACCGCCTGGTAGAAGATGGTCACAGTCGTACCCCCCGGGACCGGGTCGTTATACTCGAACCCGCCGCTGATCGAATAGATATCGAAATAGACGATCACCCCTCCCGGGATATTACTCGTACAGGTTGGGGTGGCCGGGGCGCCCCAATTCAGTGGCGCCTCGCAGGTAGAACCGACGATGATCTGGGTTGGGCCCGTATAGGAGAATGAAAAGCCACTGCCTTGTCCCCACAAGTCACCGATAAAGCATAAACATGCGAATAGTAGAATAGAACGCATCAAACAAAATTACAATATGATACTCAAATGGGGTGAGTTCGTTGTAATAAGTTTTGTTTTGGAAAGGATGAGGGCTGAGGGTGTTTAGAGGGAAGTGGGTAAATGTAGGGAAATCCGTTGGAGTTTAAATGTTGGGCCCTGAGCTTGTCGAAGGGAAGCCCAGGGACCAGCACTTTAATTCTTCATTTTGTTTTCTTATCCTTTAGAACTCCGTGTTTATAATCCGTGTGATTCCTCGACAGTGACTTCAACTTTTCAATGTCACCACTCATCAAAGCTTCTTTCTTGGCTCGACTCCATCCCTGGATTTGCTTTTCACGCTTGAAGGCTTCTTCTTCAGAATTAAATTCTTCTGAGTAGATTAATTCAACCGGTAAATACTTCCAACTGAAATTGGAGCACTTTCCCTGGTGATGTTCTTCAATTCGAAGTTCTAGATTATTGGTGCTTCCGGAGTAATATTCGCCATTCGAGCAACGGAGTATGTACATGTATCCTTTCATATGTTTTCAATTTGGTTTACTAATTATGGTTCGGTCCCTGCGCTTATCAAGGAGAATGTTGGTCCCTGAGCTTGCTTAAGAAAATGTTGGTCCCTGAGCTTGTCATAGAGAATGTTGGTCCCTGAGCTTGTCGAAGGGAAGAAAAGAAACTACTGTTTCCCCCGGAGCGGCCCGCGCCGAAGGCGCGCGGGCCGCTCCGGGGGAAACCAACGCAATTCCATTCCCTTCGACAAGCTCAGGGACCAATATTCACCTTCTGATATCATCCCGACCACTCCTCCCTATCCAGTGACCGAAAGTGAATTGCCTCCGCCAAATGCTCCATCTCTATATCCTTACTCTCCGCTAAATCAGCCACCGTCCTTGATACTTTCAATATCCGGTCATAGGCACGTGCAGATAATTGCAATTTCTTCATCGCTGTTTTTAAAAGCGTAACTCCTGCAGGATTAATCTGACAGATCTCTCGCACAAGATGACTTGGCATGAGCGTATTACTATGCACATCAACCAAATCTTTAAATCGTTCTTCCTGAATATTTCTAGCTTTAATCACACGTTGCCGAATCACTTCGCTGCGCTCCGATTCAATTTCATACTTCGACAACTCATCGATCGAGACAGGAGTAACTTCAACATGCAAATCAATCCGATCTAGTAATGGCCCTGATATTTTATTTAAATATTTTTTCACTACACCGGGTCCGCACACACATTCTTTTTCGGGATGATTGTAGAAGCCGCAGGGACACCCGTGCGTTGCATATTTGTAAACCTGACCCTGAGGTGTAAAAGGCCAATAAATCCGGCCTATCCGAGGCAAATAGTGACCCTGGGGGATCATCTTCGAGTAGCGCGGCTGGATAGAGGTCTAATGCAGTCTGAGGTAGCCAAAATCCTTAAAGTGACAACGAACACAGTAACTGGTTGGGAGCTGAATTGGTATAGTCCCCAGGTTCGGATGGTTAAAAGAATTACTCAGTTTTTGGGTTATTTCCCCTCCATGGGAAAACCGGAATCTCTAGGAGAAAGGCTTCGCCAGGCACGCCAAATTTTAGGGCATTCGCAGGAACAGGCTGCAAAGAGAATGCGATGTGATGAGTCCAACATCAGGCAAATCGAACTTGGTAAGAGGGATCCCGGGATGAAAGTTTGTAGGAAGATCGAGAGATATATTTTTGAAGCAAAGGAAAAGCTCAGGGGCCAGGATGTTCCATTTGCAAGAACGGTGTGAAGACCCGGGACAAAGATTATTGTAAGTAAATGAACCATCATTCGTTGCATATTTGTACATGGACTTTTAAGGCGACCAAATTCAATCTTTTCCATAAAAAACCGGACAGATCAATGATATATCATTACTCAATATTCAGGTTGTGGCCTAATCCAATATTGTAAATGTAAATAGTCCATTTACATTGAAAACCATGAAAATAAAACTGAAACTTTAACATAGGGATACTTTCGATTTTTAAAAAGAAACTGTAACTTACTCACGCAAATGGTCTCCTGAAATATTAGGTTCCTTCTTTTTGATATTAATGTTATGTTTTCGCATTGGGTTTTTAGGACAATAAATTTTAACCTTCAGTTGCTATTTTCATCGGTAACAGCTACTTTCAAATACTATACTTGTCTTTATAGGTTCCTTCAGCTTCAAAGCTGGTTCTCTCCTATTTACATGAGCGCTGTCGGAGCCATTCATACTATATCTTCTTTCGAGGTATTGCCTAGGTACCATCTCCCTCTTACGACCCATGAGGTTTATGCCTGCCTTGAGGAGTAGTGTTAAGGATCGGGCAGGTATAACACAGTGAGAATACCAACTATTCACTAACAGGCACCAGGCACGATACTCAAACAACTGCCGAAACGGACAGCGGTAGGAAGGGACGATGCATGTGAAATTTTACCACGAGGAAAGCAAAGCTTTCATCAGATTGAAAACGGGGTTTCGGTAGTCCAGGACTACGGGAGGCAGGCCTAAAAGTAAACCGGCACTGCCAGAACGGATCCGGAATGCCGATTTTAATAACAAATAAACGATGTTAAACTATGAAAAACATAGAATTATATAAAATCCTGATTTGCTTTGGACTCTTATGGCTGACATACAGTTGTGAAAAAGCAGATCAAACTACTACCAGTAATGTTGCTCTTAATGGGCAATTGGAAAGCAGGGAGGTAGCCTCTTGTGATCAATGTCCAATTGGTGATTGTTGTTGTTCTGTTGAATTACTAAATCATAGCCTAATGGTAACGTTGAGATTTTGTGGGACATCGGATGGCGCTACAGGATGTACTGCGAGTGGACCTGGGGCGTGTTCATCTATAAGTGGTGGCGGACAGACACTTACTCTTGACAATACTCACTTCCGGAGGCTTTATTGCATGAATCCAGGAGATGCATTTTCCATTACAAATCTTGGGCCTTCGCCGTTGTCAATCATACTTACTTGTCAGCATGATTTGACAAATCCTCAAAAGGATACTGTTTCAATTGCTGTGGGGACTGCGAATACCCTGTATTTTGATACTGATACTGGCTGTGCAGTAGCTCAATGTTTGTAATAAATTGACATTGCATTAGTGAGGGGAGATGCAAACTCCCCTCATTTCCTAATTTAGTAACCATAATAAATATTTCAATTATTTAATAATCTCAATGAAAATGAAACTTATAGGTGGGAAAAATGATAATAATGTTTTTTATAGAATAGTTATCTATAGTAATTTAAAATATTTTAACCTTGTTTATCTTATTTTACTAAGTTGTTGCCCAAAATTATGGGGCCAAGAATTTTACATCTCTGGCCCGTTTTTATATAAATTGGAAATAAATAACGATGCATGTGGATGTGACTATAGTACAATTGGACCAATATTATCTAATACATACGGCACTACTTTTGGACCTGATGGCAATCTATATGCCTTGGAAGACCTCTCCATTAATAAGGTGGATGTCATAACAACGCAATACACTTTACTTTTTACTGGTCCTTCATCTCTTCCCAACATGTATGGTATTGTTTGTACTGCAAATGGGATTTTTTATACTATGCCTTCAAATATTACCCCTTCTGATGTATTGTATAGGTGGGATTTAAATGCAGGTACAGTTACTCCTGTTGGTTCAACTGGATTTACGCAAACAGGAAATGAATCGGGTGAAATGGCTATGCAAGGAGGGAAACTCTATCGTGTGTTTAAAAATATAATCCCACAAATGTATTCAATCGTGGAGATTGACACATTAATACCATCTAACAGTCATATAGTTGTTTCTTATCCTTTGAATAATTATATATCAGCAGGACTTACCGCATCACCTTTTTGTAATACTTTAATCGGAATAGATGCTTTTAATCAGCACTTAGTATTAATAAGCTTGATCGATGGAGCAATAACGCCCATTTGTAATTTATCCCTTATTACTAATATAACATCTATGCTTGAATTCGGACCTGAGCCTGATTGCGAATCAATGTTAGATCTTGACTGCAACGACTCCTCCGGCGCCACTGATGCCGATTACAATTCGCCGGAGTATGATTGCTTAGCTCCAGGAGTGGGTATCGCAGATGAAGACATCAAAATGCTCTATGATGCCATCATCTCCACCATGACGATCCAGATAGTTGGAAATGTGCCAGATGCTCCAAATGAAATCCTCACCATGGCAGGTTCAGTGGCCGGGATCAATGCTACTGGCTTAGGCACAAGCATGGTCACACTTTCAAATGCAGGAGGTGCAAAATCAACTGACTTCAAAGACGCACTTCGATTGATAGTTTATCAAAATACAACAGAGCCACTTACGCCTGGTCCACGCACTGTGCAAGTTCAGTTCACAACAGAGTCAGGTCAATCCAGTAATATAGCAACTGCCTTCATTGAAGTTACCGAACTTCCATTGACTTACCTTGATTTAGGTCCAGACCAACAAGCCTGCGATGGTGAGACTGCGACCTTCGATGCAGGAGTTCCTGGAGCAGTTTACGTATGGTCCACCGGATCACATAATCAGACGATCACTGTAGGTGAGTCAGGAGAGTATATCGTGACTGTTTCCGATGGAATCAATTGTCCTGGACACGATACAGTGGAATTAGATATCCTTCCAATTGTCCATGTATCACTCGACGGTGATGTCGAGATCTGCGACAATCAGCAAGCGAATCTTATCATTAATACTGATACTCCTTTTCCACTTAATGTTGATATTTCATCAGATCCCGGTTCTCCTTTTAATTTTCCCAATGTAAATGGCGATTTTCCATTCCCTGATTTACCAACTCAAACTACAACTTACACCATCACCAATGTGACACCCTCACAGGATGCCTGTATTCAGATCACTGATCCTGTTCAGGTAGTGGAGGTGCATCCAACATATACTGTGTCTGTTGATGCCTCTATTTGTGCTGGTGACAGTATTTTTCTTGGATTCTTTTGGGAAAGTACACCGGGTGTATATGAAAATACACTAAGCACATATTTTGGTTGCGATAGTGTAGTCAGCACTACACTCACTGTTCTTTCAGCGATCCAGATTGCTCAATCTTCCTCAACTTGTGATTCTGCCTCTGCTGGCGTATTCATCACCTTTCTCAACAATCCAAATGGATGCGATACGATGGTGACGACGACAGTGACTTTGCTGCCATCCGATACCACCTTGATAAATTTGTTGTCTTGTAATATTTCAAGTGTAGGGACTACGACTCTACCATTGACGAATCAATCCGGATGCGACAGTCTGATCATCACGACTACAAGTTGGATTCCACCTGCTGATACGACACTAGTAAGTCAAACTACCTGTGATTCCTCCTTACTCGGTGTCTTTCCTCAATTCCTGATTGCTCAGGATGGATGTGATAGTATCTTCATCACAACGGTGATCATGGCGCCATCGGATACGACATATTTGTCAGGCATCTCTTGTGATTCTGCCAGCATCGGTGTTTTTCAAAACTTACTATCTAATCAAATGGGATGTGATAGTCTTGTCATCACTACCATCACTGCAGGTATGCCGGATACAATTTTGATCTTTAAAACTTCTTGTGATTCGTCCAGTCTAGGTGTAACTGAAATTCATTACACGACTGATCAGAGTTGTGATAGTTTAGTGATCACCACCGTTACTTTTTCAGCACAGGATTCCACTTTCATTGCAAGTTCATCCTGCAATCCTGCAGATGTTGGTGTATTTATTCAAATGCTAACTAATGGATTCGGATGTGACAGTATTGTGACTACGACAGTTTCATTACTGCCTTCAAGTGAATCATTTATTTCGTCGACCACTTGCGACCCAGCCTCTGCAGGAAATTTCGATCATTTGCTTGTCAATCAATTTGGCTGCGACAGTATTGTACATGAGACTATTTCACTTTTACCATCGAGTCAGACATTTCTTTCTTCCACCACTTGCACATCATCACAAGCCGGAACATTCATCACGACACTGCAAAATCAATTTGGTTGCGATAGCATACTGACCTTGACTGTCTCATTGATTCCAGCCGACACGACACAATTGATTTCAAAAACTTGTGATCCGGCACAAGTCGGAAGTACTCAAAATACTTTCATCAACCAGGACGGATGCGACAGCCTCGTGATCGAAACCACTGAATTATTTCCTCTTCCTCAATTGAATGTGCAAGTCACTTCCGATTTCAACGGCTACGGCATCAGTTGCTTCGGCGAAAGCGATGGCAGTGCAATCGCGAATGTAACAGGTGTCAGCCCATATCAATATTTGTGGTCAACCGGAAGCCCGGATCAAAGCATCACAGGATTGAGCAGCGGAGATTACTTCGTCACCATTACTGATGGTAACGGATGTCAGACAAATAGCTCAGTTTCTATTTCCGAACCAGAACAATTTTCAATTGGCTTTGAAGTTTCTCAACCTGATTGCTTTGG
>Ga0173479_10000056_pt1 | contig 16683 bp, 22 predicted proteins | sample NitcycUS104311B1_FD_136668 | JGI IMG/M metagenome (GOLD analysis project Ga0173479, IMG submission 136668) | Soil microbial communities from Arlington Agricultural Research Station in Wisconsin, USA - Nitrogen cycling UWRJ-S104-311B-1 (version... | ecosystem: Environmental > Terrestrial > Soil... | reverse complement strand
TTTCAATGAGGGTAGAAGTCCTCTGTTTGATTCCATCTGATCTTCGGAAGATATTTTCCGTTACCTGGAACTGAGGGCGCCGCAGGTAGAACGGTAACCTAATCTGGTTCTTAGTGATCCTTTCGGTACCGTCATCATCATAGACTACATAGCGGAAGCCAAATCCATTCTCTTCACTATAGTAAGTCAACATAGATGTGAAACACTCTTCTGATTCTCTATAAAACGGATTACTACACCTCAGTGATTCTTTCGCTTCATTCAATATGCAGTACCGGAAGCAGTCCCCAAATCCAAAATCCTCTATCTCAGTAGCAGGGAAATCTACATAGCCGTATCCCCAATACTCATTAAGACTAATAGTCTTGTCTGCACCTGCGCCATTGTATTTAACTGAAATCCCACTGATCACCGGCATGGCACAGCAATCGTAGAAGTCAAATGCAGAAAATATAGTTTCGTATGCATCGGATACAGCCTGAAGGAAAGCATCTACATCGTAAGTACCAGCAGGTATTTGGGGTTGATCTCCCACCGGAACATACTCATTAACCAAGATTGGGAATTGAGTTGCTGATATCTCTGCCGCATCAGAACCCATGAATTTGAAACGAGAACAGGTTTGTATTACTTCATAGTTCGGGTCGTACACCACATCGCAACTACTATCGCATACCGCTGCATACAATGGAGTGGTTAATGGTAACAGTTCGTCTTCTACCTTGATCTGAAATTTTACCCCGTAATTATCAATTACAGGGAGTGCTGCCTGGCGGGTATTCCCCGTACAATCTGTTACCTCTGTATTGAAGTCTACGAAACTATTATATGGTGATCTGATTGCCATTATAAGAATACTAATGTCCAAGTTTGGCCTACGGCCTTAGTTATCTGGGCAGCAGTGATGCCCACTAAATCATACAGAACCACTTTGGTAATATATCCGAAATCAGAACCAGGTGTAGTGTACACGCTTTCTACCATTTTATTGGTATCTCCAGTGTTATAACTCATGATTCCTGATGGCGCAGTTGGTGGTGGAATTGTAGCCCTAGGGAAAGCTCGGCAGGCTTCACCTAAAACAGGTGCAGATGTATTAAATGTACATTGGCCAAACTTGAATGAGAATCCTGCAGGCGCCCCTACATTCCCAGTTGCCGTAAGTTGCAGCTTATTATTAGGCTGTCTGCCTGTTGTTAATATAGCGCTTAATTCAAGTGCAAAAGTTGGAAGAGAAATTGTAAAGTCTCCTTGCACATAATTGGTGCCGGGTAAATTATTATCGCAATACGGTATTACCACTACATTGTAATCTCCAGTTGGCAACCCATTAATATTAATCGGATGATAAGAAACGTTGATCGTGTTATAACTTGCCCCATTTCGAGTAAGGATAATTTGCCAGAAGGTTGCACCTGCTGTACTCTCTGTCCAATCAATTGTCATTTGCCCATCCCCTGGTGAATCGAATACAATGTCACTTACAGATGCGGCACAAGAAGGATCTGGCAGTTGAGCGATAGAATTGTTTTTCGGGATGAGCGTAATATTTGCCATCCCTGTGATTGGTTTGTAGGACATCTTATCGATCCACCCTTCATATTCAGTTCCATTACAGGTATATGCTACTGACTTATACCGAACCGTAGGATCATCCTTAATTCTCTTGAATGTATTATAATTCATAGGATGCTCGAAAGTCACTAACTCTGGATAGGTCAGTGGCAATGCATCGTCTATGTCTTCAAAATCAGTTACATCAATATCTTCATTCTCTGCCAATGTCTTCCCTTCTATATTGCATGATGTGGTTTGCAAAGAGGCAATATAGTTGCCGGTACCGTTTGAGAATATCAACTTACTATCTGGCTTCAGATTGCGCAACCCTTGCATGATATAATTGAACCAGCGCATTGCATTGCGTTCCGGGGTAATGATTGCATTATAGGCTGTATTGGGATCAATTACATTCGTAACGTTGACTGCATTATCAAGGAATAATTCAACCGCAAACCCGCCTGCAATGCGCTTAAGGCAAAATCCGAATACATCGTTATCGTACTTCCAATCCTCTGTAGTAGTGGCAAGCCTACGCGTAGTCTCTATTGTATATGGAGAACATATAATATCTGTAGTGATGTCTAGTTCCTTGCTTATCGCATTGATGTTAATGCGATAATTACGAATCGTCATAAGCTCATACAACCCCGTTGTCCCTTCTGCCTCCCACTTATTATATCCAGCCTTCATACTGTTGTATAGCCTGGATACATCAACTGAACGAGTGATTTTTGTGGGATACAGGAAACGAATACTTATATCATCTTGGTAGAAGAATCTCCAGTCCTCAAATCTTAATCTATTATGCCCGACCCTATTGGGGTCTGCCTCAATTGTTAACCCTATATTCCACATTCCATTTAACCCAGAAAACAACTTCTTCATATTCGTGAAGAAGCCGGGTTGTGAATTGTCAATTAGTAACTTGCGTCTAATGTTCAACCCATCGGTAATCGAAAATAACCCTGGGCATGGATCGTAATTAATCGCATACGGCTGACTATCTACTCGCCCAAAAGTGGAACTATAGAAACGTATGTTGTCATTAGTGATAGCTTCTATGGTCCTGCTTACTGCCTCATTAATCATGTATGACTTCGCATCAGTAGCGGCACAATTAGAAACGGTTGATATCTTAATAGATGTCTCTGCATCCCAATCCACCCAAACAAATTGATCTACCGTTGTCCCATAGTAGGTTACAAAGTTGATAAAGGCAATGAACGGATTTCCCTCTTCTATTACACAACTCCCGCTAAATGATTGATCAAAATCCATATCCGGGCCTACTCCGGGAGTGAAGGTTGTTTCTGGTAGTATTTCTACTTGGTGGAGTGTAGTGTCCCCAATGTCCGCCCATGGTTCATTAATCACGACGATAAATATTCTTATCTGTCGTAAATTTGTAGCTTGCTCCTTAATATGCCCCTTCAATCTTACAGTGTAATCAAATACTCCGCTTGAGCAACTAACAGTTTCGTTAAGCTCCAATATAGGGCTCAATGATGTAGGATATAGATTCGGTGATGTCTGTGGGAACACCTGGTAACTATTGCTGCCCACAGGATCTGCATCTGCTATTTCAGATATAGAATTCTCCGTTAACTCTGGCCGTATCCTTATTGCAGTTCCGGCGATAGGTGTTAATAGCCTTACCTCGATGGGATATACTGAATGTTGAGTGCCGGGAGAATTTCCCCCAACCGCCTGAGGTAACCCTCTATTAGGTATTACAATATCTTTATTGAGCCAATCATAATCAGACAAGATTGTTTCCTGATCGAAAGCTATATTACTATTCAGGTTAACACTTTGCTCATAGTTGTTCTTGAATAGCATTATATCACTACTATCCTCAATACCTACTGACACAGTACACTCGTCCCCACAAGTATCTGAGTACTGATCGAATGCTATTCTACCGTTTTCATAAAAGGGATCATATCTGTTATCTTCTGAGCACTGAAACAAAATGTCCACACGCATCTCACCGTTCACCCCATACTCTTCATATTCAGCTTTAATTAATGTAGCGCCTAGGTCAGTAAATGTGAGTTTGTTAAATCCATAATCGAAGAAGACACCATGCCAGCCGTTATCATGATCACGTGCCACTACTACCTCCGGATCTATCCAGTCAATAGGCTCAGGCACTTCTATACGAAGCCCTTCACGATCAATTAATATGAATTTCCATGCACTCATCTTGAACCATACCTCCCCTTCAGATAATTCATTCTGGCTTGAACAGTTGTAGTATATTCATATGGGCCGTCCTTATCAAAGCCTGAAACATGTAATGGTAATTTGCCCATTTCAACTCCAAACTTCCGGGCAAGCTTGTCATAATCAATAGCTGCAGTTGTTGATTTCATAACTATATCCTGTCTTACGGGCGGCATGGTCATATTATACTTCTGCATTATCTTATCTGTTTCCAGAGTAGGAATAACCTTTGACCCTTTAGGCATGTCAATCACCATAGGACCAGCGGCATAACCCCACTTCCCATTAACCTGAAATAACTCAGGGCCTGCTTCCCCAATCAAGCCCGGGCCATCAAACGGTTTATTCTTTGTCCCTTTTTTGAATGCCGGTATTGGCTTGGATGCAATGGCTGCAATCTGCGCTAATGCCTGCCCAATAGCCAGACCAATAAAAATTGGTTTAACGGTAAATGGAATAGTTTGGTCCTTGAGTACAGATAATACAGCAAGTGACTGAGCAATGAAAGCTTGAAACAATGCCAGTTGTTTTTCCTGTTGGGCAGCCCTTATCTTAATTGCGCGGACTTTACGATCATACTCATCTTGGGATATCAATCCCTTGTTAAGCCTATCCTGCAATAATTGCAATTCATAATCGGATTGGTTTTTTGCTATCTCATTAAGCGATCCTGCCAACGAAGAAGCGAGCCCGATCTCCGCTTCTATCAGTCTTTGCTTAACTGCTTTTGCTTTTTCGATTCTGGCCTCATCATCAGCCTGATCCTCTTGATTCTTTTGTTGCTTAGCTTGAAGCCTTGCAGCAGCACGCTGAGCACCGGCAAGAATCTCTTCCTTCAGTACATCTTTATTAAATGCTTTTTGTCGTTCTTTTGAACGACCATATTCAGTAACCTCGATTATTTCAAGATCCTTGAACAGCTGTTTGCGTAGGTTCCTAATACCTTCATTCTTCTCTGCTTCAATTACCAACGCCTGTTCTTTGCTTTTGCCAAGGGTGTCTTTCTGAGCCTTTAGGATTACAACCTGGATGTCTGCTTCAAGCTTACGATAACCGTCAGTCTGTTCAATCGCATTAGCCTGGGCGAGTGCAATCTGATCATCAAGGTTCTTTTGCTGTATTTGTAATCTTAACTGGCCAATTGCCCGTTCATTATTCGCAACGATCAACTCACGTTCCCCGTGTGTCAACCCCTCCGCTGCCAGTTCCTCTCTCTGCCTTACACGAATAGCCGCTATTGATGCATTGAGTTCCGCTTGACTATCTTTTTTTGCCTGTGCCACTCTGGCCTGTGCCGAGGCAGTTGCACTTTTATTTGCTTCATCAGCAAGAGCCTGCTGACGCTCTATCTCCTTAATCTTACCTTGATTATTAAGATTCCTTAATTCTTCTTGATCCGCATCTAGCTGTTTGTTAATTGCAATTATTTCCTCATCCGTTTTAATTACATTGTCAAGTCTTTTTTGATTAAGTTTAATGTTTTCTGCTAAATCTTTTGCCCTGCTCCGTAAACCTTGTTTTTCTATTTCTGAAATAGCAGATGCCAACGCCCCAGCTGATTTAGCTTCTGCTACTCTTAATGTCGTGTTTCTTTCAAATGCAGCACTATTAAGTTTTAATACTTCATTTTGATTTTCTAACTCTGTATTAAGTTTGTCCATTGATGCAGCTGCATCATCTGTATTAGAGGTGAAATACAAGAGGGCTCCAGCAACAGCGCTTATAGTAATTAGCAGTGCTCCTGCGGGGTTAAGCGCCATTGCTAAATTCAGGGCCTTCTGAGCGATAATAGCAGCATAACGGACTATTATGAACCGGCTCTCAGCAGCAGCCTGTAAGTTGGTAGATAAAGCCTGTATGCGCTGTAAGGCAATGCCAACAGCTATGCTTGCAGATGTTTCACTTTGAAGGATAGTCTGCACTTGAGTGATCCCCTGAAGGATTGCCATAGCAGCATTCACCTTAAGTAAGGCTTGCTGTAGATCCTTATTTTCGTCTCCGAAAAGCGCTGCTGCTCCTTGAGCAATTGAGAATGCTCCGGCCACACCTTGTATTACCTGTACTCCGGCATCAAGTGCAAACGTATCACTGGCTAATGCCTGGATACGAGCAGAGGTATCTCCAACTTGATCCTGCAACTCACCAGCTGCTTCTGCCATGTCTTCAAATACTTGGGTTCCAGCCAATCCGGCGTCTTCCAGCTGAAGAAGCGTTTCCCTGTATTGGCGTAACCGGCCACGAGAAGATGTTGCCTCATCGGCAAAGTTCCCCATTGCCAATTCAGCAGCCGCTATTTCATTACTTAGTTTATCGAATTCGGCAGTGCCCTCGCGGAGTGTTGATAGTTTTTGCTTTGCTAATTCGACCGTCTTAGTGAATGCAATAGTATCGGCATTTGCATTGTCAATATTAGCCCCTAATCTTTCAATGTTTTGAGTAGCTTGAGTTATTGCTCCACCGGTGATAGATTCTACCAGGTTCTTGCTGGCAGTAGCCAACTTCTCAGTAGAAGTGTTAGTTGTATTTAGGACTTTAGCCCGATCCTGGAAGGCTTTGTTCGTAGATTTGAACTCATCCGCTGTTGCCTTATCAATCTGCCCCAGCGTTTCAAGTGCTTCAATCCCTGGTTGGATTCCAGTAGGATCAGCGATTAACCTTACTATTACCTGTGCCGGCATTCTTTGGCTTCTTATATATGAGGTCGAGTGCCTTGTAGAACTCGTAAAGTGTCAGCTTTTTCAGCTCAGGTATTTTTGCGGTATCCCCGCCACATAACAATAGCTCCTGCTGGAACATATTGTCGTCTAATTCTTGGATATGATTTGCGAAATGTCTTCCAGGTACTTTCCCTTTAACTTCTCCGTTACCATCAAATAGGTTTCGAAATTCTGCTCGAATTCTTTCAAAAACGGAATTAGCCTTGTTAGCGGCTGCATAAAAAAAAACTCCTTAGCGGCCATCTCCTTCTTCCAGAATGCTATCTTCTCCAGATTATATTTTGAATCGTATACCTCCGGGCTTTCGTTCTTATCGAAGAAAACCACAGAGGCGAGTTTGTATGCGAGATCTTCATCCATAATCCAGTTAAGCCGGTCGCGTAGATTATTATTAAGCTGCTTCACTTTAACAAGATCAATTGATTTACCAGGTATGAAGTGAAGCAACTCGTCAGTAGCTTGTACATGGCTGAGGAGATACTCTCTATCCGCCCTCATATTGAACTCTGAGTAATACCGGAGGCATGCAGCGCCGCGTTGGTAAGGAAGGTTGAATAGATCATCCATTTCATAGTAAGTCCTCCCCTTAACAGAGAATGCTTCCTTGATTACGTAATCAATCTTAGGGAACTTGTTCCCTGTACCAAAAAGTTTATGCCACCATGCCATTTATAAAAGTTTCAAGATTATCAGAAAGCCCCTCACCTATTTTCCTACCTGCCTTTGAGCATCGCCATTTACCTTTGTTTGGGTAAGTCTTAATAGTAATGCCTGGCCGTTCCATCATTATATAATCAATCCTGTGAACACCCCCGCAATGGCACTCGTGTGATATCATCCATCCTCTATTCAACAGGAGTTCTTTCATTTATAAAAGTTTCTAATTCACTTATGCTCCGCTTTAACCATCTGTATTTTTTAAGGTTTGTTACTGAGATATTTTCCTTGTCTTTGATTACTGTTCTAGTAATATTTTTCCCTACCACAACAATCCCACAAGAGAAACACATCCCTACAGCAATCCCCTCTTTTGACCAAAATGTATAAGGCGCGGTAAACCCAGCATATTCAAACCCCGAGAGCTTCATGTAGTCCTCATATGGCCTATTACTCATTATCAATGATATTAACCATTACATAATTAAACCCAGCCACCGCGAATACATAGAGAACCCACAACCCCGTGAAACCTTGCCCCATTACCACCCATGCGACGGTACCCCATATAGAGGCCATGCATATCGGGCATTCGTACAATGCCGGCCGGATGTACCGCAACACCTTGTTATCTGTGATACGCTCAAAGAAGGTCTTAAGCTTCTCCAAGATCATCCCCTCTGCCATGGCAGCGTATAGACCCAGTACACACAAAGCCCCGAATATTACTGTGTCAATCATCGTTACCTTTTATTGTTTTTATGATCCCAATTATAAACAGCCCTATGATAATAGATGTGTATGGATACTCATTTATTGTCTGGAATATTTCTCTTAACATATACAAGGTATTTCAGTTGAGAAATCGCCGTTCTTGAAATCAATAACGATCTTATCAAATGCATATCCACATACAAGAAAGCCAACCGGCTCACAATAACCAACTGCCTCTTTAATCTCCATCACCAACTGCCCGTTCCAAGGGTTAAAGAACCCGTCCGGGAAACTGTCTACATACACCCGAAAAGATGCCTCACTATCTGTTTCTACCTCTTCGTGATACACATGCCCGAACTTATCAGTAACGAAGTAATGATAAGGTGTATTGGGAGATAAGCCGGGTTGGGATGGTCCTGATTTAGGCAGCTTGACAGTAAATGATTCTATACACGACGGAAGTGTCGCGTAATAATTAGCAGAGCAATCATTCAGTAATCCCATTATTAAAAAATTAATTTCCAGTTCTTGAGCCCGTGATATGCAACATGTAATCCTGTATATTTATCTTTCCCCTCACCGTCTGTTTTATACCATATTTGAAATCCCCCTATTTCTATCCGGAACCTGTACCACTGATCACATTGTGCACTGTGGTAGTTTATTCCTATTGATATCGGTAAAAACAACCTTCTCCACAAGGGCAACTCTTTTGCACGTACTTGCCAATTTTTAAAGGCATACCCCATGCAGGTGTATCCAATCCGGAGATTAAAGCCAGCACCTTCTATTTGAGCAGAATAAGAATCTTTGATTTTATAGAATCCCATGAAACAAAGATATATAGTTTTGTCTATACTGTTTGGTTATTGTATAGATTTTATATATACTTTTGTTTCGTGTTCGACAAAGCAATATGCATCAACCTTGACCATCGCACTGACAGATGGGAAGCCTCACAGAAGGAGTTCAGCTCCTTTGGCATTGAGGTAGATCGGTTCAGTGCTATTGCCAACGACAACCCTATGAAGGGTATTCACATGTCATACCAGAAGATCTTCCAGGACAATTATGCAGATAAGTTATTGGTACTTGAGGATGATGTACATTTCACGCGGCCATATGTGGCGCTACTACAGGCGTATGACGATCTTCCCAAAGGATGGGATATGTTGTACCTGGGAGGTAATGCCACTCGTAAGCAATCTCGTGCCAGTACATGGCTCTATAAAGCTGATGGCATAGTAACCACTCATGCTATATTATATAGTGCAAATATGGTGTCGTGGCTGGCAGATAATATGGAGGTGCCGGAAGTAGTAGACAGGACTAATACAATAGACGTGTGGTTTGCCAATACCATACAAAAGAAGTTCAATTGCTATATAGTCTACCCGCAGATAGCAGAGCAGCGTTTTGGATATAGTGACATCTGCAAGATGGATATCAATTACAAGTATTTCAATCAAATGGCTAAAAAGTTCTATTGATGGATTGTAAGAAGAAAAGATCCTAACCAGAAAGATTGCCAAGAAGCAACTTAAACACATAAACAAGGTTAGCAATATTAATCTTACATGTGTCTATAAATGTCCGGAATGCGGTTATTGGCATCATACCCATCAAGAAAAAGAAAATAGTAGAAACTATAAAAGAAACTTAATTAAAAGGGGGCTGATCTGATGAAGCAATGGACCACTGAGATAAGCGCACACGATCCGGCCACAGGAGTATTAAAACTCTGGTGCGGGCCACATGTCCCCGGCATCAACCAACAGGATGCCCAACAGTATTGTAATGATCACGGGTTAGGTTATTGTAAGGTAGGTGGACAATTGATGTCAGAAACTCCAACCAAGGAAGATGATATTACGCCTGATTGGGACAACAAGATTGATTACGAAAACATAAGCAATAACTAATGAACATCATTCTGAACATCAAAATGTATAAGGGTAAATACGACTGCTATGCAACAATATCCGGATATGATTATTATGAACTGAGTGCATCAAAAGAAATTGCTATCAACCTGATGAAGGAAAGGTGTAATAAGCTTTGCCCATTAGCTACTATCACAATTAAAGATTCAACCAAATGATATCACTCTGCATAACAACATATAACCGGTCTGATTTAACTATTGATTCTTTCGTAGATGTCTTATATGATGATAGGATTAGTGAAATTATAGTTGTTGATGACAACTCCGATCCTAAAATATACACCTCCCTTTCTGTCATGATTGAGGGATTAAGAGAAGGGGGAGGGTATCAAACAGGATATCATAAGAAGCTGAAACTCCATAGTAATGATGAGAACATTGGCATGAGCCGGAATAAGGCACGTGCGGTTGAACTGGCGAGTAATCCATGGTGTATCATCCTGGATAGCGATAACGTGATTGATCCTTCATACCTGGATGCGCTTCCTGAGTATCTGGCACCATCTGTTATCTACTGCCCTGACTTTGCCAAGCCTCAATTCGATTACCGTAAGTATGCCGGCATGACGATCAATGCAGATAACGCTGCGAAGGTGATGTCAAAGCCTATGGGGGAATGCCTGTTCAATACCTGCAACTACCTGGTAAACCGGGAAGAATACCTTAGTGTGTACGAGTACACCCCGGACATGAAAGGGACTGATACCATCTGGTTCAATTACCTATGGCTGAAGGCTGGCAACTCATTCAGCGTGGTTCCTGGAATGGAGTATATGCACCGGGTTCATGCCGGCAGCGGATTCCTTGCAGATGTGGATTACAATATGAAGAAGGCAGCAGAAGTGAAACAGTTAATTCAAACTTTAAGATAATGTTGTTAATAATATATTTTATTGTTGGCACAGCATTTCTTTATGTTGGCCGATATAGCGAGAAATATAAGAACAACTTTGAATCAAAATTAAGGTTAATAATGATTACAGTAGCTTGGCCCATCTGTGTTGCTATATTCATTATTAGGATTATAGTTGATAGAAAATTAAGAGATAAGGTAATTGACGATATAAATACTTTTTAATGACAGTATACGCAAAACAGTACGGGCGATTAGGGAACAACCTTTTTCAGAAGGCAGCAGCTATCGGGTATGCTATGAAGCATGGGTTGCAATATAACCTATCTCCCCACTTACCACCAGGCGCGAGATCAAATCATAGCGCTATCTGTATTAAGGAGGGAGGGCATCAGTATCAGGAATTGCCTACATATAAGGCAAAGAATGCAGTGCCCACTATTCTTGATGGTTACTGGCAGTCAGAGAAATATTTCTCTGACTGCCGGGAAGAGGTGCTAAATTCATTCGGGTTCAAATGGGAACCTCATAATGGATGGTGCAGCTTACATGTTCGAAGAGGTGATTATTTGAGATATCCTGACAAACACCCTGTAGTTACGATTGAATATTTAGGAGCATCTATGCGCTTTATTGAATATAAAACAGGCATTAAACAATTTGCAGTCTTTAGCGATGATATTCAATGGTGCAAAGATAATTTCGCTCATTTAATGTGGACATTCCAATATTCAGAAGCTCGTAATGAAACAGAAGATCTTATGTTAGGTTCTTGCTGCGAACATAACATTATTAGTAATAGTAGTTTTTCCTGGTGGCAGGCGTGGCTCAACCAGAACCCTAATAAGGTAGTAGTAAGCCCTTCAAAAGACAACTGGTTTGGCCCAGGGAACAAGCACCTAGATACGTCTGACCTGATCCCAGATTCATGGATTCAAATTAAATATTAACAATATGGATAAATTAAAGTTGTTCGAGGTGACAAATCACAACACTCCGCAGCAGGTACATGTAAGGACTTTCTATGTCAATCCATGGATCTTGCTTGTGGTTAGTTTATGGCTTCTTTCCTTCACTATACACGGTTGCTTATGAATCTACAAGAGATAGCCGAAAGGCACGGCACCGACAAGGCGCAACACGGATACATGGACTATTATCAACATCATCTATTTACAACATGGCAGGATATAGATTACCTGTTAGAGATAGGATGTGAGAAGGGTAATAGTGTCCGTATGTGGCAAGAGATCTTCCCCGCTGCTGATATTACGGTCATTGATCTATTCATGGAACATCCGGTGCCGGAAATTGAAGGGGTAGAATTTATCACCGGTAATCAACTGGATCATGAGTTACTGTATAACCTGCGAAACAATCGCCGGTTTGATGTAATCATTGATGATGGCTCTCATAATAGTCGGGATCAGCTAGTTACGTTCTGGTCACTGGTAGGCACCAGCCGTCTTTATGTAGTGGAAGATTTGCATTGCTGCAATGATGAACTATACCGGCAGGGATTACCCTTCGAGAAGACAATGCTGGGGCAGATGCAAAACGGCTCCTTCCCTTTCGTTCACCATTTGTATGATAATAAGATTGCTTTCATCTATGCGGATTAATAGAACTGGTGCTACTCGGTTAGTAATTGAGTTGAATAGACTTGTTATCAAGCTCCCAAATTTTACCCGCTCATGGGGAGATTTCTTATTAGGCTTAATTGCAAATATGAGAGAGGGTACAACATGGCGATATAACAATTTATATGAACAATTACAGTCTGATTCTAATCTATTATGCCCAGTCTTATTCACCTCTTGGGGCGGCTGGTTTCTGATTATGAAGAGGGCGGATAGTGTATTGACTTATGATGAGTTCTGGGCGTTGGATGAAAATGAGTTTAAGGAGCACCTGCGATTATTTGGCGGGGATGATACCGGCCCGAATTATGGGCGGCTGGATGGCCGTCTTGTTAAGATTGATTATGGTAATTTAAAACAATATTATGCTGATTAGCTTCAAACAATCAATCGCAAAGCACGACCTGCGCATCACTGGTGTGATTCACGTTGGGGCACATTACGGGCAGGAATACCACGATTACAAAGCAGCCGGTATTAATAATATTATATTCATTGAGCCTTGTTCCAATGCATTCAAGGTACTGAAAGATACATTTGGGGCGATCCCAAATATACGCCTCATCAACTCCGCTTGTGGGGCCGAATTCGGGGTAGCTATGATGAATGTGGAGCAAGCTAACCAAGGAATGAGTAATTCGCTCCTTAAGCCAGCAAAACACCTGCAGCAATATCCTTCCATCCAGTTCATTGAGACCGAAGAGGTAGAGGTACATCCGCTGGATGAATTGATAGATGGCGAAGAGTTCAGATACAATTTACTGGTTATGGACGTACAGGGGTATGAACTCGAAGTATTGAAAGGAGCTGAATTCACGCTACTACACATGGATTACATCTACACAGAGGTGAACCGCGATGAGGTGTACGAGAACTGCGCACGAGTGGAGCAGCTGGACGAGTTCCTGACTGACTTCACGCGGGTAGAGACTAACTGGGGAGGCGGAACATGGGGAGATGCTTGGTATATTCGTAAATCACTGATGAAATGATAACTCTTCAAATAGTAATCGGGATCTTGATTGCCAAAATCATTATTGGGATAACAAAGCCAGTGTGGAAGTGTCTATGTCCAATCATTTATGCCACACTTCGTAAAATCCGTCTCGGTAATTCTTGTTCAGGCAATTTGAATAAATACGACAAATGTGGCAACTTTAAATACACGGTATTACCCTCTTCTCTTAATCCATTCAAATGATTTACGTCCCTGAAAAGTTCCAGCCTAAGCACCCGTTCCGATATCCGGAGGACAACCATACCGAGTTTGAAAGGTGGTACTATGAGAACCGGGACATGGGGCCACAGGAACGTCAATATCTGCCTATCTTCTGGACCGCCTACTACTGCCGGCATAAGTTCGGGCAGCATAAGCCGGCCATGGTTGACCTGCAGAAGTTCCTGAATGGTCTGGACAGGTCAAAGAAGTATTATACGATCGTGCAGTACGATAACGGGATATTGAGCAACCTGGGGGATCTGGACATCATGGTGTTCAGTATGTCAGGAGGAAGGACCGACTATCCTTTACCATTGATCAGCCAGAAACACATCTTCGCTTCATTTACTGGCCTGCAAAGAAGTACCCTATACAACTTCATTGGATCAGTTACACATGAGGTAAGAGCCAATATGCTTGCTGGGCTTCCAGACAAAGCGGGATTAGTGAGTATTCGTAAGCACTCGTTAGTATCTTTTTGTTCTATCTTGATGCAGTCCACCTTCACGCTATGCCCCCGTGGGTTCGGACCTACATCCTTCCGTATACAGGAGGCATTGCAATATGGGTCTATTCCTGTCTATATAAGCGATGAGTTCATTATCCCTCATAATATTCTATTCGACCAGTACGGCGTGCTTATACAGGCTAAGTATGCACATAGAGTGCATGAAATACTATCGGCAATACCGGAGAGCGAGATTCGCCACCGGCAGGAGGTGATCCCTGGCATTTATCAAAAATACTTTACTTATGAAGGCAACAAAGAAGCCATTAAGAAGGCGCTCGCTAAATGCAGTGATCCCGTTAGTAGTTTACCCTTATGAGATAATCTGCTCTATAGGCGCATCTGACCAACAATTTAAAAAGTTAATTAACTCTTGTAATATTACATACGACAAAAGTATGGAGTTAAATAGTTCTGGTAAGTGCATTGAGATGACCGAAAATTTCGTTATTATAAGAACACACTTACTTCCTATTGATCCCGCCTCTCACGGCACCTTGGCTCATGAGATATTCCACGCTATTGACTTCGTGTTAAGGGATGTTGGTATGGTGTTGTCTGAGCAGTCATATGAAGCATATGCATATTTAATCGGCTATCTCACGAAGGAAATATATAAAAAGCTTTAAGTCTTCAGGAACCACCCAAAGAAGGTATTCAGGAAGTATCGGCAGGTATCTAAGCAGTCAGCCTGCTGTGTAGGGTCTTTCCTATTCTCCTTAATGATCGTGCCATCTGGATCTACTCTCACGTTCTTAATGTCCCAGATAAGATCTTTCATTTTAGTTCTGTGTAGCTTAATCGGGTAACGGTAAAATATTGCATTAACCAATACTCTGTTCTCATCAAGTGGCGGGTTAACACCTGGCACCTTCAACTGGGTGATGGATAGATTTAGCTTACTCTTAATGACAGTGTAGTAATTAGAATTGTCCTTTACAAGTGCGCTGCTGCTCTTACCGGTAGCATCCCCGGTTACGGTGAACGTCGCACGTGGGTAGTGTACATTGATGTAGTCACATAGCTCAAAGATATTGGAGTTACCAAGCTTGATCTGCTCAATGCCGTATATAACTCCATCATAATGCTGCCATACGCTGCATGTGATGGGGTCTTTATTGAAGTCAAAGGAAAGTATTACCTCTCTCCTTATATCCAGCTCCTGATCCCCTAAATGCTTCTCGTCTGAATAGCAATAGACGAACCGGTTATCCTTCTCGTCGAAGTTGGTCCAGTCGCCCTCAATGAACTGCTTTTGGTAGCGTTCATCCATGGTGTTCCAGATGTTCCACTGGTCAGCTGTAACAAATGCGTTATCCGTAGGTAAGGCATGCTGGAAATAAAAGTCTGGAGGTAATTCACCATTCAACCATTTAAGGAATATCTCCTGTTTAGGCCACTTCTGTGTCGGATTGAACGTAGTGAAGGTAAGTGCCGGGGGCATAGGGTCAATGTACCACGAGCCACAACGAGATCCCCCTATTTGCCATGCTTTCTGTTTCAGCTGCTCCAACTGCTCCCAGAAGATACCGTTCGTTTCAAGCCCCAGGAAGTCATCAAGCTCAGGATCTTGCTTAATGTTCTCCCCCTTGAAGAATATCTTAGAATCCTTCTTATTATATGCAAAGTAATTGGCACGGTCGCGGTTCCACTTCCAGTTAGGTGAGCCTTTAATAATCTTTTCAAACGATGGTATAGTTGTTCCTTGAAGTACCGGAAAATCCTCCCTTATAACATGCCATTTAGAATTCTCATACCTGTTTGCTAGGTAGATCAATATCCCGAGTGTAATGAACGTCTTACCCCCTCGTATTGCCCCTCCATATCCGAATTTGCGGTAGTTGTTCAAAGCGTTACAAGCTTTAACCACCTCAATAAAGTATTCAAACTGTTTCGGATTCCTCTCCAGGTCAATCGTTGGTACAAACATTAAATCTCTATGATTGTTCCATCAGGAAGTTTAACGGAAGGGCGTTTCTCAATCGGCAGATCCTTCGGGTTGAAATCTATCTTAGTAATGAACATGCCGAGATGCTTTCCTATTAATTCAGTTGATTTATTGGCACCGGTTGAATCAAACTTATACTCTCCACTCTCAACCCAACTGTCTCCATTGAACATCATGACCGGCTCCGCTCGCATGCACCGGTCAGAGATCTCCTTTAGCCTTTTCAATACCCACTCCTGAGATATGTCTAACTTTTCCTGTAACACCTGACGTTTTTCATTCAGGTATTCTAAAATTTGAGGTTTCCTAAGGTTCTCATCGGCTATTTGACCGGCTGTCTTTTTTGAGTAGCCGGCACGTATTGCCGCTTGAGTTCCATTGAGATCTATCAGGTACTCATCACAGAATCTTTTTTGTTTCGCTGTTAAAGCCATGTTATAGAGTTTATCTATACTCTTTAGCAAAGATATAGATTTTATAGATATACTATAGCATGAAAAAGCCCGGGATTAGCCGGGCATGTAATTCCAAAATGTTGATAGTTTTATGTGTTTACCGGTGTTTTACCGGCATTATTATTACACTTTTGCACAATTCCGTATACTAAAACACTAGACCGGCTGTAAGAATCCCTACGTTATCTGGGTTGTCTGGTGTGATGCTTCGCCCATTTATGTCTACAGGGGTATACTT
>Ga0173479_10000050_pt1 | contig 17572 bp, 18 predicted proteins | sample NitcycUS104311B1_FD_136668 | JGI IMG/M metagenome (GOLD analysis project Ga0173479, IMG submission 136668) | Soil microbial communities from Arlington Agricultural Research Station in Wisconsin, USA - Nitrogen cycling UWRJ-S104-311B-1 (version... | ecosystem: Environmental > Terrestrial > Soil... | reverse complement strand
GTCGGAGGGCGAAACGCTCAGCAAGCAGGCGATCGAATCTTCGCAGCACTTCACCGAGCCGCCGCCGCGATTCTCGGAAGCGGCCCTGGTGAAGCGCATGGAAGAGCTCGGCATCGGCCGGCCCTCCACCTACGCCTCCATCCTCCAGGTTCTGCAGGATCGCGGCTATGTGCGGATCGACAAGAAACGCCTTATTCCGGAAGACAAGGGCCGCGTCGTCGTCGCCTTTCTCGAAAGCTTCTTCGCACGGTACGTCGAATACGATTTCACCGCGAGCCTCGAGGAAAAGCTCGACGAAATTTCGGCTGGCAACATCAACTGGCGTGCCGTGCTCGCCGAGTTCTGGGCGGACTTCGTCGGCGCCGTCAACGACATCAAGGAAGTACGTAATCGCGTCGTGCTCGATGCGCTCAACGACCTCCTCGAGCCGCATATTTTTCCCGAGCGCACTGACGGCAAGCCGCGCCGCCAATGCCCGCAATGCGAGACCGGCCAGCTGTCGCTGAAGACCGGACGCTTCGGAGCTTTCGTTGGTTGCTCGAATTATCCGGAATGCAATTTCACACGGCAAATCACTCCGAGCGCCGACGGGATCCAAGGCAAGAAGGTCCTGGGTGAGGATCCTGCTACCGGGCTCGAGGTAACTCTGCGCGGCGGCCGCTACGGACCCTACCTGCAGCTTGGCGAGCAAATCAGGCCGCCCAAGCCAAAGAGGGGCGAGAAAAAACCGGAAGTCGAAAAGCCGAAGCGCGCCGGAATTCCAAAAGGTGTGTCGCCCGACGATATCGATCTGGAAAAGGCGCTCGGCCTGTTGTCGTTGCCGCGTGAAGTTGGATTGTCGCCGGAAGACGGCGAGCCGATAATCGCCGGCATCGGACGCTTCGGCTCATACGTCAAGCACGGCAAGATTTACGCCAACCTGGAAGACGGCGACGATGTTCTGACCATCGGTCTCAACCGCGCGGTCACATTGATCGCGGAGAAAAAAGCCAATCCGAAGAAGGGCCGGCGGTTCGGCCCCGATCCGGGCAAGGTCCTGGGCGAACATCCCGACCAGGGTGGCCCGGTTGTCGTCAAGAATGGCCGCTATGGCCCGTACGTAAGCCACAATGGCATCAATGCGACAATAACGGGCGACAAAACCCCGGAGACCATCACCCTCACCGAAGCCGTCGTTTTGCTCGACGCTCGCGCCGATCAGCTGAGTTCTCAGCCGCGGCGTGCTGCCGGCCGCAAAAAAGCGGGCGCGCCATCGGAAGCCCCGAAGGGCCGCAAGAAAAAAACGGCGGAACCGGCGGACAAGGCCGAGAAATCAGCCAAGCCGCGCAAGAAGCCGGCAAAGAAGGCCGCAAAATTCACCGCCGCCGAATAGCTGGCGAATACCCGCTTGCCTGACTACATTTGGTTCAACAGCGCCGTTTCGGCGCAGGACTGTCTATTTTGAATAAGAAATCCAAACGAACACCTTCTCTACCTTCCAAAGCCGACATACTCGCCTTCATCCGCAATCAGCCCGGAAAAGTCGGCACCCGCGAAATCGCGCGCGCGTTTGGACTAAAAAACGCGCTGCGCGCCGACCTCAAACGGATGCTTCGCGAATTGGCGGATGAAGGCTCCGTCGAGAAACGCCGGAAGAAGTTGCATCACCCGGGGACCCTACCCTCCACCGTGCTCGCGGATGTGACCGCACGCGATAGCGGTGGCGATCTCATCGCCACCCCTGACGAATGGGACGAAGACGCACACGGACCTGCACCCAAGATCCGCGTTTACGCTCCACGCAAACCGCACCCCGGCGAAGCTGCCGGGCTCGGGGATCGCGTGCTGCTCCGCGTTGAAGAAGCCGACGAAGACAACGGCATTCGTCATCGCGGTCGGATCATCAAGATCATCGACCATCCCAAGCACCGCGTATTGGGCATCTTCCGTAAGATCGCGCATGGCGGCGGCCGCCTGGAGCCCGTCGACAAGAAAATGCTCGGCAAGGAACTGGCGATCCCGGCTGGCGCCTCAGCCGATGCCCAGGAGGGAGACCTGGTCGCGGTCGAAACCTCCCGCGCGCCACGTCTCGGACTGCCGACCGGCCGCGTGGTTGAACGACTGGGATCGCTGAAGAGCGAGCGCGCCGTCAGCATCATCGCCATTCACGCGCACGGTATTCCCTCGGTCTTCCGACGCGAGACGCAACAAGAGGCCGATGCCGCCAAACCGGCGGCCCTCTCTGGTCGCGAGGACTGGCGGCACGTTCCGCTCGTCACGATCGACCCGCCCGACGCCAAGGACCACGACGATGCGGTGCAGGCGGAGCCAGACACGACGCCGAATAATCGTGGCGGCTTCGTCGTCAACGTGGCCATTGCCGATGTCGCCTACTATGTGCGGCCGGGCTCGGCGCTCGACCGCGAAGCGCTTACGCGCGGCAATTCAATTTACTTTCCCGACTGCGTCGTGCCGATGCTGCCGGAGCGGATATCGAATGACCTCTGCTCATTGCGCCCGCATGAAGACCGCGCGGCACTGGCAGTCCGGATGGTGATTGGCGCCGACGGCCGCAAGCGATCGCACACATTCCATCGGATTATGATGCGTTCGACCGCGCGTCTTTCCTACCAGCAGGCACAGGCTGCGATCAGCGGGCGCACCGATGAGGCCACGCAGTCGCTCGTTGAGCCGGTACTCCGCCCCCTCTACGCCGCCTACGAAGCAATGACGCGTGCACGTGCAGAACGGCAGCCACTCGACCTCAATCTCCCGGAACGCAAGATCCTCCTCAAGGCCGATGGGACCGTTGACCGCGTGATTACGCCGGAACGCCTCGAAGCCCACCGCCTGATCGAAGAGTTCATGATCCTGGCGAACGTCGCTGCCGCCGAAACTCTGGAGCGAGCACGCGTGCCACTCATCTACCGCGTACACGACGAGCCAGCGATGGAGAAGGTCCAGGCGTTACGCGAATTCCTTGTCACGCTCGATATCGCTTTCGCCAAAGGTGGCGTGCTCAAACCCGAAGCGTTCAATCGAATTTTGGCTCGCATAAAAGGCCGTGACGCGGAGCAGCTTGTCAACGAAGTTGTCCTGCGTACACAGGCTCAGGCTGAATATGCCGCTGAAAATTACGGCCACTTCGGGCTGAACTTGCGTCGCTACGCCCATTTCACGTCCCCGATCCGCCGCTACGCGGATCTGGTTGTCCATCGCGGGCTCATACGCGCACTCAAGCTCGGCCAGGATGGCTTGCCCGACAGCGTGGATCAGAAAGCCCTGGCGGAGGTCGCGGCACAGATTTCCGCCACCGAACGGCGCGCGATGCTGGCCGAACGCGAGACCAACGACCGGCTGATCGCGCATTTTCTCGCCGATCGCATCGGTGCAAGCGTCGAAGGTCGCATCTCAGGCGTTACACGCGCCGGCCTTTTCGTGAAACTGCGAGACACCGGCGCCGATGGATTCGTCCCCGCCCGCACCATCGGTGATGAATATTTCCGATACGACGAAACAGGCCACGCCATGGTTGGCTCACGTTCCGGCGAAACCTACAGGCTGGGCGACCCCGTAACAGTAAAACTGGTCGAAGCAGCGCCTGTTGCCGGCGCGCTACGCTTCGAACTTCTGTCAGAAGGCCGGTCGGGCCGGCCGCTCCCCCGGCCCAAACACGAGCGACATTTTCGGCGCTCGCACGGCAAGCAACGGAAGGCACGATGACAAAGGACCTCGGAAAACTCTGGGCCGAACGGATGACAAAGTCGGAGCGCGACCAGTCATTCCCCGACAGTGAGCCGCGTGACGCCGCAACGCTGATGCTGATCGATCGGTCCGCTGCAAAGCCGAAGGTCCTCCTGGGTCGCCGGCATGCCAGTCACAAATTCATGCCAGGGAAGTTTGTTTTTCCGGGCGGTCGGATCGAGCCCTTTGATCGAAAAATGCCTGCGATCAGCGAGTTGCATCCAGATGCTGCGAAAAAGCTTCTGGAGAGAGTGGCGGAGCCGAATTCCGATTTTGCGCGCGCTTTCGCGCTGGCCGCTGTGCGTGAGACAGCCGAGGAGACTGGCCTCCTGCTGGGCGTCAAACGTGACCGTGCGCCGGAAGTCCCAGGCGAGATCTGGACGGAATTCGCGAAGGCGAACGTTCACCCCGACTTGGGTCAAATTCATTTCATCGCGCGCGCGGTCACGCCGCCGCGCCGACCTCGTCGCTTCGACACGCGCTTTTTGACGGCGGACGCCTCCGCTATCGCGCACACGATCGAGGGCGTGGTTGGCCCCGACTCCGAACTGGTTGAACTCGTCTGGGTCCCGATTGAGGAAGCCACCCACCTCGACATGCCGACGATTACCGGCATCATTCTCGAAGAACTGCTGGCCCGCGTGGAGGCCGGTATGGGACATGGCTTGCCGGTCCCCTACTACTATATGATCGATCAGCAGTTCTTCCGGGAACTGCTGTAAACGCCGCAAAAGCGGCGCTTTTCTTGACTTTTTGCGCTTCGGCGCTAGTTTCCGCGCCGACGCCGCCATCGCAGCTCAAGTTAAAAGGTAAATTCCATGGCTAAGGCCATCAGTCTCAAGATCAAACTCGTTTCAAGCGCCGGCACGGGCCACTACTACGTGACGCGCAAGAATTCGCGCACGCAGACCGACAAGATGAAAAAGAAGAAGTACGACCCGATTGCCAAAAAGCACGTCGAATACTCTGAATCCAAGATCAAGTAAGAGCATTCAAATGCTCCGCACGGTTTTTGCCGCTCTGCTGCTGATCCCGCTCGCCTGCCTGCCCGCCGACGCCGCCCAAAAGCATAAACTCGCGCTGCAGATCAGCGACAACGATGCGGCGAAAATGAATGCGGTCCTCAACGTTGCCGCAAACGTGTCGAAGTACTATTCGGACAAAGGCGAGGAAGTCGATATTCAGATCATCGCCTTCAATGCCGGGCTTCACATGCTGCGTGACGACACCTCACCGGTGAAGCCGCGGTTGAAGTCTTTCAAGCAAGGCATGCCGAACGTGGCATTTATGGCCTGCGAGAACACGCTCGAGGCGATGACACGCAACGAGGGCAAGGAGCCGCCGCTCGTCGAAAATGCCGAGCGCGTCAAGGCGGGCGTCGTAACCCTGATCGAGCTCGGCGAAAAGGGTTGGACGATCATCCGCCCCTGAGCGCCACGAAATTTTTAGCGCGCAGTGGTGGCCGGCCGGAAGCGGCGCATGAGGAGGCCACTCGCCCCGCTCCCGAGCCGGCCGAACCCCACGGACCCAGGAGATGCGGCGGACCTGAGCACTCCGCAGGGTGTCCAAACTTGCTTGCAATCCGACGCGAGACTCACGTGTAGCGACGCAAGGGTAGACCAGCCTCCCTCGCCTACCAACCAAGCCGGTATGATGCCGGGATCCCACGAATAACCGCTCGTCGAAGACTGTGGATAACTCGCGTGGCAGTCAGTGGGATGAAAGCCTTCGTCAGGCGGCGCCCAGAAAATGACGAATGGTCTCGATGAATTTCCCGACCGAGATCGGCTTTGACAAATAGGCCTCGCACCCGCCTTCGCGAATGCGCTCTTCGTCGCCCTTCATGGCAAACGCCGTCACGGCGACGACGGGAATTGGTTTGAGTTCGGGATCATCCTTGAGCCACTTGGTGACCTCCAGCCCGGATACCTCCGGCAACTGGATGTCCATCAAGATCAGGTCGGGCTTGTGCTTGCGGGCGAGATCGAGCGCCTCGATGCCGTTGCGCGTTCCTACAGTCTGGTAACCGTGGGCCTCCAGGAGATCGTGAAAGAGCTTCATGTTGAGCTCGTTGTCTTCCACGATCAGGACGGTCTTCGGCATTCTTTTTCCGTCCTTTTGCGCCCCACCATAGTCGGCATCGTCGGCAAGCTAGTGCCGATCTCTTACGGGTGGCTTAATTAACAATTTCTTGCCCAGCTTTGCCTGCAATCTCGAGCGCTTCGTCCGAAACGCCCCAGCTCAAAATCTCTTCCGTTTCTTCAAGATCGATAGCTGACAGTTGCCTTTTATTTCCTGCCCCACCCGCGCATTTTATCGTGTCCGCTCCAACCCCGAAAGCGGACATTGATCGCTGACCCCGAAATATCCGCTAAATGCCAATAGCAGACATCGGCCGATTTTCCTGCTGTTGATCCTTGAGCGTAAAATAGCCTTGCCGCGGTCTCTCGCTGTGGCCGCCCATCACGCAGAGTTCGGATCGGTGGCGAGGGCCTAGATTGCCCCCGCCATTGTTTTTCAAGCGCTCTTTCAAAAAAGTGGATAGTAAACTCACGCATTTGCGTGGCTATTCCATTAAAGTCCATCGGCGCAACTGTTTGTTATTTTTTGTTTGCGTATTTGTCATGATGGATATGCGGGCAAAGCCGGTGCCCCCGGCCCGATGCAGGAGGAAAGTTGGTGGCACGCGTCGATTTCGATCAATATGCCGGACGGTATGAGGCGATCCTCGCCGCGCAGACGAACTTCTTCGACGGCGACAGCAACTATTTCGCTCGCTACAAAATCGAATTGGCACGGCAACTCGCCGGCCCTGCAGGCGCGGTTCTTGATTTCGGCTGCGGGATTGGCCGGAGCATGCCCCACCTGCGCAAGAACTTTCCTGACGCCGACATAGTCGGCTGTGATCCATCGGCTGGAAGTCTTGCGTTCGCTCGCGAGCAAAACCCGACATGCCGGTTCATGTCGATGGAAGAGCTCGGCACTGATTGCAAATTCGACCTGATCCTTGCTTCCTGCGTATTCCATCACATTCCGCCTCAAGACCGGCAGACGGCCATACGCTATTGTTGCAGCCGCCTCAAAGAAGGTGGACAATTCATCATCTTCGAACATAACCCGATCAACCCGGTGACGCGGCGACTGGTCAAGAATTGTCCGTTTGACGCCGATGCCGTGCTGCTAAGCATGCGCGAGACAGTCACCCGTATGCGCAATGAGCATCTCAAGATCGATGAGTCCAGCTATTGCCTGTTTTTCCCGCAACCGCTCGCCGCGCTTCGCCCGTTCGAGAAATACCTCCGGCGGCTCCCAATGGGCGGTCAGTATTTCGTCTGCGCATCCAACCCAGCGGGCGATTCAATTCGTGCCGCCTGACGCATCCTTCCGCGCTCAAGACGTTCGCTAAGTAGATATTCTGCTACGCGCCCTCAATAGTCGGGCAGAAAATTACTGCATGCTTCCTCGGTCCACGATCAGCCGGACGATTCTCGCAGCAAGCTTTATTGCAGGTCTTGCCTGCCGATATGTAGCGCTCGACCAGGTAACAGACGATACGACCAAATTCCTGCTGCCTTGGTATGAATTCGCGCGCAGTCACGGTCTCGCCAGCCTCGGGCATACATTCACGAATTACACCCCCTTCTATACCTATCTTTTGGTTGCGGCGACGACACTCCATGGGCTGCTCGAACCGTGGCACCTGATCAAAAGTATTTCCTTCATCTTCGAGTTCGGGTGCGCGGTAATCGCAGCTCGCATGGTCGCGCTCGACGAAAGTCGTGTACACAGCCCTTCCGTCGCCTTCGCGGCCGTTTGGCTTGCGCCGACGGTTTTGTTCAACGGCGCGGTCTGGGGTCAGGCCGACGCGATCTGGACTTTCTTCATTTTGTTATCAGTGTATTTCATTTGCCGAGACAGACCGCGGGCCGGGATCGTTACATTCTCCGTCGGATTTTCCGTCAAGGCCCAGGCAGTTTTCCTTTCGCCTCTGATCTTCGCGCTTGTGCTACGGAGAACGATCCATTGGCTATGGCTCACGGCAATTCCGATTGTTTATCTGGTCATTGCCTTGCCGGCCTGGCTACTTGGCCAATCTCTCTCCGACATTATGATGGTCTATTTCGGCCAGGCTGAAACCTTTGCACAGCTGTCGATGAACGCCGCAAATATGTGGCTGTTCGTACCAAACCGGTTCTACGCACAAGGCGTAGTAGCCGGAATGGCCATTTCAGCCGCGGCGGGATTTATATTCTCAATCTTCGCCGCGCGAGCGAAAGACCTGCGCAAGGTCGACCATCTGGTCGCGGCCGCAGCAGTTTCTTTGCTGTTGATGCCATTCGTGCTCCCGAAAATGCACGACCGGTATTTTTATGCTTTTGAAGTTATGGCAGTCGTACTGGCCTGCCTTAACCCGCGCTTCGCGGTCATCGCCATCGTGGCGCAGATCAACGGCGTAATCGCCTACCTGACCTATTACGGTATTGCACCGTCGCTGATGGGCGCCGTGGCTATCGGAAATGGCTGGATGCTGTTGGAGCTCACACTTTACGCACACCGCAAAGCGAAAGACCCGAAGCAGCCCGATTCAGTTGCGTTTTCGCCAACGATATTTGTCGCCGGCTTGGCTGCTTTCTGGATCACCTATTTGCTGATCGCCTCAAGGTAGCATTGCCGCTTTTGCCGGCAATGTCCGCTTTGGGTCATTGTCGGACACTCCCCTCGCGTGACGAATGGGGCCACTACTACGGCACGCAAAAAGAAGAGGCCGCCGTTCTCCGGGCTTAGGGCGTCAAAATACTCCCGGCAGAAGTCTATACCGGACCAGCGAGGAGAATTCCCGGTAAAGTGGTTTTCCGCTAAGTATCCGCTCTTCGCGTAAAATCCTCGCGACCTGAACCACCAGTGCACCGGAGTAGACAGCGAAATTCCAAAGCATGGGATAGGCCAAAAGGAATCCGATATGTTGGATGATGTAACCTGCATACATCGGATGGCGAACGAACCGATATGGCCCGCGGACCTTAATCTCTCGCGCGGCCGGCACCACTCCAAAGCTTCGCCACAAGATAATCTTCGCCGATATCTGGATCAAAAACCCGCTGATGATTATCAACGAGCACACAGCGTGAGGAAGGATGGTGCCAGGGGTTCCGCCAGGGGAGGCCAACAACGGAGCATTTGCGGCCACAAGTGCTAAAATCCAGTCCACCGGTTTTGTCGACATCACCGGCGAATTGGACCATCTTCGAAAGATAACTAAAATGACGGGTAGAATTTCAGCGACCAGCAACAACAACACCGGCACGCTATAAGTGAGCTTAAAATTCAAATACATTCGTATTGCAAAGAAAACGAACATTATCAAAATTACGGATCGCTCAAGCAAATCGAGCCAAATAAATTTCGCATTCTTAAAAGTTTTTAGTGAGACCGCGTGCATGGGGGCCGATCCTTAATCTTTTAGTTCGAGTTTCGGTTAGCCAATTTGCTGTCCGGGTCTGTCGAAAAATAATCGTTGGTAAGCATTTGGAGTGAAGGTCGACATGAAAATACGCAGCAAATGTTGAAATTACTTTAGCGAGTTAGTTAGAATCCATTGCGCAAGGGTGTTGGCCCAATTCTCACGACTTAAGCGCGCCAGATGCTTCTCCAACCACCTTGGGCTTCGGCGATTATCGGGATGCCACCGCCCGCCCGCAAAACCAGTCCAACTGGTTTCATGCAGGTTGTACCTTTGGTTAACCTCCAACTAATGAGCTGGAAACCCCAGAGTAATACCGGCTTCCGATACGACTATCGCTGAAATGCTCGCTATTTCTGACAATCATCAAAAAATTCGACGCTCCAATTCAACCCCCTATTAAGGCGGACGACAGTACCGTCCGCGCACTGACAAACAGCAAGGAGCGCGTTCATGTCTAAGTTTGTTGCATTTTTGAAAGACGAGTCGGGCGCTACCGCGATTGAGTACGGCCTCATCGCCGCGGGCATTTCGGTCGTCATTATCGCTGCGGTTCAGTCGGTTGGTAGCAACCTGAACGCAACGTTCACCAGCATCTCCACCGCCCTCTCCGCGGCTAACTAAGTAGAAGATCTGGAACCACGCTCCCTAGACACAACTCATCTAGCTAAGAGCGGGTATTGAAGCCGCCGGTTTACCGGCGGCTTCTTCCGTTTTAGCGGAGCCAAGAACGTTGGGTATGAAAACGGCGCATCTTCGCCGAGCGAACGGGCCATCGAAACGATAACGCGCTAACCGGCCAATTGTAACAATCATCAGACAGCCCACGTTCCAACTCAACATCCTCTTAACGCAGACAACCAACGCCACCAGATTCCGGAACATCCGGCCCGGTTGGCGGCGGGAACTGGAAGTATTTGGGTATCGGTTCGTAATTCGTAGCGGCGAGGTGCATAAACAACAGCTTTCATGGTTGTGGGAACTGGCGAGGCGTCCGAGTCCCGCCGTATGATTTGACATCCCGCTCGGAAGGGGTTGGCCACTTCTGGCAAAAAGCCGTGCCAGCCAGTGGCGAAGTTGATTGAGGATTACCACTGCATGTAGTTGATTGGTTCGCTATCTGCGCTTCTTTCGAATAGGCAAATTGGCTGGTGAAACGAGGCTCCCGATTCGCACGTAAAGAGGCCGAAGCGCTTGCGATTCAGGCCCTTGCATTTATTGCCGGCGACGGCGAGCGGCTTGGCCGGTTCCTTGCTGTAACCGGCATTGGACCGTCCGAGATTCGCGCCGCCGCGCGTGAGCCGGGGTTCCTCAGCGGCGTCCTTGACTATGTCGCATCCGATCAAAGATTGATCGCTGATTTTGCATCATCTGAGGCGGGCCTTGATCCCGCCGACGTCGAGCGCGGCCGCGCCTTGCTCGCGGGCAATCCTTGGGAACGGGACGTGCCATGAGCTTCTGCCGCGATTGTCTCAGCGATGCGCCGGACGGTGCGACCCGATGCGCGGCATGCCGTTCGCCGCGCCTGGCCCGCCATCCCGAGCTTCACAGCCTGACGATCGCGCACATCGACTGCGATGCGTTCTACGCGACCATCGAGAAGCGTGACAATCCCGACATTGCCGACAAACCCGTCGTGGTCGGCGGCGGCACCCGCGGTGTCGTCGCTGCGGCGTGTTACGTAGCCCGTACTTACGGTATTCGATCGGCAATGCCGATGTTCGAAGCCAAACGACGATGCCCCGACGCCATCGTCATTAAACCGAACATAGCGAAATATGTTCAGGTTGGACGCGAAGTTCGCAGGGCAATGTTCGCTCTAACGCCACTCGTTGAACCGCTGTCGATCGACGAAGCCTTTCTCGACCTGACTGGTACCGAGCGCCTGCATGGCAAAAGCGCGGCCAAAGCCCTGGCGGGGTTTGCGATGCAGATCGAACACGACTTCGGAATTACGATATCGATCGGCCTGTCCGCCAATAAATTTCTTGCCAAGATCGCATCGGATCTCGATAAACCGCGCGGCTTTGCCGTGCTTGGCGCAACAGAAGCGGTTTCATTTCTGGCCAGCAAGCCAGTCGGTTTCATCTATGGTGTCGGCGCGGTCAGCGCGGCAAAACTTGCGGCCGACGGTTTCCGTTCCATCGCAGACCTGCAGCGCGCCGACGAGCGCGATCTCATGCGGCGTTATGGCGATGAGGGTTTGCGACTCTGGCGGCTTGCGCGCGGCATTGACGGGCGCTCGGTCAATCCCGAGCGCGACACCAAGAGCATTTCTGCCGAGACGACCTTTAACCACGCCATCGGCGAATTTCGTCCGCTCGAGCAATATCTATGGGAACTTACGGAGCGCGTGTCGGCCCGCCTGAAGGCGAACGCGCTTGCCGGTTCGACTGTGACGCTCAAGCTCAAAAGTGCCGATTTCAAGATCCGCACGCGAGCGCGCGCTCTCGGCGCGCCGACGCAACTTGCATCACGCATATTTGCGGCCGGCCGCGACCTGCTCACGCATGAAGTGGGTGCCACGCGTTTCCGCCTTATCGGCATCGGCGTCAGCAACCTGGAAGACGCCATAGGTGGCGATTTCGCCGATCTGATCGACCGGCGCGCCGCCGAGGCTGAACACGCGGTCGACAGGCTGCGCTCTAAATTCGGACGCAACGCGGTGGTGAAGGGCTTGGCCCTCGACGACACCTAGTCGCCTGATCACGGACAGGGTTTTGAATTTTTCATTTCGAGCGACGTCATCTCGCCACTGATGGTGAAGTCGGTGTAGTCGAGGATGAGAGATCGCGAAATCCCGTTCTCGTAGAGCTCGAACGAAATCGAATAGACCGGGGTTTCCTCCCCGTTTTGCTCGGACTTCTTTTCCGACTTATCAAAGTAGCTAATGGTCACCGGCCAGCGCGCGAGCTTTGCAAGCACCGGACTCTTTGCACTGGCGTCGCCAGGCGTTTTGTTGCCCGGCTCGATCAGGTGACCAATAACGGTTAGCGTGTTGTAGAGCTTCTCGCCGCTTTCCGAACCGTCGTAGACGGGAAACTCGAGGACCGACTTACCTTCACGCGCTGCGGCAATAATGCGTCGCATATGTTCGGTCGGAAAGACTGCCGTATTCGGCACCGTAAAATTTCTTTCTTTCGGCTTGCTCAGGACGACGGCTACGGCCTGCTCATTCCGATCAGCGTGTCCATCAACAATATCAGTGCGTCTCTCGTTGAACAGATTTTCTGAATTGAAGCGGAATTTCTTGCCGTCGCCGTCCTCCCAGGTGGTTGATCGCAGGTCGCTCAACGCCGCCTTTCCCTCACCTGAATCGAGTTCGGACACCTGCCGGAACTGCAGTTGATAACCCTCGCAGGCACTGCCCGAAAAATCATACAGAATTCGGCCACGCACGCCCTCGATACCGCGACTCCCGCGCGACTTGGCTAGTTTGAGGTCGTAAATAGCCCTGTGCGGAGCCAGTAGGACGTGATCGGCAGGCGGCGCCGCCGCTACGGGCAGGCTGGCCACCACGACAGTCAAACAAAACCCCAAAATGAGGGCACGTCTCGTGCCGACCGGAATCCTCATTACCGTGAACCTTTTGCTTCGGCCAAGCTGGCCGGAAGGCGAGCAAGAGGCATGATCTGGGCAAGATAGAGGCCGGTGCAAATCAACCGCTCCTAGGCTTGCGCCGAAGTGCCCAATTGGCGAAGGATCGCACAAAATCGTGCGTTGTGGAGGACACCATGTCCGATTCGGTTGATAAGAAACTCGCTAGTCTGGGTATCAGCCTGCCTACACCGGCGACCCCAATTGCCAATTATGTGCCGTTCGTTCGCAGCGGGAACATGCTCGTCGTATCCGGCCAGCTTTGCTTTGGTGCTGACGGCAATCTCGTGGCGAGGGGCCAGTTGGGCGGCGAAGTTTCGATGGACGATGGGCAAAAGGCAGCACGCGCCTGCGCCGTCAACTTGCTTGCGCAGCTAAAAGCTGCGCTCGGAGATTTGGACAAGGTGACACGCGTCATTCGTTTGGGCGGCTTCATCAATTCGACACCCGGCTTTACCGACGGACCTAAGGTCATGAATGGCGCCTCCGACCTTATGGTTGAGGTGTTTGGCGAAAAAGGGCGACATGCGCGAAGCACCGTCGGTGTCGCAGCCTTGCCGGCCAACGCTGCCGTCGAGGTGGAAGGCCAGTTCGAGGTCTCGTGATTGTCCAATGTCCCTCGATTGGCTGACTGCGCGCCCCATTGCTCACCGCGGCCTGCATGACGCGCAGCGCGGGATCATCGAGAACACAGCTACCGCCTTCGCAGCAGCGATTTCGGGCAATTATGGCATCGAAACAGATTTGCAGATCAGCGCCGACGGCGAGGCCATGGTGCATCACGATGATGCACTCGGTCGGCTGACCGAGGGTGCGGGGCGCCTTGCGGAAATGAGCGCGGTGCAACTCCAGAGCATCCGATTCAAGGCGACAGCCGATCGTATTCTTACACTCGGTGAATTGCTCGATCTGGTAGCCGGCCGAGCCACTTTGCTCTTGGAGCTCAAAAGTCACTTCAACGGCGATGCCAGGCTCTTGGCGCGGGCAGCCGACGTCCTTTCCGCGTATAGGGGGCCGGCCGCCCTTATGTCCTTTGATCCCGAACTGATCGAACTTGCCCGCAGCAGATACCCTGCCCTGGTCCGAGGCGTCGTAGCGCAACGCCACTATTCAGACCGCGAGTGGAAAGAACTGCCAGCTCCTGCGCGACGGAATATGGGCCTTCTATTGCACGTCCCGCGAAGCCGTCCCCAGTTCATCGCCTATTCTGTCCGAGATTTGCCGGCTGGGCCGCCGCTGCTAATGCACGCTCTGTGGAAATTACCATTGCTGACGTGGACAGTGCGTAGCGACAAGGATCGAAAACGGGCCGCTCGCTGGGCAGACCAGGTCATATTTGAGGGTTGGCGGCCATAATTTGCCAAAACATCTCCGCTAGCGGTTTTCCTGTCGGCGCGCCGGCCCAACTGGGACGGAATACCCACGGGCTTTGATATCGTTTTGTGTCGTGTTCCGCGCGACCGGCACGGGTAGAGATGTGGATCCCAGACGAAATCGTGCGCAAAATCGGGATACAATGACATCACCCGATGACTGATTTCGAACTTCGCATTCGTATCACGCAGTCCCTTGCCGAGGTCCCGGCCCGCGCCTGGAATATGTGCGCCGGTGAGGCGGTGGAAGTTGCCGCTCAACCAAAACCTGAACTGAAATCCACAGCTGGGGACAATCTGTGCCCGACATTATCAACACGAGGAAGTACTCCTAACCCATTTGTTTCACATGAATTTCTATCCTCGCTTGAGGCATCGCAATCGGTGGGTGGACGAACCGGCTGGCAGCCAAGGCACCTGCTCGCCGAGGACATTGCGGGCGAGCTCCTCGGGGTTGCCCCCTGCTACGTCAAGATGCACTCGCGCGGGGAATACGTTTTTGATCATAGCTGGGCAGAAGCGTTTGAGCGTGCCGGCGGCGCCTACTATCCAAAACTTCAGGTGGCGGTGCCGTTCACGCCGGTGACCGGCCCGCGTTTGCTCGCTCGTGCCGGATTGGAAACCGACGCGATACGCTGCGCTCTCGCCGACGCACTGGTCGAAATCACGACGGCAAGCGAGCTGTCGTCCGCGCATGTCACGTTTCTGACCAAGGACGAATGGCGGGCGCTTGGGGAGCGCAATTTCCTGTGCCGGACGGATCAACAATTTCACTGGGAGAATGCCGACTACAACTCTTTCGACGATTTCCTGGCCGCACTCGCATCGCGCAAACGAAAAACGATTCGGCGTGAGCGCAAGGAGGCTCTGAGCGCCGGCATCGACGTCTGCTGGCTCACTGGGTCTGATCTAACGGAATCGATCTGGGACGCTTTCTTCGCCTTCTACATGGAAACCGGCTCGCGTAAATGGGGTCGTCCCTATCTAACCCGTGAGTTCTTCTCCGTCGTAGGCGAGAAAATGCGCGATCGCATTCTGTTGGTAATGGCGCGCCGCGCCGGGCGATGGATTGCCGGCGCGATCAATTTCATTGGCACCAATACGCTCTACGGTCGAAATTGGGGCGCGATCGAGCACCACCCCTTTCTGCACTTTGAGTTGTGTTACTATCAGGCGATTGACTACGCGATTACGCGTCGGCTGAAGCGAGTCGAGGCAGGCGCGCAAGGCGAGCACAAACTGGCTCGCGGCTATCTTCCCTACACCACTTATTCCGCGCATTTCATAGCCAATCCGGCCCTGCGCCGGGCTATTGCAGACTATCTCGCGCGTGAACGCGTTTATGTGCAGGCTGCGGCCGAGGAGCTTGCAGCGGCGGCCCCGTTCCGCAAAGATTTGGTCGAACAGGACTGATCGGGGGATACGATGCCCAATTATGACCCTAACAACATTTTCGCCAAGATCCTGCGCGGCGAGCTGCCCAGTTACAAAGTCTACGAGGATGATAAGGCGATTGCTTTTCTTGACATTATGCCTCGTTCACCGGGGCACACCCTCGTTCTGCCAAAAGCGCCCGCTCGGAATATTCTCGATATCGGCGCCGATGATCTGGCGCACGTAATGATGACCACTCAGAAAATCGCCAAGGCCGCCATAAAGGCATTCTCAGCCGATGGCATCACAATCCAGCAGTTCAATGAAGGGGCTGGCGGTCAGGTGGTTTTCCACCTGCATGTTCACATCATACCACGTAAGGTCGGTGTCGTCATGAAGCCGCCCGCAAGCGAGAAAGAAAAACCGGAGGTTTTGGCCGAACACGCGAAGATGCTCACTGCCGCGCTTGCTGGCGGCTAGTTTGCACTAGGGAACTAACAGGAACGCACCGATCAAAAGCGCCGCCTCAGCAGCCAGAACGCCCGCGGAGACTGAACGCCTGACGGCAAGAAATACGACAAAGCCGATTACCGAGGCGACCACGCGCAACAGCAGCGGTATTGCGGCAAGGGCCCCTGTCGGAAACAGAACTAATTTGGCAATGACACCGGCCAAAATTGCGGTCGCAACTGCCCGCGACCAGACAACGATTTCGGAATCCTCATTGAGGCCACGCGCAAGAATCAGTCCGAACGCGCGCCAGGCCTCGTTCGGCAAGTAACCGACGATGACCATCAAAAAATAAGGCCACAGCTCCGTGAGCACCGCACTCATGTCGCGGCCTCGCGCACTCGATGGACGAGGTAAGCGAGCGTCCCGCCGATAAGGCCCGTCCACATCAGATCGAGACTCACATCCAGGTGCGTCAATAACGGTCCAATCACCAATCCGAACACCAGTCCAAGTTTGTCGACCATCATGCGGGCGTTGCGCGCCGTCGACATCAGGAATGACATCGGCGTCAGGAACAAAAGGCCGCCCGCGAGCAGCGGCGGAAGTCCGGCCGCCAGATAGAACCCGACAAATCCGAAGGCGGTCGCCGTAGCCATGTAGCCGGCCGACAGGCCATTGCAGAACGGAATGCGCCATTGATTCTCGATGGCAGGCAGAAGGCGCAAAGATTCAACCCACATGCTCACCGCGGTGAAGTGTGTTGGCAGCAGCAGGTCGCGCAGGCGCGTGGTCGGTCCGCGCAGCACTGGCATGAGCGCTACGACCATCGGAAACAACCGCACCCCGCTCAGGGTGACCGCAAGGGCTATCTCGAACAGGGCGGCGCCCGTGGTTACTGTCGTGATCAGAATAACTTGCGCCGGTGCCGCCCACACCAGGACGGTTGATATCGCCAGCCACCAGGAGCTCAGGCCGAAATCATGGGTCAAAGCACCGATGCCGATATACGTCCCGGCCAACACCAACATGAATACGGATGTCAGAGCTGTCTTTGCACCGGCAAAGAAAGCGGCTGAAGACGACGAAAAGGCAATCGGCGCAGACATGGCGGGCATCCACGTCTCTCACAGCGCCCGCGTCTCCGCAACGGGACACATCCGCATGCGGCAGGTGCGAAAAGCGAAGGCCGGGCGCGGGCCCGGCCTTGCAAATGGCGCTGTCTTCGTGGTCTCAAACTTTGGCCAGTGGCACTTTCGGCACTGACCCGCGTTTGGGCTTCGGCCGCGGCGCAGCGCGGCGCTTTGCCTTCGGCTTTGGCGTCGGTAGCTTCTCGGGCTTGGGTGTCACCGGGCCTTCGAGGAACTGGAAACCGAGTTTGTCACGGCCCTGCTCGTCTTTGTCGACAATGACGCGCACGTGTCCGCCCGACTTCAGATGGCCGAACAAGACTTCATCGGCCAACGGCTTTTTGATGTGCTCCTGGATGACGCGCGCCATTGGCCGAGCGCCCATCAACTCGTCGTAGCCATTGGCAATCAGCCAGCGTGAGGCCTCTTCGGAAAGCTCGATGGTGACGTTGCGGTCGCCAAGT
>Ga0173479_10000046_pt1 | contig 18003 bp, 13 predicted proteins | sample NitcycUS104311B1_FD_136668 | JGI IMG/M metagenome (GOLD analysis project Ga0173479, IMG submission 136668) | Soil microbial communities from Arlington Agricultural Research Station in Wisconsin, USA - Nitrogen cycling UWRJ-S104-311B-1 (version... | ecosystem: Environmental > Terrestrial > Soil... | reverse complement strand
AGCGGAATCAGGCGAATATCAAAAGTGCCACCGGTGCCTGATGGATCATTGAGCGGAATGCCATCTAATAAAAGCAATGTATAGTTACTGCTTGCTCCTCTAAAAAAAATGGATTTGTCTTTCCCGGGGTTACTATAAGAACCGCTTACTGTTAAACCGGTTTGTTCATTGAGCACTTGTGCTAAATCTTTTCCTACGCTTTTTTCAATTTGTTCACGGGTAACCACCGAAATTAATTTACCGGTGTTGCTTTGTTTTGTTGGATACTTTGTTGCGGTAATTACAACCTTGTCTAATGTCTTAATACTGTCTTCTTCTGATGTGGTCTGTGCGAACAATTGACTGCTGATGAATAATGCAGTCACGGCAAAAATTTTTCTCATACTATGAAAATTTTGTTGTGACTGCTTCCGGAAATAATTAGAGAAGATAGCGATGAGCCTTATCATCTCTGCCTTTCACCCGAAAGCATTGAATGTTGTTTGTGAAACTGGCAGGTCTTCTGGCTCGGTTACTGTCTGAAACCTTCCCATTGATAAATCAACAGTGGTATTGAAATCAGCAGGTAAATGGTTGAAATAAGAAATCTTTTTTCACCATTTACAAACCTTACAGCTACGGGGATAGCGCCGGATTTACACCGGTCTTCCCTTTTAATTCTCTGCGTGAAGCAGAAAAACCAATTACGTGAGCAAATGTAGGAAGTGAAATTTTCTTACAAAATCTTTTTGTTCACAAATAATATAACTCAGGGAAATTTATTTCTGAGTTCTTATAGGCTATTATTTTTAAACCAATTTGGTTGCCTTCAATTAAGAATTTGTCCCTTTCCTTTTGACGAATGGTTTAAGCGGCATAAATTAGCAGCTTACTTTCAAAAACGATTGCAATTACTTAGTACCTATTATTCTGTGAACCCTTAATCTTATTTCGTTTAATGAATCATGATAACTAAGTGCACCTAGATAATGGGTGCTATGATTTATTAGCAGTATAAGGATTGTCGCAAGCGATAACATCCTTATGAACCTTGGAAAAGCATTAACAGGACAGCATTAGCTTTTCTATTATATTTATAAATATGAGAAAACAGTCTTATAGCTGCGTGTTATTTTTTTTATTAATTGGTCAATTTGTTGTGGCGCAGGAAAAGTGGAATTTGAAGCGGGCGGTTGATTATGCTTTGGCTAATAATATTTCTGTAAAACAGCAAGATGTACAGGCAAGGCTGCAAGAGCTAACATATTCCCAAAGTAAATTATCACGTTATCCTAATTTGAATTTTGGTAATAGCCTGGGAATTAGTACAGGAAGATCTATTGACCGCACCACCAACCTGTATACTACTCAAAGCATTTTTTACAGCGGGTTCAGTTTGCAGACCAACTTAGATGTATTTAACTTCGGGAGCAAAAGAAATGCGATTGAATCAAACCGTTATGCCTCTCAAGCTGCGGTAGCTTCTATTGAAAAAATAAAAAATGATATTTCTTTAAATGTTGCCGGCGGATACCTTCAGGCATTGTTAAGTAAGCAGCAAATAGACATAAGCAAAATTCAGGTGCAACAGACGGTAGCTCAATTATCAAATACAAAAAAATTAGTTCAGGCAGGTTCTTTGCCCGAGTTAAACGCAGCCCAGTTAGAGTCCCAGTTGGCGCAGGATAGTTCTAACCTTATTACCGCAATTGGAAATGAAACCCAGGCATTACTATATTTAAAAGCTTTATTAAATCTTGACGCCGGCACTTCTTTTGATATTGAAGCACCGCCGGTTGAACTTATTCCGTTGGAACCATTGGCAGCCTTACAGCCTGAAGCAGTATATTTATTAGCACTGGAGAATTTACCGCAGCAAAGGGTAAATGATCTACTCTTACAATCAGCTATTAAAAATGTTGCATCCGCAAGAGGTGCAATGTATCCTTCGATTTCTATGAGTGGTAGCATACAAACCAATTATTCAAGTTCGAAAAATAATCCGCAATTTCTTGGTTCCAGCATTACTGGTTTTAACCCGATAGGCATAGTAAAAGGATCGTTGGATACTGTTATTGCTCCGATTGTGACACCTGCGTATCGCTTTTATGCTGCCCCGTTTGGTAACCAGTTTTCCGATAATTTTAGCAATGGTGTCGGGGTAAATATCTCGGTCCCTATTTTTAATGGTGCCGCCGCACGTACCAGTTGGCAAAGAGCGAAACTTAATGTAGAAACTTATGAATTGCAGAAGCAGCAAGATAATATGACTTTGAAGCAGGATATTTATAAAGCTTATACAGATGCAATAACTTCTTTACAAAAATTTAATGCTGCTTCTAAAACAGTTGAAGCCACGCAAAAGGCCTTTGATTTTGCTAAAAAAAGATATGACGCAGGTTTATTAAATACAATAGACCTTATAACAACACAGAATAATTTATACAGTGCCAGCTTACAAAGATTAGTAGCTCAATTTGACTATGTGTTTAAAATGAAGGTGCTTGAATTCTATCGGGGGCAGGGCATAAAATTATAACTCGCTCAAATTTTTTATATGAACAAAACGGTTAAATGGATTTTGATTGGGCTTGGGATTGTGATTGTATTATTGGTAGGAGGAAAAATTTTAGCTGGATCGTCTGATAAAGACGTTAAGGTTACTGTAGAAAAAGTTGCAAAAAAAACCATCATTGAAACGGTTAATGCCAGTGGAAAAATATATCCCGAAATTGAAGTAAAAATTAGTTCTGATGTTTCGGGTGAAATAACCGAATTGAATGTCCTGGAAGGTGATAGCGTAATCAAAGGCCAATTATTGGCCCGGATTTATGCGGATATATATGCTTCGCAACGAGATGAGGCTTCATCAAGGGTCGTGCAATCGCAGGCTACGGTAGCCAACAGCCAGGCAGCACTTGATGCGATACAAGCGCAATTAGAGCAAGATCGTGCCACCTATAATCGTAATAAAGACTTGTATGATCAGAAAGTAATTTCGAAAGCAGAGTTTGAACAGTTTGATACCAAACTTAAAGCCTCCCAGGCTCAATACAATGCGGCTGTTCAAAATATTCGTAGCCTTAATGCAGGTGTTGCAAGTGCGCAAACACAATTAGGTGCTGCGTATAAAAATTTAGGAAGAACTACTATTCTCGCTCCGATGGACGGAGTAATTTCTATGCTTAGTGTTAAAAAAGGCGAGAGGGTAGTGGGCACTGCCCAAATGGCTGGTACTGAAATGATGAGAGTCGCTAATATGAATAGTTTGGAGGTAAGAGTAGATGTGGGAGAAAATGATATAGTTAAAGTAAGCATAGGCGACTCGGCAGATGTTGAAGTAGATGCCTATAACAATAGAAAATTTAAAGGCATAGTAACTCAAATTGCCAGCAGCACAATTAAATCCGGTGGCAACACCAGCACTGTTTCAAATGATGTCACTAATTATGAAGTGCATATTCGTCTTGCACCTTCATCTTATCAAGATCTTCTTGATCCTTTACAGCCAAAAAAATTTCCGTTTCGTCCCGGTATGAATGCCAGCGCTGACATTAAAACAAATATTAAGAATGGTGTTATTGCTATTCCAATTACTGCCGTAGCAGCTCGTGATGTTAACGATGAAAACGGGGATAAGAAGAAAGCAAATGCAAACCCTGCAAATGAAAATGAGGGTGTGGTCGCCGATGAACTTAAGGAAGTTGTATTTGTTTTAAATAAAGAAGGAAAGGTAGACATGCGCACTGTTACAACCGGTATTCAGGATATCAATAATATAGAAGTACTAAGCGGTTTGAAAGATGGTGAGGAAGTGGTGACAGCTCCCTATAATGCTGTTACAAAAACATTAAAAACAGGCACCAAAGTAAAACCTGTACCTAAGGATAAATTGTTTGAAAAATAGTTCTGCTTCATAAATAGAAAAGACATATCTAAGGCTATCCTTACTTTTATTTCTCTAATCGTGTAAATTATGGATTATAGATTTGGAATTATTGGAAGTGGAAGTTGGGCTACAGCGTTGGTTAAAATTCTTACCGATAATAATCAAAAAGTAAATTGGTGGATTCGCAATAGTCCCATCATTGAGCAAATAAAAAAACGGAGACACAATCCTCACTACTTAAGTTCCGCTTATTTCGACGTTTCGTTACTTTCCATGTCTGACGACATCAATAAAATTATTGATGAATCTGATATATTAGTTCTCGCAGTGCCATCGGCTTATATAAAACAGGTGCTTACTAATGTGCCCGCATCAACTCTTCAAAATAAAAAAATACTTTCTGCTATAAAAGGATTAGTACCGCAACAGGATTTATTGTTAAATGAATTTTTATTAAATGAATTTAATTTTCCTATTGAAAATTATTTCGCCGTCCTGGGTCCTTGCCACGCAGAAGAGGTGGCTGCAGAAAAGCTTTCTTATCTCACTTTTTCTGGCATAGATGTAGCTATAACGCAGCAAATAGCCGGCTGCTTTAAAACAGACTACATTAATACAATTACAAATCATGATATCCTGGGTGTGCAATATGCCGCAGTTCTAAAAAATATTTATGCACTTGGTGCAGGCATAGCGCATGGTCTTGAGTACGGCGACAATTTTTTAAGTGTTTATATTGCTAACAGTGCCGATGAAATGGCAGGCTTTCTTCGCAGTGTTGGTGTTCAGCACATAGTAGTAGGTGAACATCATCATACCGACCCATATACGCTAAAGAAGGATATTAATTATGCAGCTTCGGTTTACCTGGGAGATTTGTTGGTTACATGTTATTCGCCCTACAGTCGAAACCGCACCTTTGGAACAATGATTGGTAAAGGTTATGCGGTGCAGTCTGCGCAACTGGAAATGAACATGGTGGCTGAAGGATATAATGCATCCAAATGCATTTATAATATCAATAAAAAAATAAACGCTGATTTGCCTATTGCTGAAACCGTTTATAAGATTTTGTGGGAGCGTTTATTGCCTGCGGAGGGATTTTATAAAATTGAAGAAGTAATGGTTTAGGCTAGGTGGTGAAGTTGAAAATCTTTATAGTTATCGGCATTCAATATTTTTATTTACCCAACAGTAGCTCTAATATTAAACTTTTCTTACGTTGCCCAATTCAACTCTTTCGTCCATTGCTGAAAATTTGAATTCTAAGAGATTGGGGTAACAAATAAATCTGAAGCAATTCCATCAGCCATTAACATTCCTTCATTGGTTAATTGTATTGTTGTGCCCGCAGCATTCACAAGGTTATGTTCCTTAAATTTCTCTAACCTGCGTTTCATAGTCGTCAACTTATCTTCTCCCCAGTTGGTTTTTATCGTTTCCAGGTTAAGACCTTCTTTAGTCCGTAAAGAGATCATTATATATTCATTGAACTTTTGCGTTTCTGTCAACACTTCCGTTTCACTTTCAACCACTCCCTTATTTATAGATTCTATGTATTTTATATTGTTGGCAACATTCCATTTTCTAATTATACCGTCATAAGAATGTGCAGAGGGCCCGAGTCCTAAATATTTTTTCCCCTGCCAATAAGATGAATTATGTCTGCTTCTAAAACCGGGCATCGCAAAATTGGATACTTCGTAATGCTCGTAACCATTTTGTTTCAGCTTTTCCATCAAAATCATAAAGTGGCGGGCTTGCTTATCAGGGTCTACATCAACTGTCTTTTTTAAAAGAATTTGTTTGTGCAGGGGTGTTTTTTCTTCCACCGTTAACGCATAACAGGAGAGATGGGGAATTTTATAGTTGATGGACGACGTTGCAATATTTTTTTCCCATCGTTCATCAGACAATAAATGACTTCCATAAATAAGATCAATGCTTATGTTATCAAAACCCGCGGCAAGGCTATCTTCAATGCATTTGTAAGCCTGTTGTTGGTTATGAGCTCTGTTCATCCAGACCAGGTCTTCTTCAAAAAACGATTGTATGCCAATGCTAAGGCGATTAATGCCTATATCCTTCCAGCCAAGAAGCTTTTCTTTGCTAATATCGTCTGGGTTGGCTTCAAGAGTTATTTCTATGTTCTTTTCAAGAGAAAATTCTTTTTTAATTTTTTCTAAAACCAGGCAAGCTTCTTCTATTGTTAACAAACTGGGAGTGCCGCCACCAAAATAAATAGTTGCTATAGATTCATTTCTTAGAAAGTCTTTTTGAAGGTCTATTTCCTTTATTATAGCCTTTACAAACTCGTTTTTATACCGTTGCGAAGTGGTAAAATGAAAGTTGCAATAAGTGCAGGCCTGCTTACAAAAAGGTATATGCAAATAAATTCCTGCCAACTTCGTTATTAATTTGTTGCGTCCCGATAAATATTTTTACTGTAATTGATGACGAAGTTAAAACTACTGCTTTTAGGCTGCTTGTTAATCCTATTGAAAGATGCTGCGGGGCAATCCTACGAGGTAAATTATTTTTTAATAGATGCAGATTCATCTTTAAAAAAAGAAATCGGTCTAAAAGAAAAGTTTGCTTCTCAGTTAGAAGCCCGCTATTTTATTGCAACCATTCCCACACTTTTACAAACGAGGGGCTATATTACGGCTTCAGTAGATAGCGCCAAAATAGATTCCAATGGGGCATCTGTTCGTTTGTTTTTAGGACTTCAATATAAGTGGGCAACAATTAATACAGTGCTTGGTGATGAAGATATTCTTTCTGCCGTACGATGGCCGCAAGCTTCTTTTAGAAACCTGCAAATGGATTGGACAGCTTTAAAAAACTGGCAGGAACAAATACTCATATACCTGGAAAACAATGGCTACCCTTTTGCAAAGATTATTTTGGATAGTATAGACATCGAGGGAAACCAGGTAGAAGCGCTATTAAGAATTGAACGCGGCAACCTATATAAACTTGATAGTATACATCTCCAGGGTAATGCAAAGATCAGCCGTGAATTTTTGCAGCAATACCTTGATTTGCCAAACGGCAGCATTTTCAATAAGCAAAAAATACTTAACGTAAGTAAAAGACTTAAACAGATTGCCTATGTGGAAGAAGAGCAACCTTCGACGGTTTCTTTTCAAGCTACTGGCGCTACGCTGAATTTATATCTAAAAGCAAAAAAAAATAGCCAGGTTAATGTGCTAGTAGGATTTCTTCCAAATAGCAATCCTAGCGAAGACAAAAAACTTTTAGTTACAGGCGAAGCAAATATCCTACTACGTAATGCGTTAGGAGCCGGCGAAACCATAGGTTTAAACTGGCAACAGTTACAGGTTAAATCTCCACGGTTAAATATTTTATACGATCATCCGTTTCTTTTCAAATCTCCATTAGGGCTAAACTATACAATGGACATGTTTCGAAAGGACAGCACATTTCTTAACATTAATATGAAGTTAGGTGCCAATTATATTATTAGTGGCAACCAATCTACAATGTTTTTTATTGAACGTCGACAAAGCATTTTAAACGGGGTAGATACCAACTTTATTAAACAACAAAAAAGTCTGCCTGAAGAAGCGGATGTGAGTTCTACCAACTTTGGAGTTGCTTACAGTTATAATAATACGGACTACCGATTTAATCCCGGAAAGGGAAATGATTTAATGACAACTATTTCCACAGGCCGAAAAAAAATAAAAAAAAATAACCAGGTGCTGGAATTAAAAGATCCTTCCTTCGATTATGAAAGTTTATATGATTCAGTAAAACTCAACACCTACCAGTTTCGATTCATCGGTTCAGCTGCTCACTTTTTCCCGGTAACAAAGCAAACAACTTTCAAAACTGCACTAAATACCGGATTTTTTCTGAGTGAAAATTATTTTTCGAACGAGCTTTTTCAAATTGGAGGATACAAATTATTGAGAGGCTTTACTGAAGAAAGTGAATATGTTTCCCAATATGTAATTGGCACATTGGAATATCGATACCTGATTGGTGTTAACTCGAATTTTTTTGTTTTTGTCGATGGAGGCTGGGCCAAAAATCCTATCCAGGAAATATCAAATCACAGCTACATCGGTACGGGCCTGGGCATGGCCTTTGAAACAAAGGCAGGAATTTTTAATCTTGCATGGGCTATTGGAAAAAGAGATGATTCTGAACTGAACCTGAGACAATCAAAAGTCCATTTTGGCTTTGTAAACTATTTTTAAGCCTTATTACCTATCCATAAATTTGCATACTTCGTGAGAAAATTGTTTTTGATATTATTTTTTCTGATTTCTGCCAAGTGTTATACACAATCGATTACTGGTGGCTTAATTAGGATAGATTCCAGTTTTATTAGTGACTCATTGTCTTTAATTGCTGCAAGAGATACAATTTCAAAAGATTCAATTGCCCGGGATTCAGTAAAACAATTGGAAATTTCGGAATTTTATAAAAGATTAGATACTACTATTTACAGCAACAGTCCTTTTTATCACTTTAAACATCCTACCCGGCTTATTGTTTTAGAAAGACAATGGCACGGAAAGGAGGGTTTTTTTTATTCAATAGTAGCATTACTTTTATTTTTTGCGCTTGCCAAAAATAACTTCTCGCGATACCTTGATGATCTTTTCAGAGTTTTTTTCCGCACTACTTTAAAGCAACGACAAACCAGGGATCAGTTGATGACTGCGCCGCTTCCGTCCTTGCTTTTCAATATCTTATACGCCTTAAGCGCCGCGCTGTTTATCACTTTACTATTCAAACATTTTCATCTGGGAGATCAATATAGCTTCTGGGCCTTGTTTACTTTTAGTGTTAGTGCATTAGCCATTATTTACACCATTAAGTTTGTTGCTCTTAAACTTTTTGGCTGGATACTCGGCATTTCTGAAGCTACAAATACTTATATTTTTCTTGTCTTTACCACGAATAAGATAATTGGTGTCCTTTTATTACCCTTCGTTGTAGGCATGGCATTTATGGATAAAACTTTTTATGAAGTGGTTTTTTCCTTAAGTATCTGTATGTTGGGAGCACTTTTTATTTACCGGTACTTTTTGTCCTTTGTATCAGTGCGAAAGCAGATTATCATCAACCTCTTTCATTTTTTACTTTACATTATTGCCTTTGAAATAGTTCCCCTTTTATTGATTAACAAACTGTTGGTTAGTTTTTTTTAGGAAACTTACTAACTTTGCGCCAAGTTTAGCCCGAAATATGGTAAAAAACGGTTCCCACACTGCTGGTAAAAGCAGAAAAAAAATCCTAATTACGCAGCCCAGGCCTGAAAGCGATAAATCGCCCTATTATGAATTAAGCCGTAAGTATAATGTAGAGCTTGATTTTCATCCTTTTATAAGATTAGAGGCAATCCCGGCAAAAGATTTTAGAAAACAAAAGATCGATATTCAGACATATTCGGCAGTTATTTTTACCAGCCGAAATGCAATTGATCATTTTTTTAGAATGTGTGAAGAAATGAAAATTAATGTGTCACAAGACACAAAGTATTTCTGCATTACTGAAGCCGTTGCCCTTTATCTGCAAAAGTTTATTTTATATCGTAAACGCAAAGTTTTTTACGGCGCTGATGGCAGTAATAAAAGCCTTTTTGATGTAATTAATAAGCATAAAGGAAACGAGAAGTTTCTTTATGTATGTTCTGAAAACCAACAGGATAGTGAAATAACAGGCTGGCTGAAAAATAACAACTGTGAATTTGCTTTGGCCTATATGTACCGCACGCAAAGTAATGATCTAAAGGGTGTCTTGGCAACTAACGATTATGATGTAATTTGTTTTTTTACACCTAGTGGTGTTCGCAGTTTATTTGATAATATGCCCAAGTTTAAACAGAATGGAACGGTGATTGGAGCCTTTGGCGACAATACCTCTAGGGCTGTGGAAGAAGCTGGACTGAAACTTAGTATTAAAGTACCCCAGCCCAAGATGCCTTCGATGGTTTCGGCCTTAGACCAGTTTCTGGCTGATAAAAAGAATAGTTGCTCTAAATAGAGACCCTGCAATAAGCAGGGTTTTTTTTATGTCCTAGGCTAACAGCATTTATTCGTGATTCCCCTTTCTCCCACAAACAAGGATTTCAAGATAATCAGTAATGTCTAGCCATGGTTAGGATCAGATTGAACTGTATTTGATTAAACAATTGTGGAAAATATTTTTTAAAAAGAGCCGCCCCGGTTACCTTAAACTTACGTATGTATTATATGCCGCCTTTTTTTGACGAAATATAGCTTTTAGATTATTCTCAAATAGTTTTCATCAAGTAAGAAGATTTCTTTTTAAATTGAGTAATCCAATGATAATCCTCTCCTATATTTATGGAAGATTCACTTCTTTTTGATAAGTATTTATACCCGAAAACTGAAAAACTTGTTTATTCCCATTTTTTTAGGATATAAACAATATTTGAGTAGTGCAGCCGTTTGAGTTAATACGCCTAAAATTTTTGGTTCTTGGAAATGAGAAAAATTAATATTAACCTTGTAACGTTAAAAACTAATATTTGCCCAATACCCTTTTATATGAAAATGAGAAACCATTACTTCACAATTATCACACTTGCTTCTTTAACGTTGGCAAGTTGTGGAATCCTTGGTAAAAAAGATAAAGGCAGCAGTTTACCCAACGACGGGCAGTTACATGGCGTAGCACCCGGCAGCCGTTATGTTCTACCAAAGCCTCCCGGAATGGTTTATATTCCACAAGGAACATTCCATATGGGACCAAGCGACGAAGATCCTGCGTATGCATTTAGTGCCCGTAACCGTTCAGTTTCTATTAGTGGATTCTGGATGGACGCAACTGAAATTACCAATAATGAGTATCGTCAGTTTGTACAATGGGTTAGAGATTCAATTGCTGCCAAAAAACTTGGCTACGTTAAAAGCGGGGCCGATGGCAATGAGTATGTTGATTGGAAAAAAATGCAAACTTTAAAATGGGATGATCCTAAAGTTGTTGAGCAATTAAGTTCAACGAATTTAATTCTGTCTCCCGAAGATCGCATTTTTGGGAAAAAAGAAATTGATGCTTCTCAACTTGAGTATCATTCTGAAACTTTTGATTTGAAAGAAGCTGCAAAAAGAGAAAATGCAGGTAAACCCCGTTCAGCCTTTATCAATAAAACGGATGTAAAAATTTATCCTGATACACTGGTGTGGATTCGTGACTTCTCTTACTCATATAATGAGCCAATGACCAAAAGATATTTTTCTCATCCTGCTTTTGGCAACTACCCTGTAGTAGGTGTTAATTGGAAACAGGCTGTCGCGTTCTGCGAATGGAGGACTCATTACTTAAATACATGGCTTGATTCCAAAAAAAGAGTTCAGGAATCAAATTTCAGGTTGCCAACAGAAGCACAATGGGAATATGCTTCGCGTGGTGGTCGCTCACAATCTATGTTTCCATGGGGTAATTATTACTTAAGAAATAAAAAAGGTTGTTTGCTGGCGAACTTTAAACCTGGTCGTGGTAACTATCCTGAAGATGGTGGTTTCTATACTGTGCGGGCCGACGCTTACTGGCCTAACGACTTTGGTTTATATTGTATGGCTGGTAATGTTGCCGAATGGACCTCTTCTATTTATTACGAAGGATCCTACACCTTCCAGCATGATATGAATCCTGATGTTCGCTGGAATGCTAAAGATTCTGATCCTCCTAAAATGAAACGCAAAGTAATCCGTGGCGGAAGCTGGAAAGATGTTGGTTACTATCTGCAAACTGGTGCTCGTACCTATGAATACCAGGATTCAACCAAATCTTATATAGGTTTCCGTAGCGTAATTGATTTACCAGCTCAATCAAAGAAATAATTCAATTCTAATTATACGTTATTGATAGGGGTGCTCTTAAGTTGCCCCTATCTTTCTCTCAAAAATTTATTAACCTCAACTATTATTTTTAAATCCAAGTTTTATGTCAGTAGCTATTCCACCCAAAGTAGGTAAAATTGTAGATGTCTTTGTATCAATCGCCGCCGCAGTAGTAATCTGGGGTGCTTTAAGAAAAATCCTTCATGCTCCTGATGCGGACATGTGGCTTAAAATAGGTTTAACCACTGAAGCATTGGTTTTCCTTGTTTACGGTATCATGTATTTGCGTTACCCAGCGGTCGCTGAATCGCATGCTCATGCCACACCTGTTCCACATGTTTTAGGTTCAATGGACAAGGCTTTGATGGATGCTGACATAACGCCTGCTAATCTTAATCGGTTAGGAGAAGGTTTTAAAAAACTGAATACTACTATAACTAATATGAATGACATCACCGATGTAGTAGCCGCGACCGGCGATTATACTGCAAGAACAAGGGAAGTAACGCAGGCTTTAAGCCAGGTGAAGGATGCTTACGTGGGTGCAGCTAATTCAGTAGGTGCTTTTAATGCCGCTTCTGACGGAGCCAAAATATTTCATGATCAGATTCAGGTTTTGACGAAAAACTTATCTTCTTTGAACACTATCTATGAATTGGAACTTCAAGAGAGCAATAACCATTTGAAAGCCCTGAACCAGTTCTATGGTAAACTGGCTGAAACTTCAAGCATTATGAATAACAGTGCAGAGGATGCCAAGAAAGTACAAGTAGAAATTGGTTCATTAGCTAACAACCTTGGAAAATTGAATAATGTTTATGGTAATATGCTAAGTGCAATGCAAGGCAGATAAAACCAATAAGTTTTAAACAATGTTTATCGATATTAAACGTTGTAAGAAAGACCTAAACCGAAAAATCCAAAATCGAAAAAACGGCAATAGATTATGTCATTACCTAAAGAGCCACGGCAGAAGATGATTAACCTGATGTACCTGGTGTTAACAGCCTTGTTAGCACTGAATGTATCAGCTGAGATTCTTAATGCCTTCAAAATAGTTGATAGTAGTTTAACCAGTACCAATACTACAATCAATTCATCAACCCAAACAATTCTAGCTTCGCTTAATGAGAAAAAAAGCGATCCAGCAACTGCTATAAAAGCAACTATTTGGTACCCAAAAGCAATTGCTGCGCAAAGTGCCAGCAAGGAGCTAAACGATTATATTCAAACACTAAAGAATAAAATTTTGGCGGCCGCAGGTTATAATCCTGCAAAGGGAGATACTACCTATAAAATGGAAGATCTTGATATCGCAACCAGAATAATGGTAAATGAGAAAGAAGGACAAAAATTAAGACAGAAGTTGGACGAATACAAAGCTAAGCTTCTTGCTATCGATCCGTTGATTGCACAGGAGTTTAAAAATACGTTGCAGGTAAATACAAATATGCCTGCCGTTCAAGACAAAAGTAATAACACATGGGAGCTTGCTTATTTTCACATGGTTCCAACTGTAGCCTCAATTACTATTCTTAGCAAATTTCAAAATGACGTTAAGACTTCTGAGAATAAGGTTGTTGCTTTTTGTCATGAGCAAGTAGGTAAGGTACAGGTTCGTTTTGACACCTATACTGCCATTGTTGGGCAGAGTTCTAATTATGTTATGCCTGGACAAGAGGTTGAAATCATGGCGGGTGTTGGAGCTTTTAGTAAAGCCGCACAGCCATTAATTTCTATAAATGGTCAATCAGTTGGTTTGGGCGAAGACGGTCAGGCTAAATTAAAAATGCCGGGTGGGGGATTAGGTAGACACAACATTCCTATCGTGATTCGTTTCAAAGATCAGGATGGGAAAGACCAAATTATTAATAAGTCAATAGAATACACAGTTGGACAGGCAAGTGCCTCAATAGCTCTTGATAAAATGAACGTGCTTTATGTGGGTGTTGCCAATCCTATAACTGTAGCTGCAAGTGGCGGCGGTGATGATAGAATATCCGTAGCTATAAGTGGTGGCGGTGGTAGACTAGAAAAAACAGCTGCCGGAAAGTACAATGCCTTCGTAAGTAGTAATACTGACAATTGCACTATTACTGTATTGGTAGATGGAAAACCGGCTGGAGCATCCCAATTCCGTGTACGCAATATTCCGGTTGCAGTAGGTACCGTGGGAGGTTATGCAAGCGGCGAAAATGTACCAGCAGGTGCATTTAAAGCTCAAGCTGGTGTAGGTGCCTATATAAAAGATTTTCCGTTTGATTTAAAATATACAGTTACAAGTTTTACCATAGCCGCAGATACTGACGATGGAGACATTGCAGAAGCAACTGTTAACGGCAATACTTGGAATGCCCAGGCATTAGCAATCGTAAAAGGACTGAAAGCTGGAAGAACTGTTACAATCGATCTTCGTGCCCAAGGCCCTGACGGACGAAATACAAAATTGCCTTCATTAGTTTACTATATTAAATAAATTCTTTTCAATGAAAAGTCCTATCCTTAAAAGTTGTTTGTCCTTTTTGGTTTTGGCGTTATTAGTTTCTAATGCAGATGCTCAGCGTAGCAGCCGCAAGAGAACTAATACTACTCCCGCCAATACTGGCACAGACGCAAATCAGCAAGGGCAAAATAATAATACTTCTGCTCCATCTGGATATAATCCATATGGTAATCTACCAATCGAAGTAGATAAATCTGGAGGTTATAATGATTCAATAGTTAAAAAGTCTATGCGTCCTGATGCTGCTTTTGACAAAAGTTTTATCAACGACCGTACGCCTTTACCTTACGAGCACTTGCGTTGGGATGATGCGCTTTTTGCGGAAAAGGTTTGGAGAGAAGTTGACCTTCGGGAAAAAATGAATATGCCGTTTCGCTACCAGTCTGAAGATGATAATGGAGACCAGCGGTTTATAAGCATTTTGCTAAAAGCAGTAAGGAGTGGAGAAGTAACTGCCTTTGATCCAACAGATGACCGTTTTACTACTCCAATGGATTCTGTGGGGGTGAAGGGTATAACTGCTGGAGGCCCTGCTGATACCGTTGCTGTACGTGATGTGAATGATCCCAATAAGATAGTGGGATATAGAGTGACGCAGACAAGTTTTGATCCGGGTTCTGTGATGAAATTTAGGATTAAAGAAGAGTGGGTTTTCGATCGTGAGGCAAGCCGCATGTTTGTACGTATTATAGGAATAGCTCCATTAAAAACATTATATCTTCCAAACGGCCAGGAAAGAGGTAGTTCCGTGATGTTTTGGGTCTATTATCCAGACCTTCGGCCAATTTTAGCCAAATATGAAGTATATAATCCAAAGAACATGGGGAATAGCAGAATGACTTGGGAAGAACTGTTTGAGAGCCGCATGTTCAGTAGCTACGTGGTTAAATCTACGTTAGATAATCCCGCTAACAGAACTATTCGCCAGGCAATTAAAGATCCAATTCTTGCCTTACTTGAAGGTGATAACATTAAAGAAAAGATTTTTAATTACGAACAGGACCTTTGGTCTTACTAATAATTAAATAAAATATTTTTTTGCAGTCCTGCTCTCGAGCAGGACTTTTTTTATCAATCACCTCGCAAAGTTTCCGAAAAATGTGGTTATTACCTGTAGGAAATGTGCCAGATTGTTGTATTTTTATCTCGGTTTTTCATAGGATATTGGATTTTAAAAACGGGGCTGGATTTTTATCCTGGCCCTTTTTTTTAAAAAATCCCTTATAAAAACTAGCTTCCTGTTTTTTCAAAATGCTCTTTTATAATTCTTGCTTTAGAAATTCCTACTGTTTTAGCCAGATCTTCTATTGATTGCTGACGAATATTATTGACAGAACGAAATGTTTTTAATAACACCGTGGCGGTCGTTGAACCAATCCCTTTGATATCCTGCAGAGCATTTTTAAAAGTTCCTTTACTTCTTTTATTTTGGTGAAAGTTTAAGCCAAAACGATGCACTTCATCCCGTATGCGCCGTATCATTTTGTGGCTGTCACTGTCGTAAGACAATTTCAAAGATTCCTTATCACCAATAAAAAAGATTTCCTCTTCGTTTTTGGCGAGGCCGATTAAGGTCATTTTCCCTTCTAAATGCAATTCTTCTATGGCTTCATTTGCTGCGCTTAACTGGCCCTTGCCTCCATCTATTATTACTAATTGTGGCAATGTTTCACCTGAATCCAGCAATCTTTTATATCGTCTATAAACTGACTCCTTCATTGAGGCAAAATCATTTATGCCCTCTACAGTTTTTATATTGAAATGCCGGTAATCCTTTTTACTCGGTTCGCCATTTTTAAAACACACCATTGCCGAAACTGGAAAACTTCCCTGGAAGTTTGAGTTATCAAAGCACTCAATGTGTACTGGCACTTCACTTAATTGTAGATCGTTTTGTATCTGTTGTAAGATTATTGATTTATCAAAAGTCTTGTCCCATAACTTTAAACGTTCTTTATTTTTTATTTCATCAATGAAATAGAGCACATTTTTTTCTGAAAGTTCAAGGAGCTTTTTTTTGTCGCCGCCTTTGGGAACAGTAATAGTAGTTTCAGGCTCATCGTATATAATCGGAAACGGCACTACTATTTCTTTAGCTTCACTATTAAAAGTAGTACGCATTTGCGCTATGGTGAAAGCTAATATCTCCTCCTGCGTTTCATCAAGCTTAGCTTCTACCTTAATTGTTTTGGTGTGTATGATGGTGCCGTGCTGCACCATCAGGAAATTAATGTAAGCAACGGCGTCTACCTGGTTAATAGAAAATACATCAATAGTATGTAGGTTGGTACTCACCACAATTGATCGGGACTGGTAGTTTTCGAGATAGCTAATTTTTTTTCTGGTTAATTCTGCTTTTTCAAACTCAAGTGCTTCAGAATTAATTTTCATTTCCTTTCTAAAATACTGAATTACAGTGCCGAGATTACCTTTCAAAATATTCTTCACTTGGATAATATTTTCATTATAATCTTCTAAAGATTGATATCCCTCGCAAGGACCTTTGCAATTACCCAAATGATATTCAAGGCAAACCTTGAATTTCTTTTTTTCAATATTTTTTTCTGTGAGGTTTAACGAGCATGTGCGTAATGGAATAGTGTGTTTAATAAAATTTAAAAGGTCTCTCACTTTATGGACCGAAGTATAAGGACCAATATATTGGGAGCCGTCGTCAATTTTTTGGCGGGTTAGAAATATTCTTGGGAAAGGCTCTTGCTTTATAATTATATAAGGATAGGATTTATCATCTTTTAGGTTGATATTGAAAACGGGTTGAAATTGTTTGATCAGGGAATTTTCTAACAAGAAAGCATCTTGTTCAGAATTGACAATTGTAAATTCAATTCTGTTGATGCGTCTTACTAGTTCGTGGGTTTTATAACTGGTAAAAGTTTTAGTAAAGTAAGAACTAACTCTTTTTCTTATACTTTTTGCCTTACCTACATACAATAAATAGTTACTTCCATCATAGTATTTATAAATGCCTGGAAGGTTAGGTAAGCCAGATGATATTTTTTGAAATTCTGCCTGCGTCATAAATCATTGCTGCACATTGTCATGAAGAAAAATTATTCCAAATCACTTTTACGGTTTCTTTTTTTTCAGGTTGACCAGGAGACTGAGTTAAGGTTACAATTTTGAATTGTTTATCAACTTCCCAAAATAATATTTTTTGTACAGATGCCCCTTTACTTTCAGTAGTCCGATTAATAAAAATTGATTGTACTTTATCACCATCGGCATCCGGCTTTATCATTACTTCCTGTCTTGAGATTTCCTTATTAGGTTCTTTAGGCATATAGCTTAAGGCCACTTGCTCTAAGTCCTGTACAAACAATTTTGTCTCCGTGTACTCATCTTTTAGTTCATCCGACGCTATATCCGGTATCATCAAAAAATCTTTTGCCGCTTCTCTAAATTCTTCTCTTTTTAAATAGGTTGTGTCAGAGGTACTGTCTTTTTGTACTATCTTAATTATTCTGAATATCGAGGTGTCTACATGTGCTACCTGGCTTTTAATAAAAGATAAAACTGGAAAAAAGGTTTGGGTTTCTTTTTCTTCATCTGTTTTTTTGTTTTTGCAGGAAAGCATAAATAGGATACTGATTGTAAGAATGGGAAATGATTTTATCATGCCGTAAAATTAAAGGTATAGGTTAATAAAAAAACCCCGCTAAAGCGGGGCATTAAGCAATTAGTCTCGGAATTATTGATTTTGATTCACCGATATACCCACCTTTAAACCAAAGTCGAATAGGTTTTCTTTTACGGGGTATTTATTT
>Ga0173479_10000037_pt1 | contig 19329 bp, 9 predicted proteins | sample NitcycUS104311B1_FD_136668 | JGI IMG/M metagenome (GOLD analysis project Ga0173479, IMG submission 136668) | Soil microbial communities from Arlington Agricultural Research Station in Wisconsin, USA - Nitrogen cycling UWRJ-S104-311B-1 (version... | ecosystem: Environmental > Terrestrial > Soil >... | reverse complement strand
GAGTACATAGAGGAGGTATTTAAGGATTTTCATAAGTTGGATTTTTAACGTTCCAAAGGTAATAAATGGGCAGGGCAAGTTACATCGGCGCCATCCTCATATTTTCAGTATTATTGAACGTCAAATCCAAATCTCATTATGTCCAGTTTTCCTATTCCCCTGAGGACATTCCTCCTGATACTTGCTCTTTTCCAATTTACCGCCTGCAGCAAGAAACAGGCGAAATCAGAAGGTCCTGATCGGCCCGCTCAACCTTGGGTATTCCGATCCGTGCTGGACCAACAACCTCGTATTCTCACCATAGCGCTTCACGATGATCTTTGGGTAGCCTATCATACCGACAGTTGTTCCCTGTATAAAGCATGGAAAGGATATGTCCATCTGCAAGGAGCCGTATACGACAATAATCACGGTCCACAGCCCATATCCATTGGTGATAACTGGTTACTCAATCCCTATTTGCGACCCTGGAGTGTAAAGCATGACGGAAAAGAAATGTTGCAGGAAGTCCGATATGCCGGTCATGCCATTCACCAGGGAAGGGCACAGGTCATGTATAACCTGATGCTCAGTGATGGAAAAACAATTCACATCAATGAGCAACCGGAATATGTAGAGAAAGATGGACAGAAAGGATTGGAGCGTGCTTTTAGCGTGCAGGATCTGCCGGAAGGCTATGAAGTCAGCCTGGCACTTCAAGTCACCTCCATTGCTTTGCCACAAAATATTGTAACCAATGGAAAATGGTCTCCGGAGAAAGAAGCAAAACAAGATCTTTACGGACGTCAAACGATGACGATTGATGGACACCTTGTGTTATTGCCAAAAGGAGATACTTATTTCACTACTTATTTCATCGGCCAGCCTACTCTTCCCAATTCTAATAAACTGGAAGGCGAAAGCGCAGACCTTCCATTAGGGCAAAGACTCATTGCAAAAAATGATTGCAAAACCTGCCACAATGAAAAAGTGCAAACTATAGGGCCGGCGTACAAAATGATTGCCGAAAAATATCCCTGGAACGATAACAGCGTGACGACCCTGACTGCAAAAGTGATTGCCGGTGGTGGTGGAATATGGGGAACACAAGTGATGAGTGCTCATCCTGAACTTCCGGAAAGTGATGTACAAGAAATGGTGCGTTACATTCTTCAACTCGATACTACTGACGTCGGCCAGGAAGATGGAGAAGTAGATAAAGCCATTGAATTGAAGACTGCTCTCCAGGACGGAAAAGATTTGCTACCCGGTCTCCTGGTGGAAGCCTGGAACAATAAAATAAAATATGATAAGATGCCGGAGATCCCGGCCTCCAAACGTGGCGAACAAGCCGGAATCGTGATGAATTTTCATGGCATTGATGCCAATGCTTTTGGCGGCCTCACCGAAGATTTCATGATGGTCAGCAAAGGATATTTTTATGCAGAAAAAGATACCACTACCGCTTTGCGCATATGGAGTGATGATGGATCCAAAGTGACGATCGATGGACAATTAATCATAGACAATGACGGCATGCATGGCACAGAAGAAAAACATGCCACCGTGCATCTCAACCAGGGTTATCATCCGATCACTATCGAATTTATCCAGGGCAAAGGCGGACGTTATCTTTCTTTTGAATGGAAACCTTCCGGTGCCAGTGATTGGAGCGGTGTTCCTGCAACCTCTTTATTCCACAATGTGAATGAACATTCAAAATTGCAGGGGAAAACATTGTCGATGGTTTTAGCAAAACGAGTTCCCGGCGATATGGCGCCTTTGGAGAGCGTGCATCCTTCTTATGATCTATCACAAGCGAGGCCTGCTGATTTTTTGCCAAAAGTGGGCGGTATGGATTTTATGTCCGACGGTCGCCTGGTCGTCAGCACATGGGACCCAACAGGTTCCGTTTACACTTTGACCAATGTCTCTTCAGATGATCCTTCTAAAATCAAGGTGACGCGGATTGCCAGCGGACTTGCGGAACCTTTAGGCTTGAAAATTATTCATGATACCATTTATGTACTACAAAAACAGGAACTCACCCGCTTGATCGATACCGATAAAGATGGAATCATCGATGAATATCAATGCGTCAACAATCGCTGGATCACTTCAGCCAACTTCCATGAATTTGCATTCGGCCTTGCCGAAAAAGACGGAGACCTCTTTGGCACATTAGCAATTGCTATACAACCTGGTGGTGCTTCCGCTGAAACACAAGTTCCAAGCCGTGGCAGAGTAGTAAAATTCGATTTGCCTTCCGGTGAACTTTCATTCTTAGCGAGCGGATTGCGTACACCGAATGGAATTGGCATCGGAGTGGATGGTGAGTTATTCATTGCAGACAACCAGGGCGATTGGTTGCCGAGCAGTAAAATCATTCATGTCAAACAAGGAGCTTTCTATGGGCAGCGTGCAGTGGATTACGAAGGAACCGCTGATCTGCCGGTTACACCCCCAATGTTGTGGCTGCCACAAGATGAGATTGGCAATTCACCTTCCACGCCTCTTGCTTTGAATGACGGTCCATACAAAGGTCAAATGATCCATTGCGAAGTCACGTATGGCGGAGTAGAAAGGGATTTTATTGAAAAAGTAAATGGCGAATACCAGGGATGCGTCTTTCCTTTTATCCAGGGCCTTGAAGCCGGAATTAATCGGATGGTGTGGGGGCCGGATGGAGCATTGTATGTAGGCGGTATTGGGAACCCGGGTAATTGGCAACAGAACGATAAACTCTGGTACGGATTACAGCGATTAAAATATAATGGCAAGCCTACTTTCGAAATGCTGGCGGTGCATGCTAAGACCGATGGCCTTGATATTGAATTCACGGAACCTTTAAGCGAAGGAGATGGATGGGATCCTCATGATTGGGAAATCAAACAATGGCGTTATGTGCCGACGAAAGATTATGGCGGCCCAAAAGTGGATTTAGTTACGCTTAAAATTTTATCAGTTTCTGTATCTGCCGATAGAAAACATGTGGGATTAAAGTTGGATGGCATGAAAGCAGGACATGTGGTGTATGTCCACATGAAAGATGCTTACGTGAGCGACGCAGGCCGACCCCTGTGGACAACGGAGTCCTGGTATACGATGAATAACATTCCGGTAAACAATCCAGTCGAAGTAATCCCGTCTCCCAAATACGGCAACAATACACTTACCCCATCAGAACAAGCAAGCAATTGGAAACTTTTATTTGATGGGAAAACTTTGTCGGGCTGGCACAATTACAATAAAACAACTGTCGGTTCAAGCTGGAAAGTGAAAGATGAGGCAATTATGCTTGATGCTGTGAAAAGCCCCGATGGTAATTGGCAGGCCAAAGATGGAGGAGACATTGTGACAGAGGATGAATACGAAAATTATGAATTGGACTTAGAGTGGAAAATTTCTCCTTGTGGAAATAGTGGCATCATCTATAATGTGGTGGAATCATCGGATTATGATTATGTCTGGCAGACCGGGCCAGAAATGCAAGTATTGGACAATACTTGTCATCCCGATGCTCGCTTTGTGACTCATCGTGCCGGCGATTTATATGACATGATCGAATGCAAATTCACCACGGTCAAACAAGCTGGTGAATGGAACAAAGTCCGGATCATAAAAAACCATGGAATGGTAGAGCATTGGCTCAATGGTGTGAAAGTGGTAGAATATGATATGAATGCAGACACCTGGAAGGAGATGATCAGTAAATCCAAATTCAAGGATATGAAAGGCTTTGGATTGGCCACAAAAGGCAAAATTGCTTTACAGGATCATGGCAACACGGTCTGGTACCGGAATATCAAGATTAAACCACTTTGATTCGACAATTGAAAATAAATTTTGTCGGGCTCAAGATGTTGAGCCCCTACAAAATTTATTTTCCAGAAAGAATTCCAAGAATGAGAAGGCAATGAAAAGGTAGGGGCTCAACATTTTGAGCCCAACCTTTTCATTGCCTTCTGGTTAATATCCAGTTAAAATCAAAGTGTTGACCTACATGCCCTTATTTTTGTTTCCAATCCGATGAGTAGACGAGCAATTTGGCTGATTATTATCCTGATGACGATTGGACTCCTGGGGTCAAGCCTGATCCAGGTATACTGGTTCAATTGGTCCATGCGTCAGCAGGAATCCCATTTTGACGTCAATGTCATCGAAGCACTCAATCAGGTAGAAGAGAGACTTTCTTCACTCGAAACCAAGGTCCCGCTAGACTTGCTCAACACAGTAAATGGAGCTCCTGCCAAAATGATCCAGCAGGAAATAGCGCAATTCATTGAAGAATCCGGGATCGAACACCAGGGATCGCAGGATTTTGAAGCCCTGAATGATAGCTTGCTCCATTCTCAAAAATTTATCGCGCTCCTGGATTCAATGGAAAACTGGCGAAAGCAAAGCGTCATGTGGGAATTGATGGATGAACAACGCCGGTATAGTCCACCGGATATTGCCGAGCGAATTGATATTAAAAAACTTAGCTTGTTTATCCGGGAGGAATTACAAAACCGAGGCATTGATCTCGCGTACCAGTATGGTATTATCCAGGCTGTTGATTCAAATTTTATTATCATCAACGGAAATTATGTGGTTGGTTCAATGGATGAATCAGAGGCCAGCCATGTTGACAATCCTCACTCCCGCAGTCTTTTCACTTCCAAATATAAAGTTGCTCTTTATCGCAATGATTATCATGGATCACCGGGTTGGCTCAAATTACATTTCCCCAGCAAGAAAAGCTGGCTATGGTATTCTCTCCTCCCAACGATGGCGGCTGTTGTATTTTTTACAGGAATGATTTTATTCTGTTTTAGTTATACGATCTATGTCATCCTGCGGCAGAAGAAGGTGTCGGAGATGAAAAATGATTTCATCAATAACATGACCCATGAATTCAAGACTCCCATTGCCACTATTTCATTAGCGGCGGATTCTATCGCCAGTCCCAAGGTCATCCAGGATGAGAGCAAGATTAACCGGTTTATCGGGATCATCCGGCAGGAGAATAAACGGATGCTGCAGCAAGTGGAGAAAGTATTGCAGATGGCGCAAATCGACAAAAAAGATTTTCAGCTCAAACTGGCTGATGTCGATATGCATGAACTCATTCGGCAGGCTGTGGAACATTTGACCTTACAGGTCCAACGGCGCGACGGCCAGATCCGTGTCGATCTGAATGCGCAAGAACCTGTTTTGCAAGGCGACCAGACCCACCTGTCCAATGCGATTTACAACCTGTTGGATAATGCCAACAAATATTCACCGGAATCTCCGGAAATCCATATCAGTACCCTCAATCTCAATGGTGGCATTGAAATTGTGGTGGAAGACAAGGGTGTGGGTATTTCAAAAGAAAATCAAAAGCATATCTTTGATAAGTTCTATAGGGTTCATACCGGCAACCTCCATGATGTGAAGGGCTTTGGATTGGGGTTGAGCTATGTGAAGTCTATAGCCACTGCTCACCAGGGAACGATTGAGGTGAGGAGTGACCTGGGGAAAGGAAGTCGATTTTCACTGTATCTTCCCCTCCAACAAAGAAACTCAAAATGACATTGCATAAACTCAGCGTGGTGGTGTAAACGAAAACGGATTTACGTATGTCAAACAAAATTTTACTAGTCGAGGACGATCAGAATTTCGGGGATGTGTTGAAGTCCTACCTGGAAATGCATGATTATGATGTGACCCTTGCCTCTGACGGGGTGATGGGTTTTGAGAGCTATCGAAAAGGGAGCTTTGATCTGTGCATTTTCGATGTGATGATGCCCCGCAAGGACGGATTCACTTTGGCCAGGGAGGTCAGGGAGAAAGACAAAGAAATGCCTATCATTTTCCTGACGGCCAAAAACCTCAAAGAGGATGTGCTGGAAGGATTTAAAATCGGTGCGGATGATTATCTGTCCAAGCCGTTCAATTCTGAAGAACTCTTGTTGCGTATCCAGGCCATTTTACGTCGCGTCAATAAAGGAGCAGACAAAGAAGAAGATATCAAGGAATTCCAGATCGGTGAATATCATTTCAACTACCCATTGCGCATCCTGACCTGGCAAGGTGACAAAGGAAATGAGAAAGAAAAACTTTCTCCCAAGGAGGCTCACCTGCTGAAAATGTTTTGCCAGCATAAAAATGATGTGCTGACCCGCGCAGAAGCATTAGCTAAAATTTGGGGGGAAGACAATTATTTCACCGCCCGTTCGATGGATGTGTTTGTCACCAAACTCCGCAAATACCTCAGCAAGGATCCCAACCTCCAAATCATGAACATCCATGGCAATGGATTCCGGTTGATTGAAAAAGACCAGGTGAACGATTAACGAATTGGTTATTGTATTTGCTGCGGGGAATCCTCAAAGTCTCCGCGGAGTTCTCTATACCGTTTCCGGGCATCAATGGCGAAAGTACTATCCGTATATTCCATGAATAATTTTTCGTAGCAGGCTTTTGCTTTTTCTACATTATTCAATTGATGCTCGTAAAGTTGCGCAAGGTTGTATAAAGCATTATCCGCGCGAATTTCTTTTGGAAATTTATCGACGATTTCCTGGTAAAGGGTTTCAGCTTCCTTATAATCTCTTTTGCGCTCGTACAATTTACCCTTGAGATAGAGGATGTCGTCATTGAGGCCATGCTCGGGATAAATATTTCCAAGGATGGTCAGCTTCTGTATAGCGGAGTCCAGCTTGTTTTGAAAAATTAATAACTCGGCCTTGGCGAATTCTGCCAATGCATGCGTATTGCTGTCCAGGCCCATACCATCCATGATGAAGATGCTGAGATCCAGCGCATCATTGGAAATTAATTTTGATGTTGAGGTTTTGAGAATATCAAATTGTGCCTGCGCCCATTCGAAATCACCATTGTAATAGGCCAACTTGGCATTGCGGAAGCGGGCATCCTGGCCGATCAGGTCTTCAACGAAAGATTTGTCCACCTGGCTGTACAATAACGTTGCTTCCCAAACTTCGCCTGACATGAGATAGTAATCACCCAGGTCCAGTTTGGCATTGGCTTGCACATAAGCATTGATTCCGGGCAGATTGACCACTTGTTTTAAAATAGCGATCGCACGAGGCAGATCATCGATATAAAGTGCTTCCAGCATCGCGAGCTCTGAAGCAATCCAGGCTGTACTGGAATTCATTCCATGGATAGCGAGAAAATCTTCATACTCAGCCTCCAGCACTCGTAGTTGGTCTACAGTGTAAGAATAGTTGTCTGTGATTTGCTTGCGCTTAGTCGCGAGGCAGGCACGCTTGGCTTCCATGTAATACGGTGATCCTACTCCCTGCGAATTGAGGATGTAATTGTAACCATCAATAGCAGTGTTATAATCTTTATCGTTACCTGCAATTTGAGCAAGCCTGTACACACGCAATCCATTTTCATTCATACGCTTATCCAATGCCTTGGCCTGACGCATCGCTTTGCTGTAATCTTTTTGCTGAATAAAGGCCCAACTCAGTAACTCCGGGAAATAATCAGCATCCGGGTAGTCCTGGATGAAAACATAAAGCTGGGAGATCAGTTCTGCATAATCATCTGGTTCAAGCGATCGTTGCAACAATGCTTCAATTCCTTCCAGCCGGTCGGGACCTAACTGAAGGGAGTAGAGATATTGTTGGATCATCTTGGGAATATCTCCATTCCGTTTGTACAGGTCAGCAAGTTGATAAGAGAAAGTCCCGGGGGTGCCCAATATGCGTTCCCCTTTTTCATAAGTGAGAATGGCTTCATCATACTTGGCCTGCGTGATAAAAGCATTACCCAGTCGACTGATGGCATCCACCTTCGGTGGAAGTTTCTCTATCGCGGTTTGGTAGGACTGCTGGGCAGCATCATAATTTCCCATTCGTTCCTGCACATTCCCCAGGGTGACCAGCATGCTATAGTCATCCGGAGTCGACGCCATTTGTTCTTTGATTTCCATTTCAGCCTTTTCGTATTGGCGAAGGGCCAGCAGGCATTCGATATACTTGTTGAAATAGACGAAATTGTTATTCTTCTTGGCCTGGTCGTGAAGTTTGAGATAGAGATCGGCGGCTTTTTGATACTCGCCTTCCAGGTAGTATTGATCAGCCAGCTTGCTGTTTTGTGCTACCAGGGTGCCTGACAGTAAAAAAGCAAATAGTATGAGTAGAATGGTAAAGCGCATAACCCTGAAAATCCCAGTCTAAAACGATGGGTAAGGTAGTAAAGTTGTTAAGGGAATTTCCTCTTTACTATTTGGCCAGTTCCAGGTCTAATGAACGCTGGGCAATAGCATTACCTAAGCGCAAACCTTCCACACAATCCTGGCGAATATGCACGCCCAATGGGATACGGGAATAGGCATTCTCTTCTGCCATTTGCAACCAGGACGAATAGGTTCGCGGATATCCATCGAACTCAGTGCGTCCAAAATGACAATGATCCGTGAATTCATATTGCGCTCCCATGAAATGCTCAAGGATCCTCCAGCTTACTCCGGCGAAGGTGCTGTGCCCGGATGGGTATCCCGGAAACGCCGGTGTCATGCCCGGTGTGCCAATAGCTTCACCAAGAATGGATTTAAAATCCGGATCAATAAATTTCCGGATATAAGTTTCAGGCCGCTCAGTATTGTAAACATATTTTGATTTCCAGCAGGCGACAGAAGCATCGTTGATGGCGATACCCATGACACAGTAGAGATGCAAAGTTTCTTCGAGGTTTAATTTCTCGATGGAAATCACCTGGTTGGCAATCGCAAAGATGCGTGCCGGTGGACTGAAAGTCATGCCGGTCAGGTCATCACTCCAGAATTCTGCCACCCAATGACTTTCCTGGGTCTCATTTTTTACAGCTTCATCCACTTCAAGATTCTCTTTGTAATATTTGGAATCAGGATCTGTACTGTATTTAGCTGTAGGCGGCAAACTCACTAAATCACTTGGTAGCGCAGCAAAAGTTCTCACTTTGCCCCAGTATGGAAACATAGCAGACCCAAAATCCGGTGTGGTAGGAATCCATAATCCATCTCCGACAGGAGGAAAATAATCTGAAGGCCTTGCTATACGGACCTGGTCAGCACCTTCACGATCGGTTTCTGAATATGCGATAATTGCATTGGCGACTTCCTGTCCCCATTCAATAGAAGTATTGATGATACCCTGTGGAACGTTGGGACTAAGTTCAGCCAGTTGTTCTGATTCCAAAGTTTCCATTTCATGGATATCATGTTGCGTAGAACCATACAGGAAGAACTTAAAGGTCCTGGCATAATAGGCATTCAAAGCAATGTTCCAGTCTATTTGATCAACACGATAGCGTAGATCTACTTGTGGAAAACCATTGATGACATAACTCAACGAACGATATTTTTCCATTCCGGGTACAACCGTCTCATATCCTCCCATGTGGATATAGGCTAAAGCCCTGCAGGTAGGAGCGGGACGAAATCCGGGTAGGTTCTTTTCAACTTTGAGGTATTCCTCCATCCACGACCAGGTAACATCGTTGGCTCTGGCGGTGGGAGATTGAATAGTCGGTAAGTACTCAACCGGGTCCTCTTGCTTGAGACAAGAACTGAGTACGACGATCAGTATAGCAAGGGGGAAAAATCTGAGGTGAGACTTCATGGGAAAAGGAATTTTAAGACAAGGCTCAAAATTAACCCATTGAAACCCAGTGGACAATACATATAACATAATTATTTTTTCATCATATGACGAAAACTTACTATTTTTAATACACTGGGATAAAGGCAAATATACATATTTTACCAAATTTAGCCCTCCCTGAATTTTCTCCTCTTTTAAGGTTTGCCCAGAATATGCCCATTTCACCCTCGATAGGGTATTTTTGCCAAGCCAACCAAAACACTTCCATGGAGCCCTTTATCAAATACCTTTTGCACCTCGCCGATTGCCCGTTAATCCTTGGCCAGCGGCTTGGGGAATGGTGTGGCCATGGACCTGTTTTGGAACAGGATATCGCCCTCACCAACATTTCGCTTGACCTCATCGGACAGTCCAGGTTGATCTATCAGCATGTCGCTTCACTCCCGGGTCAAAACACTAATGAGGATGCCCTGGCGATGTTGCGCTACGAACATGAGTATTACAATTTTCTACTGGTGGAGCAACCCAATGAAAATTTTGGCCACACGATTGTGCGCCAGTTTTTCTACGATGCTTTCAATTTGCATCAATATGACTTGCTGACATCGCATCCGGATGAAACACTGAAAAGTATTGCTATCAAGACGATGAAAGAGATTAAATACCATTATCGTTACAGCAGTGAATGGATGTTGCGATTGGGAGACGGCACTCAGATCAGTCATGATTATGTGCAGAATGCAGTGGATGAACTTTGGAAATACACCGGCGAATTGTTCCGGCTCTCCTCTTATGAAACAACTTTACTGAACGATCATAAAGCCATTGACGTTGCATCCATACAACCGGCGTGGAATGATAAAATAAGTAACATCTTCCAACAGGCTGGGTTGAACATTCCGAAAGAAGAAGTATTTCTATACGGAGGCAAGGAAGGAAAGCATTCTGAGCATATGGGTTATATCCTCACCGAGCTTCAATACATGCAACGTACCTATCCTTCGATGAAGTGGTAAGCAACATTAAAGATTCGATGGTGAGTGAACTACCTACACATATAACCAGGAAGCAAATTGCTGCTATCCTTGAAAAGGTTCATGATCCTGAGATTCCCGGGATTTCAGTGGTGGATTTGGGCATGGTGCTTGACATTCGACCGGAGAATAATCATTGGCATATTGATTTAGCAGTGACGTATTCTGGCTGTCCTGCCATCGATGTCATTCCATTTCTTGCAAAATCAATTCTCGCGGAAGAAGGATTCCCGAACATTGAAATTGAAATGCTAATCTCTCCTCCCTGGTCCACCGATTGGATCAGTGAATCCGGCAATGAAAAACTTTTAGCCTGGGGTATCGCACCACCAAATAGAAAATCAGCTCATCACGATTTCGGCGCACCCAAGCAATGTCCGCAATGTGGATCAACGGAAACTTCAATCATCAGTGCATATGGATCTACGCCGTGTAAGGCGATGTATCGGTGTGACTCGTGTCAGGAGACATTTGACTATTTTAAATGCTACTAAGATTCCGTTTTGCCCCTAAATCCCCTGAAGGGGACTTCCTTTTGTATTCGTCAAATAATAAAATAATCATAAAAAGATCGGCGTAGGCTATTCCTGCGTCGTGGTGTCAGCAAATATCTGATTTGCGAGTGGAGCCTTCGTCTCGTCGTCCGTTCTGCCCCTAAATCCCCTGAAGGGGACTTCATATTGAATTTCGAAATACCTCGCCGCGTAGCGGCAAAATGTTCTTAGCAAGAAGAAGCCAAAAAAAATACTTCGCCGCATCGCGGCAATAGGTTGGTAGCAACGAAATGCGAAAAAATTCTTCAGGTAGCCGCATCGCGGCGGGACCTCCTGCCCCATCCAATTCGCACGTACCGGCGAATTGATCCCCCCTGTGTTCCTTCGCTCTTTCTTTGCAAGAAAAGTCGCTTCGGAAACCCCGGGGCCAAAATGAATAATGAATGGTTCGACAAGCTCACCACAAGTAGCGAACAAGGAAGTGGAAGTGGAAGTGGAAGTTGAAGTAGAACGTTGAAGTAGAAATTGAGTGAGACGAAGAAGTGGAAACTATTTAATGAACCCCGGGGTTTTCTGAGCTATAAAATTTTTCTGCTGCAAGCGGAAAATTTTAGGCGAAGAAACACAGGGGTGAGAAATTTCGCGATGCAGGAAATTTCGATGGGGCAGAGGACCAGGATTATCGAACAAGCGTTACATCTCCATTCCTCACTTCCCGTCTCCCATCTTTGAATCGTGCCATCATCTTGTATGCAAAAACAGCAGAATTCAACGTAACACCATCACGCTTCCCATCCCACGCATATATCGGATCATCCGGCAAAAAATTTTTAGCGGCAAAAACCATATTCCCCCACCGGTCAAAAATCTCCATCGACTCAATCTCCTCTACTTCTGACGCAGCACTGATCAAAAGACGATCATTGATACCATCACCATTGGGAGAAAATACATTTGGGATGTAGATGTCGATATTCTTTTGAATAAATACAACTACGGAATCCTGATCTGAACATCCTTGTGAATTAGAAACAGAAATGGAATATGCTGTGGTAATGATTGGAGCAACAGGTTGTGTCAAACAGGTCGGACAAAAGGGATTTATTAATCCAGACCAGGTGATAGTCGATAAGGAATCAAACGGAACATTGACGATCGCTTCGAGGACGGTCGTGTCGCCGGGAAGAATGATGTGATCGGCACCTATATCCACATGCACCATCAATGGAACATTGATCCAGATGATCTCCTGCACATCGCAATCATTGGCATCGATAGCAGTCACGGTGTAAGTACCGGAATTCAATCCGGAGAATACAGGCGAGGATTGAAAATTGATGCCATCGATGGAATATCGGACAGGTAGCACTCCGCCGGTTTGCATGACGGTGATGGTGCCTTGATTGTGGCCGAAACAATCGGGCTGTGCTACTTCAAATCCAATTGAAAATTCTTCCGGTTCAGTAATAGAAACTGAGCTATTAGCTTGGCATCCATTTCCATCGGTGATCGTGACGAAGTAATCTCCGCTGGTTAAGCCTGTGATGCTTTGATCCGGACTTCCTGTCGACCATGAGTATTGAAATGGACTCACGCCTGTCACATTCGCAATTGCGCTGCCATCGCTTTCGCCGAAGCAACTGATGCCGTAGCCATTGAAATCGGAAGTGACCTGAACATCAAGCTGTGGCAATGGAAATAATGAGGTCGTCTGGATCACCAGGCTGTCGCAACCATCCTGGTTGGTGAAAGTATTTTCAACGCTTCCGACCTGGTTCGGATCGCAGGTCATGGAAATCAACTGTGTTGTATCGGCAGGAATCAATGAGACTCTTAATGTTACAATGCTATCGCAGCCAAATTGATTTTGCAGTGTCGTGATAAAAGTTCCGGCTTGTGAAGAAGTGCAAGTGGTGGAAGAAAGAAAAGTTTGACTGGATGGCAAAAGTGAAACCGTCTCATGCACGATGCTGTCGCAGCCAAAATGATTAACCAGCAAATGATCGAAGTTTCCTGCAGATGATGGATCGCAGGTGGTGGAAGAGATAAAGGATTCGCTTGACGGCAGTAATGAAACCGTCGTGGTCACTATGCTGTCACAACCAAATCCATTTGTCAGCATTTGCACAAATACACCAACATCAGCCGGATTGCAAGATGATCCATCAATGAAAGTTGAATCCTGGGCGCTGTAGCTTGTCATCGTTATGACGACGCTGTCACATGCATTTATAGTGGTGAAATGAATTTCAGTGATACCAAGGCTGGAAGAATCACAAGAGGTCTTAAAGATTAATGTCGTATCCGGCATCCCTGCATTGATCGTAGTAATAACAAGACTGTCGCAGCCCATTTGATTAGAAAGTAAGGAATGAAAAACACCTATGCTGGCAGAGTCACAAGAGATACCTGACAAATATGTCGTATCCGATGGTGCCATGGTCACGGTGGTGATGACGATGCTGTCACATCCATCCTTGGCGATCAGGAATTGTGGAAAGACTCCGAGCAAAGAGGAATCACAAGTAGTTTGACTTAACAATGTCGTATCAGCAGGAGGAATCCAACTTGTAGTCGTGATGATCAGACTGTCACATCCGGATTGATTCGTCAGTGTCTGTGTCGTTGTTCCGACACTTGAAATATTACAAGACAGTAAATTTATCAAGGTGGTATCCGAAGGAAGCAAAGTCACAGTCGTGGTCACCATCGTGTCGCATCCGTTTGGATTGTTGAGGAAGGTGATGAAGACACCGGCTGCGGAGGAATCACATGTGGTGGTGGATTGTGCAATTTGTATGGCGGGGAGAACAGTCAGATTGGTGGTCACTACACTATCACATCCAAAATAAGTGCTCAGCGTATTTTCATACACACCTGGCTCGCTTTCCCAAAAGAACCCAAGGAATATGCTGTCGCCGTCACAAATGGAAGCATCCACTGATACAACATAAGTGGGATGCACATCTACCACCTGAACCGGATCAGTGATCTCAATACAGGCATCCTGTGAGGGAATCACATTGGTGATCATGTAGGTGGTGGTTTGCGTAGGTAAATCAGTGAAGGGAAAATCACCATCAACATTAGGAAAACTAAAGGGAGATCCGGGGTCTGATGAAATATCAACATTAAGTGGAAAAGGAGTATCAGTATTGATGATGAGGTTCGCTTGCTGATTGTCGCAGATCTCGACATCACCGTCGAGCGATACATGGACGATCGGAAGGATATCCAATTCAACAGTATCATGTCCGGGGCAATTAAATCCATCTGTAACGGTCACGATGTACTGTCCTGACTCACCAACTGTGATAGTCTGATTATGTGATCCGGTGGACCAGGTGTATATAGCTCCGGGAACTCCTGCATCGAAGGTTGCTGACTCACCATCGCAGGCTTGTTGGTCCGGACCGAGATCGACTAAAGTCTGAGGCAATTCGATGACCTCAATGAATGCTGTAGCGATATTGCTCATTGCACCTGACTCAGTTGTAAACTGCACTTGCACAGTGCGTGGACCTGGCGTAAGTGGCTCTGCAGTGTTTTGATAGACCACTAATCGAAGAGCATCTTTGAAGTCGGTAGATTTTGCACCTCCCGCATTTGATAAGGTAATCATATCAGTACCTATGCCAGTTGCATTAATTCCGGCGACTGAACCTGTCATGTTGAGTATTTCATTCGGAGCATCAGGTACATTGCCTACGATTTGAATAGTCATGGTGGAGATGATCGCATCGTAGAGCATTTTGATGTCTTCATCAGTGATGCCGACTCCGGGAGACAAACAATCATACTCTGGTGAATTGTAATCGGCGTCGGTGGCGCCGGAGGAGTCATTGCAATCGAGATCAAGTTCAAGAATACAATCAGGTTCAGGAGCAAATTCAAGAGATGAAGTAATATTCGTATACACAGAAATTCCACATATTGGGGATATTGACCCATCAATAAGACTTAGTAAAACAAGATTATCATCCGTGTAATCTATTCCTAAGAGTGTTTGACAAAATGGAGAGGCTGTCAATCCTCCAATAATAGAATAAATGATTGGAAATGAAAGTATAATGTGGCTATTAGAAGGAATATCAACGTCTATTTGAACAAGAGAATACATAGAAGGAATGATTTCTTTATATATGCGATATACTTTTCCTCCTTGCATCGCCAATTCACCTGAATTTCCATTTGATGCTGCAAATCCAGTTGATCCGATAGTGGTTACGGTACCTGCATTGGTATCCCATTTATATAATATATCGGAAATGGGCGGAATATTTGATGGCATAGTATAAAATATACCCTCCTCAGTACACACTATACCATACATATTTGGAAGCCCTGGCGGACCAACAAAAAATACGGTTTTGACTGCTGTAGAAAGGTCAGCCTGAAAAATAGTATCCCCTACTAAGATATAAAGTTGACCATCAGGTGCAAAAGTTGAACCTTGCGAATTAGTATTGATATATCCAATTGTTGAGTACTCACACGAGCATAAGTTATTGTTTAATTCAAGCTTATTCAAAAAATCACCGGAAATATAGAATGTTTGGGCAACTAATTGATTATTTGAACTAATGCATAATAATAATATATTAAAAATTAATTTTCTAAACATAGTGATTATTATTCTGATGGCAATAATTTACGTTGTTTGTTTTCATTCAATAAACGTAGGGTCAATATTGACCCTACCTTTATTGACACTACTATTCATTCACTATAGGCATTGCGCGACCGCACAACCTGTATCAGTGGAAAACCAAACTGTATCGTTATTATTTATTGAGATCGTATCTTTTTGCGGATTTGTCAAATCATGTTGACACGAAATAATAATTGTTACATTAGTGCCACTTTGATTTTTTATAGAAAATGCATTTCCAGGATACATACAATATAATTTCCTCCATCCAGACATCGAATTTAGGGAGATAGTTTGTCCACCACCGCTTATCGAATTACATGGACTTGGCCCATTTGTATCCGTACATCCTGGAGTTCCATCCGCTGTACCACAAAATCTCAGTGAAAGGGAGCCTTGTTGAACTAAAGGTTCAACAGAACAACAACATGCACCAACCGGACATTGATCACAAGATGCTACTGTTCTGTTTGTCAGTTGCCCATTCAGAGCAACATTACTTGTAGTAGTAAGATCTGCTTTTTCGCAGCTATATATCAGCATGACGAAACTTATACAGATCAAAATAGAAAAAAAAGAGTACTTTCTCATGTTATAATTTATTATGACAGGCACCAGCCTCTGAAGTTATTGAGGCTTAGGAGGCTTGGTGCCATATCGGATTAGATAATTGATCATTATTTCCTGAAAGAGATTGATCTCTCTGTTTTAACCGGCCTAGTCCCACGAGAGACCGGCCGGAATCCTTGTATCGGGTTAATGATGGAAAACTGTGTGATTCTCTTAGGTTAGAGAGCCAGGTTGGAGTATATAAATCGAGTGTTCGTTTCATGCCTTAGGACTTAGACAGCCTATTTTGGCTGCCAAAGCGATGAAACTTTCTAAAGATAGGCCTTTGAAGTCATGATTTGATGATAAAGGATGTTGAGAATGAAATAAGGTCATACTTTAACTTTTGCTGTAAGGGTTTTCATTGAAGGAAATTCCGATCTCTCTTGATTAAATCGTTTCGGAAACCCCGGGGCCAAAATGAATAATGAATCGTGAACATGGAAGTGGAAGTAGAAGTAGAAAAATAAAGTAGAAATTGAGTGAGAAGTTAAAGTGGAAACTATTTAATGAACCCCGGGGTTTTCGTAGCTATAAAATTTTCCTGCTGCAAGCGAAAATTTTAAGCGAAGAAACACAGGGGTGAGAAATTTCGCGTAGCATGAAATTTCGATGGGGCAGAAAACGGAATTATCGCACCAGTGTAATGTCTCCATTACGAATTTCAAAACGACCATCCTTAAACCTCGCCATCACCCTATATGCATACACCCCCGGATTCATCTCAGTACCCCGCATCTTCCCATCCCATGCATACGTCGGATCACCAGGCAGAAAATTTTTAGCAGCAAAAACTAAATTCCCCCACCGGTCAAATATCTCCATCGACTCGATCTCTTCGACATCGGATGCTGCACTGATCAATAATTGATCATTGATGCCATCACCATTGGGAGAAAAAACATTTGGGATGTAGATGTCGATGCTCTTTTGAATAAATACGACGACGGAATCCTGGTCGGAACATCCTTGTGAATTGGAAACTGAAATCGAATATGCTGTCGTGATGATCGGTGCTACCGGTTGCGTCAAACAGGTAGGGCAATTCGGATTTATTAATCCTGACCAGGTGACGGTCGATAAGGAATCAAATGGAACATTGACGATCGCTTCGAGGATGACAGTGTCGCCGGGAAGAATGACATGATCGGCACCTATATCCACATGCACCATCAATGGAACATTGATCCAGATGATTTCCTGCACATCGCAATCATTCGCATCAATAGCAGTCACAGTGTAAGTGCCGGAATTCAATCCGGAAAATACCGGTGAGGATTGAAAATTGATGCCATCAATGGAATAGCGGATGGGTTGAATACCTCCGGTTTGCATCACGGTGATGGTACCTTGGTTATGGCCGAAACAATCAGGCTGCGCTACTTCAAAGCCGATGGTAAATTCCTCTGGTTGAGTCAAGGCTACGGAGCCTTGAGTCTCGCATCCATTGGCATCGGTGATGGTCACGGAATAGGCACCAGCACTAAGATCTGTAATCGTTTGATTTTTATCTCCTGTTGACCAGGTGTACTCAAATGGTGTGATTCCAAATCCCAATGCAACAGCACTGCCATCGTTTTCGCCGAAGCAACTGATATCATAACCATTGAAGTCAGAGGATGACTGCACATTCACTTGTGGCAACAGAAATAATAAGGTGCTTTCGATCACCACACTATCGCATCCATCCACGTTCGTAAACGTATTTTCTACACTGCCGACCTGGCCTGGATCACAAGTCATAGAAATCAATTGTATCGTGTCGGCTGGAATAAGCGAAACTGTCAATGTTACAATGCTATCGCAGCCATTTTGATTTTGCAGCGTGGTGACAAATGTTCCGGCTTGTGAAGAAGTGCAAGTAGTAGAGAAAAGGGAAGTAGTGCTCGATGGCAATAGTGAAACTGCCTCATGCACGATGCTGTCGCAGCCAAACTGATTGACTAGTACATGATCGAAATTTCCTGCTGAAGATGGATCACAGGTTGTGGAGGAAATAAAAGATTCATTGGAAGGTAGCAATGAAACAGTTGTGTTTACAATGCTATCACATCCGAATCCATTCGTCAACGTTTGAACAAACACACCTACATCTGCAGGATTGCACGATGAACTTGCAATGAAAGTTGAATCCTGTGCGCTGTAGATCGTGGTCGTGACCACGATGCTATCACAGGCATTGATGGAGGTGTAATGGATCTCAGTGATACCGAGGCTTGCCGAATCACACGAGGTCTTAAAGATCAAAGTAGTATCCGGCACCGCTGCAGTGATCGTCTTGATGACAAGACTATCACAGCCCATTTGATTCGACAGTAAGTTTTGAAAAACACCGATGCTTGCTTGGTCACAAGAGATACCTGACAAATAGGTCGTATCGGATGGTGCCATTGCCACCGTGGTAATGACAATGCTGTCACAGCCATCCTGCCCAATCAGGAATTGTGGAAAGACACCGAGCAAAGAAGAATCACAGGTCATTTGATCCAACAAGGTCGTATCAGCATGTGGAATCCAACTCGTAGTAGTGATAATCAGGCTGTCGCATCCGGATTGATTCGTCAGTGTTTGCATTGTAGTGCCAACACTTGAAATATTGCAAGAGAGCAGACTTATTAAAGTCGTATCCGAAGGAAGCAATGTCACTGTCGTTGTCACCATGGTGTCGCATCCATTTGGATTATTGAGAAAGGTGACGAAGACACCTGCGGCAGAGGAATCACAGGTTGTAGCGGATTGTGCAATTTGTACGGCAGGAAGAACAGTCAGATTAGTGGTCACTACACTATCACATCCAAAATAAGTGCTCAACGTATTTTCATAAACACCTGGCTCACTCTCCCAAAAGAATCCCAGGAAGATGCTGTCGCCATCACAAATGGAAGCATCTACCGATACAACATAAGTGGGATGCACATCCACGACTTGAACCGGATCTGTGATCTCGATGCAAGCATCCTGTAATGGAGTCACATTGG
>Ga0173479_10000023_pt1 | contig 21453 bp, 18 predicted proteins | sample NitcycUS104311B1_FD_136668 | JGI IMG/M metagenome (GOLD analysis project Ga0173479, IMG submission 136668) | Soil microbial communities from Arlington Agricultural Research Station in Wisconsin, USA - Nitrogen cycling UWRJ-S104-311B-1 (version... | ecosystem: Environmental > Terrestrial > Soil... | reverse complement strand
GTCCTGTTTCCACAGGAGGGCTTTTTTTATAGACCTTCTAAAGGAACTCCAGCGTCCGAAAACAAAAAAGGCCACCGAAACCGATGACCTTTGAGTAGCGAGGAGCAGACTTGAACTGCCGACCTTCGGGTTATGAATCCGATGCTCTAACCAGCTGAGCTACCTCGCCATTTTTATGGGATGCAAAAATAAGTGAACACGGTACCCTAAAAACTATTTATAAAAAATAAATTTTGCAGTTTAGGAAATCGAGTTAACTTTAAGTTAACGAAAAGCCCACCGTAGAAACAGCGGGCGACTACCGATTGCTTGCCATATGAAATTTTTGATGCTTGCCTTATTTACATTAATAGCAAGGAACTGCAAATATTTTTCGACTAAAATTAAATTTAATTTACCGCTGCTGTCGTTTCATTGATAATGAAGCGGCTTTTGCATTTTTAGGGCATTGTACAAATAAGCATAAAAGAGGGAATTCAAGGAAAGCTATAATATAAGAGAGGCTTAATTTGGTATTCAGAATATAAGTAGCAGATTTTTGAGTAAGCCTTTCAATTTTATATTTTTTTCCGTAATTTATCATAATAGATATTTAATTCTACACTTTTCTAAAGCCGCCAGCCAAAAATAAGCATTATTTATAAGAGACTTAAAAAAATGAAGTTTTTTAGAGAAAATAATTGTATTAAAAATATTTAATTCGCGTCCCTTTTCAAAGAATAATATCAATTTTAAAGATTACAGAGTGGGGCTCACTTCAAATGAATTGTGAGCATCAGCTGAGGCACTACCCTTCGGATTGTGCTTTGTCTCGATATACTCTTTAAAATTTATAACATCCTGACGAATTATTTTTTCAAAAACCGGGTTCAACAATTTTGCAAGTCCCGCTCCCAATTCCCCAGCTGGCGGGTGGTAGATAATCACTACTTCTAATTCTGTGCCCTGGCCATTTAAGGCGTCATGAAAAATAACCTTACCGGCATTGTTTATAGTCGAATTTGGCAGTGATTGCCAACCTATCATATATCCCGGTTCCTCTTTTACTATTTCAGCATTCCATTTTATTTTACCGATATTTCCTGGTATCACTGCTTCCCAATGAGAATGCTTACTGTCTATTTCAGTAACAGTTGAAAGATGTTTCATAAATAGAGGAAGATTTTCGAGTTTACGCCAGAAGGCATAAACTTCATCTTTTGATTTATTTACGATAAGACCAGTCCTTATATTTATAGCATCTGTGTGAGTAACACCTTTGGTTTTGCCAATACTGCTATAGAAAGGACAATGACCGGAGGTTCCCCTGTATAATAACCAACCTCCCAAAACTGTTTTAGCTAAAGCTTTTATTGGATGCTTTGTAAGATTATTTAAACCTGATGAAAGCAAAAACGCCCCCAATGTAGAACTGGTGAGCCGTTCATTCCATCCGACATTAATCATATTGCTACCAGTATGAGCAGGCTGCAATTCATTATCAGCATGCCAACTTCCATATTGTTCATTACTTGCCATAAAGTATTATTTATCAATAGTCATAGCTAAAATCTTGCTTGCTATAGCAATCCGAATTACAAACTGCACATTTTCGCGCTAAATTAATGATAATCAACAGATAAATTCAAAATATTGATTGACTAATAATCGTGAGAAACAAATTATGAAATAACTAATGAGTAGGAAATTACCCAATAGCCATTTTGGGCTTTTGTTTTGTTCGAGCGGGGTAAACTAACAAAGCTTGCTCAAGGCAATCCATAGCTGCGTTAAGGTCCCCTTTATTTAAAACATAAGCGAGGCGTATTTCATCTTTCCCCAAGCCAGCTGAACTATAAAATCCAGTTGCGGGTGCCAGCATCAATGTAGCACCATTATATGAAAATGATTCCAGCAGCCATTGACAAAATTTATCGGAGTCATCAATTGGCAATTTCGCTATTGCATAAAAAGCTCCTCCCGGATTAGGGCAAAAAACACCATCCATTTCGTTCAATCTTTTTACTAATAAATTGCGTCGCGATAAATATTCTTTTTTAGCAGTATCAAAGTATGAAGGCGGTAAATCAAGGCCAGCTTCAGCCATAATCTGTGCAAGCCCGGGCGGACTCAAACGTGCCTGAGCGAATTTCATGGCGGCTTTATAAATCTCTTTGTTCTTTGTAACCAAAGCTCCTAACCTTGCCCCTGTTGCACTATATCGTTTACTTATAGTATCAAGCAATACCACGTAATCTTCCATGCCTGTTAAATGCATGGCACTTATGTATTCTCCATCATAACAGAATTCGCGGTATGCTTCATCTGAGAGTAAATACAAATTATTACTAAGGCAAATAGTTTTCAGATCTTCTAATTCCTGTCGGCTGTACAGAGTACCGGTGGGATTATTAGGATTACTTATTATTATGGCTTTGGTTTTCTTTGTAATTACTTTTTCAAATTCACTGATAGGAGGTAGGGCAAAACCATTTTCTATATAAGAAGTCACTGGCACTACTTTAATTCCTGCCGCAACAGCAAAACTATTATAGTTAGCATAATAAGGTTCTGGAATAATTACTTCATCACCAGAATTCATACAAATAAAAAAACTAAACATAATTGCTTCAGAACCACCAGTAGTAACTAATATTTCATCGTGATGAATATTGATTCCTACATTTTTATAATAGTTAACCAATTTGCGGCGATAGCTTTCATTACCAGCGCTATGGCTATATTCCAAAACCTTGATAGTCGTATTGCGAACAGCATCTAACATCAATGCTGGTGTTTCTATATCTGGTTGGCCAATGTTTAAATGAAAAACATGAATTCCTTTTTGCTTTGCAGCTTCTGCATATGGAACCAATTTTCTTATTGGGGATGATGGCATCTGCAAGCCTCGCTCACTAATTTGTAACATGGCGCAAAAATAATGTTTGAAAGAATCTTTTAATTAATGAAGAAAGAATTATTTGAATCACTCTTTTTATTACTCTTAGCTGACTGAACTTTTGGAAATAAAAAAATCCCTGCATTTGCAAGGATTTTTTAATGATATAAATTTATCCTTAGCTCTTTGTGGTTTTCGCAGGAGCTGCTTTTGATTTTTGATTTTGTTTTACGTAAGTGTCATATGCTGCATTGTCAAGAACCTCGCCAGTAATCGTTAAGGTTTTCGTCTCAGCTACACCTGCCAATTTAAGGGTTACTGGTTTAGTAAATGCACCTAATGCTGCTGCGTTATACCCAACTTTAATTTTAGTGGTGGCTTTTGGAGCAATAGGTTCTTTAGCATATTCCGGAGTGGTACAACCACAACTGGCTGTAGCGCTTTCAATTACGATAGGTTTGTCACTTGTATTGGTAAACTCAAAATAAGTAGTTACCGGTTCGTTTTGTTTAATCTTACCAAAATCAAATTTTTCGCTTTTTACTTTGATAAGGTCATCTGCTTTTTGTTGGGCGGTGGCCGAAAAGCCAATGATAAATGCTGTGGCAATTAATAAAATCTTTTTCATTAAAATAGTTTTTTTGTTTATTGTAATTGGCGTTTTAAGAAAGATAACGGTGTATTAGTTGGTGCTGCACCAACCGGTGCCTTCCAAACTTCTCCTTTTATTTTTATTACTTTAGTCTGGTCACCTGCATAGGTTATAGTTATTGGTTTTTCAAATGCACCTTCAGCCGCTGCATTGTATCCTACTTTAATTATGGATGTTCCCCGAGGTGCTATTTCTTCCCGACTCCATTCTGGCGTGGTACAACCACAACTTGCAGCTACGTTGTCAAGTTTTAATGGTTTGTCACTCTTATTTATTATTTCAAATACATGATAAACCGGCTTGCCCTGGGGTATCTTACCAAAATTAAATTCCGTTTCCTTTATAGTTAATATTTCAAGAGGAGCGGCTTCGGTTTGTGCTTTCACAGCAAATGCAGCCACTAAACAAAAAGCGAATAACAGGATTTTCTTCATGGAGTTCGTTTTATGCTTTCAAAAATACACTAATCTTGCTGTTAAGGAAATAGAAAGCCATATTTTATGTTTTTTTAACTATGAGCGCTGGAAATCGCTTAAAACCTATTTTTGACGCATGGAAAATACGTTTGAGGTTGCTCAACATTCCGAAGAAAAACTTTCATTCGACAAATTTCGGCTGGAGGTTTTAGAAGATTACCGATGGGCATATTTAAGCCGGGAAGTCAGCCTGATAAGTAGAAAAGAAGTACTTACAGGTAAGGCAAAGTTTGGCATTTTCGGGGATGGAAAGGAAGTTGCCCAGGTAGCAATGGCTAAGTTTTTCCAGACAGGGGATTTTAGGTCGGGCTATTACAGAGATCAAACTTTTATGTTTGCAACAGGTCTTGCTACTATAGAACAGTTCTTTTCACAGTTATATGCCGACCCGGATATTAAACACGATCCTTTTAGCGCGGGCCGCCAAATGAATGCTCATTTTGCTACCCCATTTGTTGATGAAGAAGGCAATTGGCTGGATCTCGTTAACAGAAAAAACATCAGTTCTGATATTTCAACTACTGCAGGGCAAATGACCCGGGCTTTAGGACTAGCCTTTGCCTCAAAGTGTTTCCGCGAGGTGAAAGAATTGAGTCAGTTTTCGCATCTTTCTAATAATGGTAACGAAGTTTGTTTTTGTACTATTGGTGACGCCTCAACATCAGAGGGGCATTTTTGGGAAACCATAAATGCCGCGGGTGTGTTACAGGTGCCTTTAGTAATATTTGTATGGGATGACGGCTACGGGATTTCTGTTCCTAAAAAATATCAAACAACAAAAGGTTCTATATCTGAAGCGTTAAAAGGTTTTCAAAAAGAAAAGGGTAGCAATGGGATTCAAATTTATAACGTAAAAGGATGGGACTATGCGGGAATGTGCGAGACTTTTGAAGAAGGCATAAGCTTAGCAAGAGAAACGCATACGCCGGTATTGTTTCACGTAGAAGAGATTACACAACCTCAAGGCCACTCAACTTCAGGCAGTCACGAACGGTATAAAGATAAAGAGCGGCTACAATGGGAACGGGAATGGGATGGAATGATTAAGTTCAGAGAGTGGTTGTTGGCAAACTCCCTAACCAGTGAAGATGAATTAGAGGAAATTGAAAAAGAAGCAAAAGAAGAAGTCAGGGAAAAAAAGAATGAAGCCTGGCAGCGGTTCCTGAAACCAATAAAAGCCCAGGTTAATAAATCTGTAGAACTAATTAACGATGCCGCAAATAAATTTCCTGCTCACTCTGCGGAATTAAAAAAACTAGCTAAAGAGCTAGGCATGATGCGGGAGCCGATGCGGCGTAATATAATGCGGGTGCTTAACCACGCCATTGGTATCGTTCACGACGACGATGCTTTATTTTGGTTGAAGGATTTTTATTCTGAGCTGCAGAAGGAAAATGCTTCGCTATACAATACACATTTGTATAATGAGTCTGGAAAAACCATAATAAATCTTAGTGAAGTAAAGCCTCTGTATGATTCAGATTCTCCTTTATTGAATGGTTATGAAATTTTGAATCGTTTCTTTGATCAATTGTTGGCCGGCAACCCAAAAATATTTGCTTTTGGTGAAGATGTAGGACAAATCGGCGATGTAAACCAGGGCTTTGCCGGTCTGCAGGGAAAATATGGAACAGAGCGGATTTTTGATACGGGAATTCGGGAGCTTACTATCATGGGCCAGGGTGCTGGGATGGCAATGCGTGGGTTACGCCCTATTGCTGAAATTCAATACGTAGATTATGTTTTATATGGATTGCAGGTATTATGTGATGATGTAGCTACACTTCATTACCGTACAAAGGGTCAGCAAAGTTGTCCCCTAATTGTAAGAACCAGGGGTCACCGTCTTGAAGGTATTTGGCACAGTGGGTCGCCTATGGGAATGCTGATTAATTCGCTAAGAGGAATGCATATTTGTGTGCCTCGTAATATGGTGCAGGCAGCAGGCATGTATAATACCTTACTTCAAGGTAACGATCCTGCAATCGTAATTGAATGTCTTAATGGATATCGTTTAAAAGAAAAATTACCAACCAACCTGGCAGACTTCAGAGTGCCTTTAGGAATTCCTGAAATTGTTCAGGAGGGAGACGATATAACTATTGTTTCGTATGGTTCTACTTTGCGTGTAGTACAGGAAGCAGCTCACCATTTAGAGCAGAAAAATATCAGCTGCGAAGTAATTGATGTACAAACTTTATTGCCGTTTGATATAAATCACAGTATCCTTAATTCTCTAAAGAAAACCAGTAGAATACTATTCGTTGATGAAGATGTGCCGGGAGGAGCTGCAGCCTATATGTTTAATAAAGTGATGGAAGAACAAAGTGGCTATCGTTGGCTTGATATTGCACCACGAACATTAACGGCAAAAGCACATCGCACTGCCTACGGAAGCGACGGCGACTATTTTAGCAAGCCTAATACCGAGGAAGTAGAAGCACTCATCAAAAAAATGATGGCGGAATAATACTCACGCTATTTTTCTATTCAACTTAGCCAATCGTGTTCCATTATAATTGTTACGCAAATAATCTTAAATATGACCATTTACCAGGTTGATGCTTTTACAAACAAAGTTTTTGGTGGCAATCCTGCTGCAGTTATTCGATTGCAAAGCTGGCTTGATGATGATATGATGCAAAAAATCGCTCTTGAAAATAATCTTAGCGAAACAGCTTTTTTTGTAAAACAAGATGAAGGTTATCATATTCGTTGGTTCACTCCAACACTTGAAATAGATTTATGCGGCCATGCTACATTAGCCTCTGCTTATATTATAAAAACATTTTTAGAACCGCATGTGCAGGAAATCATCTTCACTACACAAAAAGCAGGCATATTAAAAACTTACGCTAAAGACGGAATGTATACCCTTGATTTTCCGTCGAGGATGCCGGCAGGTACAACGGCGCCCCCAGCTTTATTAGAAAGCCTAGGTGTTACAATGGCAATAGAAATTCTAAAATCACGTGATTATTTTGTAGTGCTTCCCAACGAAGAAGCCGTGCAAAATATGGAGCCAGACTTTAATCTTATGAAAGAATTAAATGCTGGTGTTATCATTACAGCAAAGGGTCACTCATCTGACATAGTCTCCCGTTTTTTTTACCCTGCAGCAGGTATAGATGAAGATCCCGTAACCGGCTCTGCTCATTGTAACCTAATTCCATATTGGAGTGAAAAATTGGGAACCATAAAAATCTATGCAAAACAATTATCAAAACGTGGTGGCGATCTTTGGTGCGAATACAAAGGCGATCGTGTACTTATGAGCGGGCATTGTGTCTTATTTATGACAGGCGAGCTTACGATTGTTCAAGGAGAAGACTAGTCTAAAAAGCGGTTGCGCACTTCGGAAGTTGGTATCATGCATTCTTCTTTTTTCCCAAACCATTTGTACCTGTTTCGTGCAATAACATCATAAACTCCGTCCCTGATAAATTTTGGTACAATCCAAAATACCTGGGCCCATTTCCAATACCATGGAAGTTTCTTTAAAACTTTCAGAGCCGCGGAAGATTTCTCATATGCTTTTCCATCCTGCATCAAAACAAAAGATTCAAAACCCTTTTTTTGTTTTTTATATTGTGCTAATAATTTTTGTGCTGTTTGCGATTGTAACGCTGCAAATCGAAAGACATTTTTCTTATCCTGCCTGATCAAAAAATTGACGCTGCCATTGCAAAAATTACAGACGCCGTCAAATAATATAATTGGTTTTTCATCCATTTAATAAGACGGCTTTACTTTACATGTTTTCCCTATTGAAGATTATGAAACACTTTTTGTACATCTTCATCCTGCTCTAATTTATCAACCAACTTTAAAACTTCTTGTGCCTGTTCTTCACCTAAAGAAACTGTCGTTGTTGGAATCCATTCAACTTCAGAACTTATTGCTGTAATATTTTTTTCTTCCAGAGCTTTTTGCAGATTTCCAAAATCATTGAAAGCGCAACGTAACACTAAAGTTTCTTCACCATTTTCACCACTTCCTTCCCCCATTTCTTCAAGCCCGGCGTCAATCAATTCAAATTCCAACTCCTCTGCATTAATTCCTTCAGGCTTCAATTTAAAAACACCCATTTTTCTAAATTGAAAACTTACACTTCCGCTGTTGCCCAATACTCCATTCCCTTTATTAAAAATAGATTTCACATTAGCTACTGTACGTACGTGATTGTCTGTTGCGGTTTCAACCAGGATAGCCACGCCATGGGGGCCATAACCTTCATACAATATTTCATCATAGTTTACCAGTTCTTTTCCCTGTGCTCTTTTAATGGCTGCTTCCACACGGTCTTTTGGCATTCCAACACTTCGTGCATTTTGAAAACAGCGGCGTAAAGCCGCATTGGAATTTGGATCGGCACCACCAACTTTTACCGCGATAATTATTTCTTTACCGATGCGGGTAAAATTTTTGGCCATTTTATCCCAACGGGCAAACATGGTAGATTTTCTAACTTCAAATATGCGACCCATAAAAATTTATAGTTTTTTATTTTTTAGTTTTTATGTGACCAGCTTCGGTAATTTTTATCATCACCTGTTGTGTCACTCACTTCTGCATTCTGTAATCTAATCGGCTTTTGTACAGTCATCGCTTATGTACAAGGCGGACGCAAAAGTACTATTTAGCACCAACAAAAAAGCCGCTGTCGAAGCGGCTTTAAATATGTTTTAGAACTTATTCTCTAAGGTATTTGGCGCTTCACCATCATCAACAGGTTCAGGGCGGCCAAGTTTGGTAGCAAATACGCCAAGGTGAATAACTGCAAACAAAACAGAGATGTAAAGCAGAACGCGGTCATTTTCAAAACCAACAACATACTGGTGCAGCACACCGGCAACAATTAATAAAAAAGCAAGCCCAATCCCTGTGTAACGGGCTATGCGCATTCCTTTTCTACTCGTAGTACCATTTCCTAAATGGCTGTTTTTTGCACCATAGACAAGATATATATCCAGACCTATAAGCATCCACACTAAAAGTCGTATCCAGGTATCCATCGGTAAAAACACCATCATAAATAGGCAGGTAAAAATTCCAAGAATAGGAACCAAGGGGACCATCGGTGTTTTAAATGCTCTTGGTAATTCAGGCATTTTTCTACGCATCACCCACACACCTATGCAAACAAGTATAAAAGCAAATAGAGTTCCTATACTAGTCATTTCACCTACAACCCTTGCCGGCACAAATGCAGCAAACAAACTCACAAACAACATAAACAATAAATTATTTTTTGCAGGTGTCTGAGTGTTTGGATTAACCTTTGAGAAGATTTTGGGAATTAAACCGTCTTTACTCATACTAAAAAATACACGGCTTTGTCCCATAAGCATTACGAGTATCACGGAAGAATAACCGGCAAGTATCGCCACTATAATGGCACGGTTCAACCAGGGGTAATCAGGTGTTACAACACCCGTTGCGTTGGGTGTGCCCATATGATCAATAGCGACCGCAACGGGTGCAATTCCATCCTTACCTGCAAACGTGGTATAACTGGTAACACCTGTCATTACATGTGCAAATAGAATATAGAGTACAGTACAAATAGCCAGCGAGCCTAATATACCATATGGCATATCTCTCCTTGGATATTTCGCTTCCTGTGCGGCGGTACTCACAGCATCAAAACCAATGTATGCAAAAAACACAATGGCAGCGGCACGTATAATGCCACTAAAACCAAACTCTCCAAACGTTCCGGTATTATCTGGAATGTAGGGATTGTAATTATCGTTGTTGATATATTTCCATCCAAGGAAAATAAAAATTAATACAACGGCAACTTTTAATGTTACAATAAATCCATTGAAGAAGGCGCTTTCTTTTGTTCCTTTTATTAATAACAAACTCATTAATACAATTATAAACACTGCGGGCAGGTTGATTAAACCGCCGTCCCATGGACCGAGCGTTAGAGAGTGTGGCAGGTGAACGTCAAATCCTTCCAGGAATCGAACCAGGTAACGACTCCAGCTAATACCAACAGTTGCCGCACCAACAGCATACTCTAATACCAAATCCCATCCAATAATCCATGCAATAAATTCTCCCATGGTTGCATACGAATAAGTATAAGCACTTCCTGCAACAGGGATCATAGAAGCAAATTCGGCATAACACAAACCTGCAAAGAGACAACCCAATGCGGCTACCACAAATGAAATAGTAATTGCAGGCCCAGCATGATTGGCAGCGGCCATTCCAGTTATAGAAAATAATCCGGCACCAATAATAGCTCCAATCCCTAATGCAATTAGACCACCTGGCCCAAGCGTTCTCTTGAGTGTGTGAACACCAGTTTCTGCGGATTCGTGCAGTAAGGTCTTGATCGGCTTTCTGACAAATAGACTCATAATAAAGAAAGATTAATTATCGGGTAAAGTAATTAATTATTTGATACTGGATGTTTCTTTATTGAAGGCGATGGGAGAAGAATTATTAAATAATTTTATCGCTACCTTTTTTTTGCGATTTTCGGCTATTGATATTAAGCTTATAACATGAGAAAAGGGAACAAGCTAACGGTATTTATTTTGCTATCTATGGTGTTGGGTGTTCTTACTGGATACCTTATACATTCAAATGCTTCTCCCGGGTTTATTGGAAGTTTCTCACAAAACATAAAACTCTTAAGTACTATTTTCATTCGCCTGGTGCAAATGATTATTGCCCCATTAGTATTTACGACCCTTGTTGTTGGAATTGCAAAATTGGGTGATGTAAAAACAGTTGGAAGAGTAGGAGGGAAGGCTATTCTTTGGTTTGTTACAGCTTCCTTACTATCGTTGTTAATAGGTATGTTGTTAGTGAATTATTTTAAGCCCGGCTCTTATATCGATTTGTCTCACGTGGACAATGAAGGGTTAAAAGATCTCATGAAAAAGAATGAAGAGTTTTCGCTGTCGAAATTTGTAGAACATGTCATTCCAAAAAGTTTCGTAGAAGCAATGGCAAGTAATGAAATGTTGCAGCTGGTTGTCTTCTCTATTTTTTTTGGCGTGGCAGCAGCTGCTATTGGAGATTTTGTAAAGCCATTAATAAAAGCATTGGATATGGCGGCGCACGTCATTCTCAAAATGGTTAATTATGTAATGAATTTTGCTCCCATTGGTGTGTTTGGTGCCATTGCTTCAATTGTAGCTGCAAAAGGCTTGAGCATATTTCAATTCTACGTTATCTATTTTAGTTATTTTTTATTGGGTATTGGAATTTTATGGATTTTATTGATTTCGGTAGGTTTTATTGTATTGGGACATCGCATGAAAGTATTATTGAAACGAATTAGTGGTCCCCTGTTAGTGGCTTTTGGAACTACGAGTAGCGAGGCTGTATTTCCAAAATTAACAGAGGAACTGGAACGATTTGGATGCAAGGACAGAATTGTTGCTTTTGTATTGCCTCTTGGTTATTCCTTTAACCTTGATGGGAGCATGATGTATATGACTTTTGCCAGCCTGGCCATTGCACAGGCATATGGAATTAATTTATCTCTCGGCACCCAACTTACCATGTTATTAATATTAATGTTGACAAGTAAGGGAATTGCAGGAGTACCAAGAGCATCCCTGGTCGTAGTGCTGGCAACATGTGCCATGTTTAAAATTCCACCAGAAGGAGTTGCCTTAATTTTGCCAATCGATCATTTTTGTGATATGTTTAGAACAGCAACTAATGTAGTTGGAAATGCTTTGGCGACGAGTGTAGTTAGTAAATGGGAAGGCGAATTAGCGCATATGCATCATAGAGAATAAATATCTAAATACACAGTGCAAGGCTATAATTAAACTACGAAAGTTGGTTACAAAATAAAAAAGCAGATATTCGGTCTTTTAAAATTGGGAGCACAGAAATGAACTATGTACTGGATATTTATTTATTAGGGTTTTTGCAAAACTTTATTGACTGGATCATTGATTATGGAGGCTTGTATATTTTACTGTTGGTAGTATTTGCAGAAACCGGTTTGTTTATCGGTTTCTTTTTTCCAGGTGATTCTTTGTTGTTTGCAGCTGGTGTTTTCCTGGATAAAATAGCTAATAAATTTATTGGGTTACCACAAGATACACCTTCAAATTTCAGCTGGCCACACGTTACGATCATTATCTTGATTATGATTGCTTCAATCCTTGGAAATATTGTTGGTTATTGGTTTGGGCGTAAAACAGGTCCTCTTTTGTATGAAAGGAGAGAAACCTGGCTTTTTAAGAGAAAGCATCTTTTACGGGCTACTGATTTCTATAATAAATATGGTAAAACAACTATTTTTTTAGCGAAATTTTTGCCTATCGTCCGCACATTTGCACCAATAGTTGCAGGTATTGTAAAAATGAACCGTGCCACTTTTATTTTTTATAATATCACAGGAAGTGTAGCCTGGGTTGCATCGATGATTCTTCTCGGATATTTTCTTGATAGCTGGGTAAGCGAAAAATTTGGCTTTGAGCTTAAAGATCATATAGAAGCAATAACCATTGGAATTATTTTAGTTACTACACTACCTGTTTTGTATAAATTATTCTTCGCAAAAAAAGACGTAGTACCCGTTCAACCTGTAGAAAATGACAAACAAGCGTAACTACGGCATTCTTTCTTTGCCTGTTATTGTCGGTGCTCTTGGTTATTTTGTAGATATATATGATTTGTTGTTGTTCACCATTGTAAGAGAGCCTAGTTTAAAAGATATTGGTGTTAATCTCTTAGATGCAAAAGCAGCTATTGCAGCCAGCACTAAAATAATTAACTGGCAAATGGTGGGCTTATTAATAGGAGGAATATTGTGGGGTACTTTGGGCGATAGGAAAGGCCGGTTAAGTGTGCTTTTTGGTTCTATACTTATTTATTCTATCGCTAATTTCATTACAGCTTATGTACAAAACATAGATCAATACGCGTATGCCCGTTTTGCAGCCGGTATTGGGCTAGCGGGAGAACTTGGCGCTGGCATAACTTTGGTTTCTGAATTATTGCCAAAAGAAAAAAGAGGTATTGGCACTTCGCTTGTTGCTGGTATTGGTTTGTTCGGCGCCGTGTTTGCATATTTCACCTACGATTTTACAAACGACTGGAGGCTTTGTTATAAAATTGGTGGAATTCTTGGAATAGGATTGTTGCTATTGCGTGTTAGTTTATCTGAAAGCGGGATGTTCAAAGAAACACGTGAGAAAAATGTTTCGCGAGGGAATATTTTAATGTTCTTTAATAATGCTGACCGTTTCAAAAAATACATGTTGGCAATTTTAATTGGGTTGCCAACATGGTATGTAATTGGAATATTAGTAAATCTTAGTAACCGGTTTGCCACAGCCTTGTATAATCAATCGAGTTTGGATAGCGGGCGGGCTATTATGTTTGCTTATATTGGTATTGCTATTGGTGATATATTAATTGGGTTGATCAGCCAATATTTTAAGAGTAGAAAAAAAGCCCTCTATCTTTTTTATTTCCTTTGCATTATTTCCGGCTTTTTATTTTTCAGCCCAGTAAATGGTAGTGATCCAATAATGTATGGCATTTGCCTTGCCCTTGGATTTAGCACCGGCTTTTGGGCCATTTTCGTAACTATGGGTGCGGAACAGTTTGGCACCAATATAAGAGCAACAGCTGCCACAACAATACCTAATATGGTAAGAGGAGCGCTACCATTATTAAATCTTTTGTTTAAAGATTTATTTCAGGACAATTGGGGTTGGAGCTTAGTAGATAGTGGAATTATTACAGGGGTTATTGTAATAACTATTGCGATGGTTTCGGTTTATTTCACCAAAGAAACTTTTCACAAGGATCTGAATTATATTGAAAAAAACTAAACATATATTTTGGATAAATGCAACAATGAACTGGCAGTATGAATAGTAAAAAATGCATAGAGGTTTTTCAAAAAAGTATAGCTGATTACCATAGGTATGATAGAGTAGATGCTGCTATTCAAAATCCATATGAGAGCGGGTCATTGGATTACCTCCTGTATTTAAAAAACTGGATAGATACCGTGCAATGGCATTTAGAAGATTTAATTCGCGACCCATTAATTGAACCTCTGGATGCATTAAAACTGAAACGGAAGATTGATGAATCAAATCAAAGAAGAACGGATGTGGTGGAATATGTTGACAGCTGGTTTTTAGAACAATATAAAGAAGTGCATAATCAACCGGACGCAACCATTAATACAGAAAGTCCAGCCTGGGCAATAGATCGCTTATCTATCTTGGAATTGAAGATTTATCACATGCAGATTGAAGCTGAAAGAAAAGACGCAACCGAAGATCATAGAAAAGTTTGCCAACAAAAGTTAGGTATACTGTTAATTCAAAGAGAAGATCTGTCGCTTGCTATTGATCAATTATTAGAGGATATCGCTCAGGGTCGTAAGTACATGAAAGTATATCGCCAGATGAAAATGTATAATGATGACTCACTAAACCCTGTTCTTTACCAGAAAAAAGGGAGTTGATTTGACAAGACCTCATCACCTGCTTATTTTTCGCTTCTCTTCTTTAGGTGATGTGGCCATGACTGTTCCCGTGATTAAACTCTTATTACAACAACATCCGGAATTGAATGTAGTTATGGTTTCTAACAGTTTTATGGAACCGCTGTTTAAGGATATTGAACGACTACAATTTTACGCCGCTGATTTGAAGGGAAGGCATAAAGGCATTAAGGGATTATATCGTTTATATCTTGATTTAAAAATCTCTTTTTTGTTTGATGCAATCGCCGATTTGCACGACGTGTTGCGTACAAAACTTCTTCGATCTTTTTTTTTGCTTTCCGGTAAACCTATAGCCGTTATCAATAAAGGGAGAGTTGAAAAGAAAAAACTCACCCGGCAAAAAGATAAAGTTTTAAAACCATTGAAATCAACATTTGAGCGTTATGCAGATGTATTTCGTTTTTTAAATCTGCCGGTCATATTAAGTGCTGGTGAAGCAATAAAAAAAGCTTCATCCATTCCTATGCCGCTACAAAAACTAAAACAGCAAAGAGCTTTAATTATTGGTATAGCACCCTTTGCGCAATATGCAGAAAAAACTTATCCGCCTGAAAAAATGAAAGAAGTAATCCGCCTATTACTTCAGGATCACGAAGCAATCATTTTTTTATTTGGAAGCAAAAATGATGCAGTCATATTTCAGCAATGGGAGAATGAATTTGAAAGAGTAGAATCGCTGGCGGGAAAAATGAACTTTGAGAAGGAACTGCAATATATCGCGGCTTTAGATGTTATGATTAGTATGGATTCTGCCAATATGCATCTTGCTTCTTTATATAATGTGCCTGTAGTTTCCATTTGGGGAGCAACACATCCTTATGCCGGTTTTTATGGGTGGGCACAATTACCTGCTAATGCCATACAGATTGATCTTTACTGCAGGCCATGTTCTGTTTTTGGTAATAAACCTGGTTATCGTGGAGATTTACTTTGCCTTCATTCCATCGCTCCACTAACTATTTATAATAAAGTGATGGAAAACATTTCTTTGGACTGATTGTGCTTCCTGTTCAGAATGTAGCAGATATTTTATCTTAAGTTATATTCGTATCTAGGCTTATGAAATTTTTAATTATTCGCTTTTCGTCTATAGGTGATATTGTATTAACTACGCCAGTGATTCGCTGTATAAAAAAGCAGCTGCCTGATGTGGAAATCCATTTTCTTGTAAAGCCTTTTTTTAAATCGACTTTAGTTAACAACCCATATATTACCAAACTTCACCTGTTGCAAGAAGACTTGGATAAGACCGTGCTTGACTTAAAGCATGAACAATTTGATTTCGTTATCGATCTGCAACGAAACCTAAACAGTTTCCGGATCAAAAAGTCATTAAAAATTCCGGCATTTTCTTTTAAGAAATTAAATTTTCAGAAGCTGCTCTTCACAAAATTGAAGTGGAATATCATGCCGAAAAACGATCATGTCGTTGATCGCTATTTAAAAACTGTTGAACCATTTGGCGTGCACAATGATGGCGGCGGACTTGATTATTTTATTGCGCCTGGGGAGGAGGTTAATGAAAAAGATATTCCTACATCACATCATGCAGGATATATTGGGATTGTTATTGGTGCTTCCTTCTACACTAAAAAACTTCCTGTTGATAAACTGCAGGAGCTTTGTTCTAAAATTGATCATCCAATTATTTTACTTGGGGACAAAGATGATGCGACAAACGGGGAGGAAATTAAAAAACTGGATCCCGTAAAAATATATAATGCTTGCGGAAAATTTTCCCTGAATGAAAGCGCTGATTTAATCCGCAGGGCAAAACTTATCATTGCCCACGATACCGGCTTAATGCATATTGCATCTGCTTTAAGAAAGCAGGTTATCGGGATATGGGGCAGTACTACTCCTTCTATGGGAATGTATCCTTATTTCGGTACTAATTTTCTATCACAACAGGTTACTCATCCTCATGACGAAATACAGGTTCACAAACTCTGGTGTCGCCCTTGTACTGAAATGGGAAGAACAAAATGTCCGCAGGGGCATTTTAAGTGCATGAGAAACATGCCAATTGATGAGATAGTGCTGAAATTAAATGTACGTTTGGGAAGAAGTTATTAAAATTCAAATTCTTTTACAGAGCTATCGTGAAGGATGTTTTCAATAAATAAATTGTGATTTTTTTCTAAGCCATTTACGGTCCATGAGCCGGAAATGTATTCCCCGTTTTTTGTTTGCTTGACACGCTTGTATTTTAGTTTGAATTCTTTAAATAAATGCTCGTATTGGCCTAACAAATCTGGCTTATAAATGCTTACTATTTTATAATTGTGCGTTTGGTTTATACGATCAAGCCGGGTTTCCAAAATTGTAAATAGATAAAGGGAAACAAGTGTAAACACCGTCGCAGTCAGCACCATTATGTATTCACCAGCGGCAATACCCATGCCCAAACCTGCTGTAACCCAAATGGCCGCTGCAGTAGTAAGACCGTTGATACGATTATCACTTTTGAAAATGACGCCGGCACCCAAAAAACCAATTCCTGTAACAATGTTGGAGGCTATGCGGTCATTGGTAGAACCACTTATATGGATAGAGAAAGTAGTAAATAAAAAAGATCCCAGACAAATTAGGATCATAGTTCGGAAGCCAGCGGATTTGCTTCTGTACTCTCTTTCTGCACCAATTAATCCACCAACTACAATAACGAGTAGGAAACGAAGCAGCAAAACATCAAAAGTAGGCATACTATCAATTTATTGCAATGCAATGTAAATAGTATGCCTTAATTTCTTTGCTATAAAACGAAAATACAAACCGCGACAATTAAAGCCAGGATGACAACAACTAATAAGCTGTCCCTAACTGCCTCACTTTGAGTTGAAGTGTTGAATTTTTTCATACACAGAAGTTTAAATTGTTAATGAAATACGGATTCGTCTTCTTAGGGGATCGGCTTAAACTACTGCAGTTCTAATAGGGGTGGATTGGGTGTAAATTACAAACAAAATTGGATGCATGCAATAGAAATCAGGGAGTATTTTCACTCAATTCCAGCCACCGAAGCTCTTTTCCGTCGATTTCATTCGTAAGAATACTAATACGCTCCGTCAACTTTTGTACTTCTTCGTAGGGTAATCCTTCTTTATTATAAAGGCTATAAATTTCCCTACGTTCTTTTTCCAGGGCTTTTATGTCTTTTTCCAGCAGCTCAAATTCTCGTTGCTCCTTATAGGAGAGTTTCTTTTTTGCCGGCTGCTCAATAACAGCGATTGGTTTTTCTACCTTTATCGTAGCCTCTTTTGTCTCTGTCTCTTTTAAAGAATCGCGGTATAGAGAATAATTCCCTGGAAAGTCGCGGACCACCCCTTCGCCTTCAAATACAAAAAGATGATCTACCAGCCGATCCATGAAATAACGATCATGGCTAACTATGAGTAAGCAGCCTGGAAAATCAAGTAAAAAATTTTCCAGCACCGATAGAGTAGGAAGGTCGAGATCATTTGTAGGCTCATCCAATATTAAAAAATTCGGATTGCGAAAAAGGATGGTTAGAAGATGCAGCCTTCTCCTTTCTCCTCCGCTTAACCTGCTGATGTATGTATACTGCTGCTCTGGTGGGAAAAGAAACAAATTAAGAAATTGAGCGGCACTTAAAAAACTTCCATTAGCAAGAGGAAAATGTTCTGCAATGTTTTTAACATGCTCAATCACCCTCATATCCTCTTTTATCTCCAGGCCTTGTTGTGCGTAATTGCCAAATACTACCGTATCACCAATGTTTATTTTACCACTGTCAGGCTTTTCTATTTGCAGTATAAGATTCAGAAAGGTTGATTTTCCAGTACCGTTTTTTCCAATAACTCCAATTCGTTCTCCTTTTTTGAAGGTGTAATCAAACCCGGCAAGAATTTTTTTCTTTCCAAAACTTTTGTGTACTTTTTTTAGTTCTGCAACTTTACCGCCCAGGCGATTCATCTTTGACGTCAATTCCATTTGCTGTTGCTGCAGTTGTTGTTTTGCTTTTTCCTCTACTTCATAGAACGCATCAATCCTGCTTTTGGATTTTGTAGTGCGGGCCTTTGGCTGCTTTCGCATCCATTCCAGTTCTTTACGATAGGTATTTTTTGCTTTCTCTATACTTGCGGACTCGCTTTCTTCACGAGCTGCTTTTTTCTCCAGGTAATTAGCATAATCACCTTTGTATACATACAGGTTGCTTCTATCCATTTCCCATACTTCTTCAGAAACTGAATCTAAAAAATAACGGTCGTGGGTTACCAAAAGCAGCGTAATTTTTTCTTTATTAAGAAAATGTTCCAGCCATTCTACCATTTGCACATCCAAATGATTAGTGGGTTCATCCATAATCAGCAGAACGTGTTTGTGTTCAAAACCAATATCAATCAATGTTTTGGCAAGTGCCACCCTTTTACGCTGTCCACCGCTTAATGTGCCCGCTTTTTGTTGGAGGTTGTGAATATTTAATTTGCCAAAAATTTGTTTCACCTTGGCCTCAAAATCCCATGCGTTTAACTCATCCATCTGGCCGAGACAGTCAGTGATTTCATTTTCATCGTTTTCCTCAATAGCAGCTTCGTATCGTTTTATCACGTTGATTACCGGATGCGAATGATGAAAAATATTATTTAAAACGGTGACATTGTCTATCAGTTTTGGATCTTGCTCGAAATAAGCCACATCCACGTCTTTGTTCACCCACACTTTTCCTTCTTCTGGTGTTTCCAGGCCGGCAATTATTTTAAGTAAAGTTGATTTGCCTGCACCATTCCGGGCAACAAGGGCTATTTTATCCCCTTCGGAGATGTGGAAGGATATGTTTTGAAAAAGAGGCTTTATACCAAAAGATTTCGAAATATTTTCTGCCGACACATAATGCATGCTGCAAAAGTAAGGGATGCAGTCCCCCAACCATAATAGGGGAAATTTATATGGAATCATAAAATTTCATTGGTGCGGCTGGCATTACGGACACAAAGCCATCTGAAAAGGAGTTAAGCAGCTTCAAGACAATTAGCCTTTATAATAATGTTCAACTAATTATTAAAGTGCCATAATATTATCCCAAACTGTTTTTAGTACAGGTATTCCATTTGCAAGATTAGTTTTCCTGCTTTTCAAAACACGTTCGCCCGGATAGGTAATTTTTTTTGAAGCATCTGCAGCGACCGATTGGTGATAATCGTCAATAATTCCTTCCACAGTTTTTGTGATGACTGAATGGTTGCTCAATTTTGAAATATCTATGGCAATAAATAACTGCGATATATCTGTTTCAATTCCCGACCTGGTAATTTGATGCCCTGCCAGGCCGCCAGATAATACGGTAGTTAATACATCTAACAGGAACGACATTCCTGCTCCTTTCCAATAACCAATTGGTAAAGCACGTCTTGATGCTAATATTTCGGCAGGGTCGTTGGTTAATTCTCCATTTTTATTATACCCCCCCTGAACGGCCATTTTTTCACCTTTTAATACTGATAATTCCATTGCACCAAAAGAATATTGAGACATGGCCATGTCAAGCACAATCGCTTCATCTTTATAGGGTAAGGCCATTACAAATGGATTATTTCCAAGTCGTGAGTCTATGGCTCCCCATGCTGGCATTACGCCAATCGTATTTGTAATGCCAATAAAAACGAAACCTTTTTTTGCTGCGTACCAGCCATAAGTGCCGCCACGTATCCAATGATTAGTATTGGCCAGCGCCACACAGCCAATGCCATGTTCCTTTGCTAAATTCATAGCACTGTCTGTAGCATGAATAGCGTTTAACGTTCCCGGACCCCTATTCCCATTCCATTGTTCTATGCCACCGAATTTATGATGTAACGATGGTTCTGCATTAGGCTTTACATGCCCTGCTTTTACATATTGAACAAACACGGGAAAGCGATTTACTCCATGGGTATAAATACCATCAACACTATTGTTGGTGAAAATTTTGGCACAAGCCTGTGCTCTTTCTTTCGTAAAATCCAGTTGAAGTAAAACAGAAGTAAAACGTTCCAACATTTCTTCTGGCGATATATTAATGGTAAGAGTATCTGACATGATTTTTAAAGTAAAACTTATTATTGTTAGGAGACTTTGTTTTAGCTGTCAACTTTAAATTTCAACCTGCACTTTTAAAGCGTTCACTTTATCTGCTGCCATATGCATGGCTTTACCGAAATCATTTAGTGGCAATATGCCGGTAATGAATGATTGCAAATTTATTCTGCCAGATGCAACCAGCCGGATGGCTTCATCAAATACATTTCCGTATCGGAATGAACCAATAAAATTAATTTCCTTAACCATTACCTGGTTTGCGGGTAGTGGTATTTCCTCTGTGATCAGTGTTCCTATCTGCACAATGGTACCACCTGGCTTTACCAAGTCAAATGCCTGGCGTAATGCCGGAGCGGCACCTGACGCTTCAAAAATCACATCAAAGCCATCTTTGGTAATTTCCTTTACTTTTTCCTGGATGTCTTTTTGTGAAGGGTCTAATACCATATCAACACCAGCATCTAATGCCGACTTTCTTCTTTCAGCAACAATATCACTTACTGCCACAGGCACTGCTCCAAAAGCTTTCGCAGAAAGTGCAGTTAATAAACCAATCGTACCACCACCAGTAACTAAAATTCGTTTGCCAGATATATTTCCTGCCCGCTTCACTGCATGCAATGCCACCGCCAGGGGTTCGATCATTGCACCAATCCCATTATCCATTTCGTCAGGTAATAAGTGACATTGGTCCTCTCTCACCATCACGTATTCAGCCATCGCACCATTAGTTGGCGGGTTGGTGCTGCCGCTTCCAAGCATGATGGTGTCTCTGCAAAGATTATTTCTTCCACTTTTGCAATAGTCGCAAAACCCGCAAGCTCTCGCCGGGTTTACAGTTACCCGTGAGCCGGTTGAAAGTGACGACGAAACATTGTTATTTACTGCTACC
>Ga0173479_10000012_pt1 | contig 26292 bp, 37 predicted proteins | sample NitcycUS104311B1_FD_136668 | JGI IMG/M metagenome (GOLD analysis project Ga0173479, IMG submission 136668) | Soil microbial communities from Arlington Agricultural Research Station in Wisconsin, USA - Nitrogen cycling UWRJ-S104-311B-1 (version... | ecosystem: Environmental > Terrestrial > Soil... | reverse complement strand
GGTCCCTGTCCGTGTAGCTCGCTATGTAGTTGTGGTGGCCTTGCAGAAACGACACTACTAGGCTTTGACACTCGTTGTCAACCGTTGCAACTCTTGGCTTTTGGCCTGTGCCGCGTCGTTCAGCTCAGCCGTCCAGCCGCCGAGGTGTTCGCCGCCGTTCGTCGCCACCTGGTAGGCCTTGGACAGCGTCTCCATCGACGTCGCACCCGCGATCATCTGCGCGGGGGTCAGCGCCTCGGTACCGGCGGCCGCGTCGATCTCGGCGGCGCGGGTGCGCGCGGCCACCTGCATCTCCGCCGTCCAGCCGACACGGGTGTTGGTCGCGTAGTGGTCGTGCAGTTGGGTCAGGCCCTCGATCGAGGTCTGCTGGTTGATCGAGGCCACCGCGGTGCGGATCGCCGCGTCGTGTTCCTTGCGCACCGTCTCCTCGGCTGCGGTGTCCTTCGCCGACTTCTTGGCCGCCGACTTGCCGGTCTTCTTGGGGTGCCCCGGGCCGGTCGGTACGCCGAGTGGAGCGTCGTCGGTCGGGCCCGGCACCGGCACACCGCGGCGGTAGGCCAGCGTCACGATCGCGTTGGCGAGGTCGGCCTTGTACTGCGCGAGTTTGATCCCGTCCGGATCGCCCTCGGTCGCGCCGACTGCCGACATCAGCCGCGTGGCCAGCTTCTGCATCGCCGCCTTGTCCTTGTGCGTCTTCATGATCTTCTCGACCATGACGTCATCCGGGTGCACTTCAGTACTGGCACCTTCCGACACCACGGACGCTGTCTCATTCGGACTCGGCGGTGTGTGCTCGACGTTGATTGGTGCTGGGTCGTCGAGCGTCTGCTCGGCGCCGACCACCCACTGCCCGTCACGCAGCACCCGAACGTTGCCGTCCTGGTCGAAGCGGATCTCCTCGCCACCACGCACCGGGACCGGGCCGGGTCGGGCGTTGCCGAACAGGCACACCGTGCCGTCCGGGTGCAGTCCGTCGGTGCCGGTGGGCACGCACGCTTCGCCGCGCGCACACGGCCACGCCGACGGTTGCCCGTACTGCGCGACCGGCACACCGAACATCGTCGTGTCCGGTGCGTCGTCTTCGTCGAGCCAGTAGGCCGAGGTGTCGGCGTTGTCGACCGGGACAGGTACATTGCGCGACCAGTTGCTGATCGATGTGCTGTTGAACGCCGGTCCCATCGGAACGATGTGCGCGTTCGGGCCGGGTTGCTGGATCGGCTGCGTCTGCGCGTGGATGGCATTGAGCTGAGACGCGGTGCGTTCGAAGAAGTCGGCGCGCGGGGCGAAGACGTCCTGGGTGGCCACGGTCTCCGGCACGTAGGGGGTGATGACGTGCTTGGTCTTGCGGATGTCCATCACCTCGGCGCAGGTGCGGGCCCAGAGCCACCCCCACTCGATGTTGATTCGCAGCAGCTCGCAGTGGCCGGTGTCCGGGTCGATGTGCGCGAGGATGGCGTAGTCGGTGGCGATCTCCGGCGCGGGCTCGTAGCGCCCATGCGCGTAGTTGAACATCGCATCGGCGTGCGCGTAGACCGCTTGCTGCACCGCGAACTCGACGTCGGAGTAGTCCATGCGCCCGGTCTTCTTGTCGAGCACCCGGAGCTTGCCGTCCGGGCAGCGCACCAGGTTGTCGAGCTGGCCGGCGACGTGGTACCGCTCGACGATGACCACGCGCTCGACGTACTCCGGCAGCAGTTCCAGCCCGGCGTCGCGCACGGCCTGGAAGAACCCGGCGACGTGCGGCCGCAACTCCTCCGGCACTTCGTGGTGGCGACCCAGCTCCGAGGCCTGGCACGCCCGGTGGATCGAGGTGCCGCGGTTCGCCTTGGCCTGCGTGCCGGCGGCGATGTGCGCCTCCTCGACGATCGCGCCGAGTGCCTTCTTGTCCTCCGGCCCGGAGATGGTCGACGCCAGCGTGAGCAGGTCCGGGCGTCGCGACAGTCCCCACACCACCTGCCGTTCCTTCCACACACGCAGCGCGTACTGCTCGGCGATCGTCGCGGCGAACGTCGTCGCCCGCGTCCACCCGTCGACCTTCTCACCGGTGCGCGGGTCGGGCAGCGCGTACCGCCCCCACTGGTCGCGCGGCACGTCGCCGTTGTCGTGCTGACCGAAGAACGATGACGTGTCGTTATTTGCCGGGATCACAGTTGCCTCACTCCGTTGACTGTTAAACGCGTTGGCCTGCGCACACAGTAGCGCATCCATCTATCCATCGACAGATGAAGCACTCACTTCACGTCCGGTTGGTCCGGCCAGTCGTTCGAGATACGCAACTCATTTGGGCTCGGCCAAGTGGTGTTCTTCGCCTTGAACGAACCACTGATCTTCGAGCGGATGTATGTGGACATGGCCACCGGATCTTCCGACAGCTCGGCGTACACCTCTTCGGGCATCAGTGCCGCGAACTTCGGAATCTCGATGCGCACCAAACGCGCCGTCGGATTCAACAGCTCGGTCGCAGGGTCGGGCATTGACACGCGCACCGGGACATCGACGTTCGTCAAACGAATCTCGATCATTTGTCTACCTCAGTCCGATGGGGGCAAGCACGATGGATGCCTGCCGCAAGGTCAGTTTGTCGGCTGCCGTGCCGCGGGTGTCCTCGGCGGCCAGCGAGCAACCGATGGACCGGGCGCGGTAAATCTGTTGCTGTGATGGCTTGCCCTTGCGCCAGCGAGATGACGATCGCGCCAGCGATGGGTCATCGTCGACCGCCACGATGGTCGCGTAGTTCACCGCGTCGTCAGGGTCGAGTCCTTCGCGTAGCCAGCGGCCGCCTTGGATCTTGCCGCCGCGCACCGAGGCGTCTGCGCGGCACACGCCGACGTTCCAGGTGTCCTGGTTCGGCGGTTGGCACACGAAGTAGAAGTGGTCGCCGGTGGCGATGAACGGCACGCCGTGCTCGGTGGTGAGCCATCGTGCCTCGCTGCCGGCGAACAGGTCGATCGGGCGGGTGCCCTTGCCGACCTTGTACAGCGCCTCCCCGTCGTCCTCGACCGGGTCGAACCGCTCGCTGTTCTCGTCGCCGAAGTCGTCGTCCGGGCGGTGGCGCGGCGAGGACTGCTCCAGCGCGGCGTCGAGCGACAGGCTCAGCCCTTCGGTGCCGCCGACGAAGTCGAGCACCAGCGCATCGGACTTCCCAGGCCACAGGCGCAGCACCCGACCGACCATCTGAATGTAGGACCCGACGTGCCGGGTGGGCCGGACCATGAGCGCGGCCGAGCACCACGGTGCGTCCCACCCTTCGGCGAGCGCGGTGCAGGTGGTGAGCACGGCGACCTCGCGGCGCCGGTACGCAGCGAAGATCCGCTTGCGCTCGGCGGGCCGGGTGCCGGCGTAAACCCCCGCGGCGGGCACACCGGCGGCCCGGAGCCCGGCACGGAAGTACTCGGCGGACGCGACGGTCGGCGCGAACAGCACCGCGGGACGGTTCGGAGCATGCTCGAAGTAGCCGCGCACCACGTTCTCGCGTACCGCATCGACAGTGACCAGGTCTTCGAGGTCTTCGTCGCGGTAGTCGCCGCCGCGCTTGGGCTTCAACGCGGCGATGCCGGCCGCCACCGAATCCGGCACACCCACGGCGATGCCCTTGGGCGGCACCAGGTGCCCTTCGCGGATGGCCCACCGGATCGACCGGGCGTAGCTGATCTTCTGCCAGCGGTCGCCCAGCTTCTTGTTGTCCGAGCGCACCCATGTCGCGGTGAATCCGGCGGCGAGCGCGTCCGGGAAGCGCTCGAAGATCCGGTCGTAGGTCGGCGACATCGACACGTGTGCCTCGTCGACGATGATCAACCCGGGGGGATTAATCCGGTCGAGGCGCTTGTCCGAGCGCAGTGTGTGGACCGATGCCACGGTGATCGCCGCGCCGACGACATCGCGGTCGGCCTTGACCACGCCCGTGGTGACCCGGCGTTCGTGGCCGTGCTCACGCATCTTGCGTTCGGTCTGTTCGACCAGCGTGTCACGGTGCACCAACACGAGAACCCGCCCGGGCCGGTCGATGCCGGACCCGAACCGGTGCGTGCTCGCGAACTCGACGGCGAGCTCGGCCATGATGTGTGTCTTGCCCGTGCCGGTCGGCAGCGCGACACCGAGGCGCAGCAGCCCGGCGGCCCAGTCCTTCTCCAGCGCCTCGATTGCGTCGCGCTGGTAGCCGCGCAGAGTCACCGCACCACCATGAGCAGCACCGCGCAGGCGGCCACGATGCCCAAGCTGAACGCGGTGATCAACTCGCTGCGCCGTGCGTTCACTTCGAGCACCACCGGGTGGGTAGGCCCTTCGGCTCACACCCGGTGTCACCGCTGGTGTGCTGCACGCCCGGGGTGCGCCAGGTCCCGCACGCACACTGGGTCGCCGGGTTGGTCGCCGCCGCAGCAGCGGCTAACGCCTGTCGCGTGGTCTTCCGCACACCCATGGTCTCCTCGATCCTTGATCGCCGGCACACCATGCGCCGGATGTACCCCCATGTCACGACGCCACCCTAACGCATGGTATCAACGAGTGTCAACGTGTGCTAACGTAGCCGGCATGACGCAGAAACTCGGCGAACTCCGGGCCGAACTGGAGGAGATCCAAGCGGCGTACAGCGAAGCACTGACCGATCTCGGCCGGGTCATCGACACCGCACAGCGGAACCGCGACGATTGGCATGTCGGCGTGTTTCGGTTCTGTGATCACGCATCGTGCAAACTTGCCGTCGAGCTTGACGACTCCTGGTCGGGTGAACTGTCGTGAGCCTGGTCAGGGAGTACTTCGTGCGCTGCGACAGTTGCGGTCGATGCGTCGGACAGCAGGAGCCGACGGCGAAAGAAGCGAGACGCGTAGCCCGGCGCGCGGGATGGACACGGCCGATCAAAGGTTCATCTTCCGTCGGTCGAGACCTCTGCGGCCGGTGTTCGTGATGAGCCTGGTCTACCTCGAAGTGATGGTGCGCTGCGACCACGAGAGCCAAGGTCGCGTGTGCGCGGAGTTCGTCTACGCGCACACACCCAACGAGGCGTACGACGACGCGCGCGAAGACGGTTGGCAGATCGACCCCGCTGCCGATGGAGACTACTGTCCGAAGCACCGGGATCGATCATGAGTCGACCCGAACCCGCGGAGATCACCGCCGCGTGGATCAGCCACGACCGAACTCGAATCGCCATCGAGTCGACCGACGGCTACACCCCGCGTGAGATCACAGTTGTCGAGCTACATGAAGTCGGGATCGTCGTCGCCGAGTTCGGCGGCACGCGCGACGTGCTCGACGACACATGGGCCGAGCTGTACCCGGAGACCGACTTCTCGTGATCATCCACGCCCCGGCCGAGGACATCCGCATCTGTTCCATTGAGACAGATGCGGAGCTGCTCCAGCTCGGCGAGTGGCTCGGCCGGCGGCGTGACGTCGTACTCGGCATCGACTGCGAATCCAACGGTGTCGACCCGTTCGACCAGCTCTACCAGCTGCGCGCCGTCCAGATCTCCGACGGCAACGTCGCGTTCGTCATCGACGTGTCGCAGGTCGACCTGCGTTACCTCGCGCACCTGATCCGCCGACACCGGATGTTCGTCGCGCACTACGCCGAGAACGAAGTGCGGTTCCTGACCCGCGGGTTGCCCGGATCGGTGCGCACCGAGGACGACCACCCGCACATCGTCGACAGTCAGGTCACCCTGGCATGGGCCAACCCGCGCACGGTCACCTCGATGGACGACGCGTACGGCAAGATCCCGCAGGAGAAGGGCCTCAAACCCTCCAGCCGCCGCGAACTGGGCACCGACGTGCTCGAACGGGCGGAGGACCAGCGCGACGCGGCCGCCTCGGCGATGGCACCGACCGGGTGCCGCAAGAAGACCGACCAGCTCGGCCACTGGTTCGCCACCGTCCCGTTCCGTGACCCGGTCTACCAGGTGTACTCCGGGCTCGACGCGGTCATGGTCAAGCGGATGTTCGACCTGCACGTCGCCCAACTCCAGCAGCGCGGGCAGTGGCCAGGCTGCCAGCTCGACCTCGCGCTCCAGTGGCACATCGATCGAGCCACCCTGCGCGGGCTGATGATCGACGGGCCTTACGCCCGGTGGCTGGACCACCAGCTCGAACAGGTCATCACCGACCGCGCGGCGAAGATGCTGGAGCACGGCGTCGCGATCTCCGGCATGGGTCCGTCGGTCGGTCAGGCGTTCGAGCGGATGGGCATCGCCTCGCCGAAGACCAGCGCCAAGACAAGTGATCCGTCCTGGGATCGGTTCGTGCTCGCCGAGCTGGCCAAGCGCGGCGACGAAGCGGGTGTCCTCGCCCGCACCATCACCGAGGTCCGCAAGGCACGCAAGTTCCGGTCGACCTACATCGAGCCGATGTTGCACGCGCTCACCCTCGACGGATGGATGCGCTGCTCGATGCGCGCGGCGGGCACCATCACCTCGCGCCAGTCGGCGATGCGGCCGCCGGTCCAGCAGCTACCCAAGCGCGACACGCGGGTGCGTGCGGCCATCTGTGCCCCGCTCGGGTGGGTGCTGGTGTCCTGCGACTTCTCCCAGGGCGAGCCGCGCACCATGGCCGGCCTGTCCGGCGACGCCAACCTGCTCGCCGACATCCTCTCTGGCGACCTCAACTCGGCGATTGCCACCGCGGTGTTCGGCCGTCTCTACGATCCCGCTCTCGGCCACGACGCCGGCACCGTGCACTACCTCATGCGCCAGGGCGGCAAGCGAGCGTTCCTCGCCTGGTGCTACGGCGCCGCACCCAAGAAGGTGCTGGAGTCGCTGACCCAGGACTTCGACTTCGACGCCTGGCAGTACGCCGCACAGGGCGGGCTGGACCTGCTGTCCGGTGACGCGATCGTGGCACGGTGGATGGCGCGCTACCCAGACCTCACCCGCTACCGCAACGACATGAACGCCGGCCGGTACGTCGTGCTGGAGAACGGCTGGGTCGCACCGCTGTGGGACCGGGCGTTCCTGCGTGACGACGGTCGGATCGCGTGGGGTGCGCGACCCTCCCGCAAAGGCCTGAACTACGCCACCCAAGGCAACCAACGCCAGCTACTGGCTCGCGCCGTGCACGAGGTCGTGCGCCGCGGGTGGGGGTGGGCACTGTCGATGCTGGTGCACGACGAGATCCTGCTGTGCGTGCCGGAGTGGATGGCGCCCCGCGCGCTCGCCGACCTCCAGGCGTCGATGACCATGACGTTCCACGGTGTCCCGATCGAGGCGGAGGCCAAGATCTGTGGTCGCACGTGGACGAAACAACCAGATGAGTTCGACATGCGCGAACTCGAATTCGTTGAAGTGTAAGGAGATCACATGATCGCACGCTCACCCGACAAGATCGGCGACCCGATCACTGATGAGGAGTGGTCGACACACAGGCATGTGGTCACCGATGCGGAGGCCGAGCAGTGGGTGGCCGCGTTCATCAACAGCACGAAGGCTGATCGCGTGTCGATGGCACGGGCTGTGCTGGAAGTCGCGTACACCAATCTGCGCCAACACGCTGCGCTGCGGAAGATCAAGATGATGATGGAGCGCAGTCGCCGGTAGCCAAGTGATCAGGTAGCCGAGTAGCGTCCTGGACAAAGCGGAGGGGCCCCTAACCGAAAGGTCTGGGGCCCCGACAACTTCACTATCCCGGCAAAGGAGCGCGAGTTGGTACGCATGAGTATCGCACACGGTCACCGGAATGTCACATGACAGGGCTGGTCGACCGACCGGCCGATGCACCGCTGACACCGAACCCCCTGGTGTCCAACGCCATGCGTGACCCCGGCACCGAGTACCTGATCGCCAACATCCGCCGGGCCTACGCCCTGGGCTACAACATCGAGCCCGGGTGGGTGTGGTGGAACCCGGCGCACCGGCGCGGCCAGGGCGGCAAGGACATCCGCGGTCTGCGCACCGGATGGCAGACCCTGGGCCGGTTGCCCCTGCACGAGATCGAGCGCCGGGTCACCGCCGGGCAGGCCAACGGCTACCTCGTACACGGCTCGACGTCCTGCCCGCAGGTTGGTGGGGTCACGCTGCTCGACGGCGACACCGACGAGGAGTGCCGGCGGATCAGCACCGCGGTCGGCGGGGCGATGCCGCACGTCCGGTCGGGCTCCGGGTGGTGGCACTGGTACGCCCGAGGCGTGCTCAAGTCCTCGGTGGCGCTCAAGACCAAGGACACCGCGTTCGGGCCCGGCACGTGGTACCTCGGCCCGGACGGGCAGCGCCGCACCTACACCGGCGCGCTGCCCGACGTCACCGGTCTCGCCGCAGCCGCGGTACCGGCGTGGCCGGCGAGCACACCGGCCACCGCACCCGCCACCACGGCAGGTTACTGGCAGACGACCAAGACCGCCGACACCGCGGCACGGCAGTGGGAGCGGCTACACGATCGGATCGTGGGGTTCGTCCGCCGCTGCGAGATGTTCGGCTGGTCCGGCGCGCACACCCCGCTGCTCGAACTGACCCGCGAACTGGCGCAGCTGGCGCCGGACCACGCGCACCGCGCGATCGGCGAGTGGTTCCGGGAAGGTGGGGCGGGCTACGTCGACAACCGGGTGTGGGCGATGCTCGACGCCGCGCTCGGGAAGTACCCGGCGGATGAGGTCGTGGCCCCGGCGCCCGTTCTAGGAACGGTGGCTCACGAGGGAGAAGCCGGGGCCACGACACCGGCGCCACCTGTTCAGCGTGTCCCGGTTGCCGGTAGTCCCGTCCCGTCGGGCTCAGTCGCTGCGACGCACGGGCCTACCGCGCTCGACGGTACCAGTCCGGCGCCGCGCCGACTGCCGATGATCCCCGATCCGGTGTGGGACGCCTACGGCTGGACCCGCAGCATCCGTGCACAGGCCCGGGCGGCCGACGTCTGTCCCGACGCCGTGCTCGGCGCCATGCTGGCCACCTACGCCGCCCGGGTGCCGCCCTCGGTGCGCATCGTCACCGGCACCAAGATGCCGCTGGGAGCCAACCTGGTCGTCTCGCTGGTCGGCCCCTCCGGTAGCGACAAGTCGACAGCGTTCACCCTCGCCCAACGGATGATGGCCGCCGAGCAGGCATCGGCTGTGCCGGTCATCGCCAACCCCGGATCCGGTGAAGCTTTCGCGGCGAACCTCACCCGCCCGGACCCGGACTGGCAGGGCCCGGCCCGGCAGTGCCCGAAGATCCTGCGCGAGGACCCGCGGGTGCTGTTCTACGTCTCCGAGGGCGCGCTGCTCGGATCGGTGGCCGGACGGCTGGGCTCCACGTGGCTGCCCCACCTGCGCGCGCTCGCCGTCGACGAGAGCCTCTCGACGTCCAACGCCACCGCCGAGATCAACCGGCAGGTCCCCGCCCAGCGCTACCGCGCCGCGGTGGTCGTCGGGTTCCAGGTCGCCACCGCTACGACCATCCTGCACGACACCGGCACCGGTACCGCCCAGCGGTTCCTCTGGTTCACCAGCCTGTCGTCGGAGAACCTCGCACCCGGGCAGGGCACCGACGCGCCCTACGTGCCGATGACCGTGCCGCACGTCTCCCGGCTCGGCCAAGGGGTCGACGACGCCGGGGAGACCGAGCACTACCTCACCGTCACCCAATCCATCACGGCGCGCATCATCGCCGAGCAGCGCCACCAACGCCTCACCCGCGACATCACCGCCGCCGACGACCACGACGCGCACCGCCACATGCTCGTGGCCAAGCTCGCCGCGCTCGCGGTGCTCGCCGACCGGCGCACCATGATCGACGAAGGTGACTGGCTCTGGGCCGAGGTGCTCTACGCCGCGTCCGCGGCCACCCGCGACGAGCTGCTCGACATCGCCGAGGAGACCGCGCTGTCCGAGCGGGTCACCACCGGGCGCCGGCTCGCCGACACCGACCGTGCTCGCAAGACCCTCGACGGCGATGAGGTGCGTGTCGCACAGGTCATCCTCAACCGGATTGGCAAGCTGGGCGGGTCGGCAACCAAACGCGAGATCGCCCATGCGGTGCGCACCAAAGACCGATCACTCATCCCTGGCGCGCTCGATCAGTTGATCAGCAGCGGTTATCTGGTGCGTCAAACGGACGGCCGTTTCACTCAGCGTTACAACGGATGAGGTCATTTATTTAGTTGGGCCCGGTGTGGGACACTGTGGGACGTGTGGGACACCGGGTCTTTTTTTTTCGCCCATTGTCGCCCAAATCGGACATCCATTCATTTAAATGAATGTGTGGGAAGTACCAGATAGATCGATTTATATAACCACTTTACTATATATTGGCTGGTAGAGGCGTTTATGCGGAGAGTAGTCATCGTGACTCAGAGTACAAATGAACTTGCAAAAGGTAGAGTGGGTGTCCCACACGTCCACCACTGTCCCACACCCGGTCGGATAAACAAACGTGTGGATGGCGACTACGGAGAGTGCAAACGTTGAGTCGGTGTATCGGTTGATCGGTGACTCGTGGTCGGGGCCGGAGAGTGTGGTGATCGGCGGGCCCGGTAGGGTCGAAAACCCTCGTGGTTCTCCATCACACCCCGACCAACCGGGGTGGCCGGTCGCTCCTCGTCTGGGGAGATCAGTAGTGATCGGCTACCCCGCCTGCTTGCCCCATAGTGTCAATGAGTGTTAATCTGTGCCCATGCCCAAGTCGACCAAGAACCCGACCTACGCGCTCGACGACCGACTGACGCGCCAAGAGGCGGCCACGGTCCTCGGCATCAGCGTGAGCCTGCTCGCCCACTACCGTCGCAACGGACGCATCAACCAGGAGAAGCACCCGGTCACCGGTGCCGTCCGGTTCGTCTACGCCGACCTGCTCGCCCTCAAGACCGCACGCGAGGCCAACGGCACCCCCACCACCGGTGTGCAGCCCGTCAAGCGCACCAGGCGCGTACCCGCGCAGGCCGGCCGATGACCGTCGTACTGGGGTTGATCGGGCTCGTGAGCCTCGCCGCGGTGTTCACCGCCGGCGTGTTCGCCGGTCGTACGATCGCCTCCCAGCGCCAGGTCGATGCGCACCTGCGTCGAGAGCTCCGCTTCCGCGACCCACCGCGCGTGGACGTCCTCGGGCCGGCACACGACCTGGACGAACAGCAGGCACCCCTACCGATGGACCTCGTCGGGGATGGCTACGGAGCACCCGCTGTCTACGTCACCGGCGGCCCGAAGTTGGGTCTCACGACCGAGGAGGCCACGGCCGGCGTCGAGGCGCTCAGCGCGGCACTCAGGCACCGGCGCGCAGTTGACCTCGCCACGCAGCAGTTGGTCGACCAGGCGCGGGGCATCGGCAAGTGCGGTGCTCCGGTCGCCACGAGTCTGGGCACCGTGCCCTGCCTCCGCGACCCCGACCACGACGGGTGGTGCGCCTGATGAAGACCACCCGTCGCGCACTGTTCGGCGTGCTCCTGGGTGCCGGTGCCGCCGCGTTCGGCATCGCCGTGTCCCAGGTCGACGAACCACCGGACACCGCCATCGCCGCCTGCCGACGCCCAGTCATCTGCGGTTGGCCCACCGACACCAGTCGTGCCGCCATGCCGTGCGTACTCCCACCCCACCACCCCGGCACCTGCCTCCCCGCGCCACCACCGATCGACAGGACGACCCTCGGATGACCGATACCCCGCGCGAGACCTACCGCGTCACCGTGGCACCCGGCGCATGGGCCGTCGTCCTCGACGATCCCGCCTACGACCGCACGCTGGAGGTGTTTCACGCCAACGACCGGGACCTCGCGTTCCTGGTCGACCCGCACGAGCTGACCGTCGACTTCGACACCGACAGCGGCGACTACCCGGAGGACGGGTGGCGCGTCCGCGCCTACCCCAACGAGGTGCCCGACGACGAACGAGGACTCGGCACCGAGGTACCCCCGCCGGTCCCCGAAGACCTCATCACCGGACACCCGCTCGTCCAGACCCGCGACGACGCACTCGCCCGCACCGAGTCCGCTCTCGCCGCAGCCGTCGACCAGGGACTGCTCCGTGAGGTCGACCCCCGACTCGGCGGTGCACGGTTCGAACTCACCACCGCGGGCAAACGCCACTCCGAGCAGCAACTGGGCCTGCCCGAAGGCACGCTAGGCTGAACGCCATCCGCTCCGCTCACATGGGGTCGGTGTCACAGATGCCCCGCCGGCTCGTTTGCCATGTACCCGGCGGGGCATCGTCATGTGATCACCCCACGGTAGTCACTTACTCGCTGCTTGTGGCCATCGCCGTCAACCTGTGACCACCTGTATCAGCCTGTGTCAACCTGGTCATTTCGATGCTGTATGATCGCCTCAACAGATCGCCACGCCAACGAGCTGACCAGGAGGTTTGACGCGTGTCCGACGATGCCGAGCCTACCGCAGCAGCCTCCGCGGATGCCCCACCGCGCGACGGATATGGCCGGTTCAACGAGAACCCAGACACCCAGGACCGCGACGCGGCCGCCTTCCGGCTGCGTGCCAAGGGTGCCACCTACGACGAGATCGCCGTCGCTCTCGGTTACGCGGACCGGGGCCACGTCCACAAGCAGCTGAGCCGGCACCTGGCGTCCATCGTGCCGCCGGCCGCCGATGAGTACCGGCAGATCATGGACGCCCAGCTCGACGAGCTGTATCGGCGTGCCCTCGCGGTCATGGATGCCGAGCACTTCACGGTCAGCAACGGCCAGATTGTCTACGCACCCGGCACCGAGTTCGCCGGGCAGCCCGTGCCGCTCGAAGACGACGCGCCGGTACTCCAGGCGATGGATCGCATGCTCAAGATCCAGGCTCGCCGTGCCGCACTCTGGGGCCTCGACGCACCAACCCAGTCGCGGCTCCAGGTGCAGAACGTCCGGGTCACCGTGGACGGAGCCGACGATGTCTGATCAGCGCGTGGTGTGGAAGTTCGAGTCTGAGCAGCGTGTGGTGTGGAAGTTCGACGCCAGGCAGCCGATGATCGAGCTGCCGGCCGGCGCCGAGATCGTTTCGTTCGCCATGCAGTTCGATCGACTGGTGCTGTGGGCGGTGGTCGATCCGGCGGCGCCGAAGGTGACCCGGTACTTCCGCGTGGTCGGCACCGGATGGCACATGCCCGCCAATCTGGTGTACCGCGGCACGGCTCAGGGCCCTGCTGGCATGGTGTGGCACCTGTTCGAGGACCCGGCGTGACCGGGCGCAGACAGCAGAGAGCCCCGCACCGGGGAAGGTGTGCGGGGCTCGGGGGTGGGTGGTCAGCGGCCGCGGTGCTGGTTGCTCGCCTTGGTGGCCGCGTCGCGCTGCTCCTGGGTCAGCGTCGCCAGCGTCTCCTCCATCAGCTGCGGGTTGGCGTTGGTCAGCTTGGTCAGGATCTCGGCGGCGGACTTCTCGGTCATCGGGAGGTCTTCGTTGCTCATGCCACTAGTGTAGCAACGCGTGTCAACGAGTGTCAACCTCGACTAGTCGAGGACACCACGCAGCCGCAACACTTCGACGATCTCCCCCAACTCGGCGTGTTGTGCGTTGGTGAGTTCCGTGTGCGATTCCAGGACGTGCAGCACTCTGTACCGCCGAACGAGGACTGGCGTGGTCTGTGTGGCGGGGTCTTCGATGTTCGTCATGCCGCTAGTGTAGCAACGGGTGTCAACGAGTGTCAGCGGGTGGTGGCATGAGCGCCGCCATCATGCTGACACTCGCCGCAACATTCACCGTGCTCGCCGTCTACTGCGCGCGCGGCGTGTACCTGGCCACGAGCCAACTGCGCGCGCAGCCTGCCGACCGCCGACCGCAGTACCGCCACACCCCGGACTGGGTCCTGCGCACCGCAGGTGCGCTCTACGCCGTCGCCGCTGCGGGTCTCAGCTTCAGCGGTGTCGGCCTGCTGATCCTGGTGGTGGCATGAGCAGCGCCGTCGAACTACGCCACCGCTACAGCCCGCGGGGCGCCGCCCGTGAGCTCATGGCGTGCAAGGATGGAGAAGTCCTGCTGTCTGGACCGGCGGGCACCGGCAAGAGCCGCGCCTGTCTGGAGAAGCTGCACCTCGCCGCGCTCAAGTACCCCGGCATGACCGGACTCATCGTCCGCCAGGTGCGCGACACCCTCGCCTCAACCGCGCTGCGCACGTGGGATCGGTTCGTCGCCAAAGAGCAGCTGCTGGCCGGATCGATCATCTACCGCGGCTCCAGCGGCCGCGAGCCAGCGCGCTACGAGTTCGGCAACGGTAGCCAGATCTGGATCGCCGGCATGGACCGGCCGAGCAAGATCATGTCCACCGAGTTCGACATGACCTACGTGCAGGAGTCCACCGAGCTGACCTCGGACGGCTGGGAGGCACTGACCACCCGCCTGCGCGGCCAGGCCATGCCCTACCACCAGATGATCGCCGACTGCAACCCCAGCCACCCCACCCACTGGCTCAAGCTCCGCTCCGACGCCGGCACCACCACGATGCTGGAGTCCCGGCACGAGGACAACCCCACCCTGTGGGACGCCGACACCGGCGAGTGGACCAAGCGCGGCCGCGAGTACATCCGACGCCTCGATCGGCTCACCGGCGTCACCCTGCTGCGCCTGCGGCACGGTCGGTGGGCGGCCGCCGAGGGCATCTGCTGGCCGAGCTTCGACACCCACCGCCACATCGTCGACCCGTTCCCGATCCCCGACGACTGGCCGCGCATCTGGACCGTCGACTTCGGCATGGTCCACCCCTTCGTACTCCAGTGCTGGGCCATCGCACCCGACGGCGAGCTGTACCGCTACCGCGAGATCCACATGTCCGGCCGGATGGTCGAGGACCACGCCCGGCAGATCATGAGCATCGTCCGGCCCGGCGCGGTCTGGAACGACGCGGCCAAGCGGTGGGACGGCGGCCGATGGATCGAACCCAAGCCGCAGAAGATCATCTGCGACCACGACGCCGAGGACCGCGCCACCCTGACCCGCTACCTCGGCATAGCCACCACGCCGGCCGACAAGCGGGTGAAGCTCGGCATCGAAGCTGTCGAACGGCGGTGGCGCGACAACCGGCTGTTCCTCATGCGCGGCGCGCTGGTCGAGAAGGACCAGGCCGCCGTCGACGCCCGGCGTCCGACGTGCACCGAAGAGGAGATCGGTGGCTACGTCTGGGACGACAACAAGGAACAACCAGTCAAGGACAACGACGACGGTGCAGACACCACTCGCTACGCCGTGGCACACTTCGACCTCAAGAACCGTTTGACCAGCGTAAACCGGGAGGTCTGGGTATGACGGCACAGCAGCCAACCATCGGCCGGATCGTGCTCTATCGGCTGTCCGAACAGGACGCCGCCGACATCTTCACCGCGCATGGCACCACGAACGGAAGCTTCGAAGAGGGTGTCGTGCTGCCGGCCATCATCATCCGCATTCAGGACAAGGCCGATGGCTGCGAGATCTTGTACGTCGACCTCGCCGTGCAGCTGGGCGGCGCCACGATGCTGCGGCGTGCCGTCTGCCTGAGCGACACTGGCCGCGCCGACGACACTGGCTTCTGGTTCTGGCCCCCACGTTCCTAGGAGACGATCATGGTTGCGGTACCCGCGAACGGCAACGCCTCACTCATCGAGATGGGTGCGGTGAAGCTCGGCCAACTGCGCGCCGCCCGGCGGGCCCGGCGCGGCGAGCGCGGTAGCATCTTCGCCGCCATCGGCGAGGTCGCCGGCACCGTCGTCGCCCTGGCCTGCCTCACCCTGGCCGCGTTCATCGGTGTGAACGTCGCCGTCGGGTTGGTCGTCGCCGGTGTCGCGGTGCTGCTGCTCGACTTCAAGGTCGCCGTGGTCCGCCGAGCCCGCGCCACTCAGCGCCCGGGGGTGCGACGCGCATGACTACTCCGGCAGCGCAGCGCTTGGGCATCTACAGCAACCACGCGGATGCGATCTCCGATGCGTCGTTTCGTGCCGCCATGACCCGACTTCGCTACCGCGTCCGCAAGGACATCGCCAACCGACTGTGGTACCTGCAAGAGACGCAGCAGCGGATCGAGGCGCGATGAGCCTGCTGCTCGACCTCCTCGAAACCGCCCGGGCGCCGTCCGCGGAGAAGGTCACCCCCGTGCCCTACACCGGCGCCGCCTCAACTGCGCTCGGCGTGTTTGGGCGTGGTACCGACCCCACCGAGCGGCAGCTCGACCTCACCACCACCGAGTCGACGCTGCTGTCGGTCATCGACCTGATTGCCGGCGACACCGCCGCGGTGATCTGGGATCTCTACCGCGGCGAGACCACCAGCGACATGCAGCCGCCCGAAGGGGTCGAACCACTCGGCCGCCGGCAGCACCTCGCGGTGAAACTGTGGCACCAGCCAAACCGGTTCATGACCGGCATGCACTTCCGCACCGTGCTCGCCTGGCACTACGAAGCTGTCGGCGAAGCATGGGCGGTCTGCGACTACGCCTCACCCGGTGTGCCCGGGTCCTTCTGGCCGGTGCGCCCCGACCGCATCCGCCCGGTCACCGACCCGGACGCCTACCTCACCGGCTACGTCTACACCGGACCCAGCGGTGAACGCGTACCGCTGGAGCTCAACGAGGTCATCCGGATCACCCGACCGCACCCACTCGACCCGCACCGCGGCATCGGGCCTGTGCCCGCGCTCATGCTGCCGCTGATCACCAGCCTCACCAGCCAGCAGTGGATTCAGGCGTTCTTCGACAACGACGCCACCCCCGGCGGGACGATCGAACTCGGCCGAGACGAGATCCTCGGCGACGACGACTACGCCACGTTCAGGCGCCGCTGGAACGAACAGCACCGCGGTGTCAACCGTGCGCACCGGGTCGGCATCCTGGAGATCGGCGAGTTCAAACCCACCGTCGTCGACCTCCAGAAGCTCCAGGTCACCGAGATGCGCCACCTCACCCGCGACCAGGTGCTGGAGGCCTACCGCATCCACAAACACATGATCGGTGCGTCCGACGACGTCAACCGTGCCAACGCGGTCGCCGCCGACGACAGCTACGCCCGGCGGATCCTGCACCGGCGGGTGCGGTACTGGTACGACTTCGCCAACGGGCCCTACCTCCAGTGCTTCGGCAAGACCGGCCAAGGTGTCTACTGGTGCCCGGACAACGTCATCCCCGAAGACGAAGAAGCTGAGAACGCCGAGCGCGATTCCATCGCCGCCGCGTTCAAGAGCTACGTCGACGCCGGTGTGCCCATCGAGCAGGCCGCCGAATGGTTGGAGCTGCCGTTCAACAGCGGCCGCTCCGGTGCCTCGCCGACCGAGATCGCGCTGCTGGTGCAGAAGATGTACCTCGGCATCGGCGAGTTGGGCAAGCCGAACGTGTTGCTGTCCACCGAGGAAGGCCGGCGCGTGATCGCCGCCGCCGGCGGCGCCGAGTACCTCGACGACTGGACCCCGCCGACCGTCGTGCCCTCCACTCGCGAACCGGAGCCACCGCAGCTTCCGCCGAATGCGCCGACCCAGCTACCACCCGCGACAGGAGAAGATGATGCAGTCGACGAAGAGGCGTAGCGCACCTCGCCGCGCCAACGCGCTCAAGCAACTGCGTGCCGCGCGCATGCGATCGGCGGCCGAGGGGTCGCCGCAGCCGGTCGCGTTCTTCTGGGATGACCCGGAGCTGCTGACCGTCGACGGCGACACCACCTTCGAGATCCACTTCAACGACCTGATCGACGACTGGTTCGGCATCTCCGCATCGATGATCGTCGAAGCGCTGATCGCCGCCGGCGGCCGCGACGTACTCGTGCACCTCAACTCCCCCGGCGGCATGGTCACCGAGGGGCTGTCCATCCACTCGCAGTTCAAGCAGTACGCGGGCAAGGTGACGATGCGCGTCGAGGGCATCGCCGCCTCCGCCGCGTCGTTCATGATGCTCGCCGCCGACGAAGTGCTGATCGAACCGAACGCGCTGGTCATGATCCACGATGCCTGGGACGTCACCGCCGGACCGGCCAGCGAACACCGCAAAACCGCCGACCTGCTCGACAAGATCAGCGACTCCATCGCCTCGATGTACGCCGGGAAGGCCGGCGGTGACGCCGCGGACTGGCGCACGGTGATGCTCGAGGAGACCTGGTACGTCGGGCAAGAAGCTGTCGACGCCGGCCTGGCCGACGCGATCACCGACGATCGGGCTGGCGTCGACACCACCGAGGAGACCACCGCGGCCGCGCGTACCGACTGGCGCGGCATCTTCGACATCGCGCCGCGCCGCGCCGTCGACCTCGACGCACCACCACCCGCGCTGCCCGAAGGTCTCGATCACGTCGACCTCGCCGCCGTCGCCGCCATGACCGCCGAGTGGCGGGCCCGGCAGGCGGCCGCACAGACCACCGGCCCAGCACCTGAGCCGTCCCCGGCGCCGTTCAATGCGGCGGCACTTCACAGAATCCTGAAAGGACTGGTCGCATGACCGCAACCGCCGCACCACCGGCCACACCCGCCGAGTTCGCCGACTGGCTCAACACCGCGTTGGCCACCCCCGAGGCCGCGCAGGCCGCGGTCTCCGACGGCACCCTGGCCGCCACCATCGGCGCCTACACCGCCGCGCAGAACGAGACCATGACCGACCTGCGCAACCAGGTCGACGAACAGGTTCAGCTCGCCGTGCACGACATCATGGAGCGCAACGGCGCCGAGACCGGCACCGCGCGTAGCCGGCTAGACCTGGTCGCACGGGCCCGCCAGAACCACAACGACTTCGGCGTGCTCAACAGCCCGGAGGCGCCGGGCTACGGACTCAACGGCGAGTTCAGGAGCGCGGGCGAGGCGTTCATCGCCGCAGCGGCGACACTGGGTCTACGCCCGGCGAACGCCGCGCCCGCCGACAAGATCGAGAAGCTGCGCAACTACAGCGAGAAGGTGCCCTCCGAGGGTGGCGTGCTGGTGCCCGAGGAGTACCGGGCGCAGATCATGACCCGCGCGTTGGAGAACGCGATCGTCCGGCCGCGCGCCACCGTGATCCCGCTGACCACCGGCAAGATGCGCTGGCCGGCGATCGACATGACGACCGAGGTCGGCGAAGTCTACGGCGGCATGGTGTTCGCCTGGACCGACGAAGGCGGCACCATCGTCCCGTCCGACGCCACCTTCGCGGATATCGCGCTGGAGGCCAACAAGCTCACCGGCGGCGCGCTGGTACCCAACGAGCTGCTGCGCGACGCGGCCGCGCTCACCGCGTGGCTGATGACCAACCTGCCCAACGGGCTCGGCCACTTCGAGGACCTCGGGTTCCTCAAAGGCAACGGTGTCAAGAAGCCACTGGGTCAACTGCATCCGGACAACCCAGCGCTGATCACCGCGTCCAAGGAAGTCGGGCAGGCGGCGGCGACAATCACCTGGAACAACGTGCTGGCGATGTTCTCCCGACTGCTGCCGGAGTGCTTCGCGTCCTCGGTATGGGTGGCCTCGCCCGACTGCATCCCGGAGATCTTCACCATGGCCGTGCCGGTCGGCACCGGCGGGTCGGCGGTGATGATCGGCGACGGGTCCGGCACCAACGCCGCGCAGGGCCTGCCGCAGACGCTGCTCGGCCGGCCGATCATCTGGTCGCGCAAGACACCCGGTGTGTTGGGCACCAAGGGTGACCTGTCGCTGACCGACTTCTCCACCTACGTCATCGGCGACACGATGAACATGCGCATCGATACCAGCGAGCACGCGAACTTCTGGACCGACAAGACCGGCTTCCGGATCATCGAGCGTGTCGACGGGCAGCCGACCTACCTCTCGCCGCTGACCCCGGAGAACGGCGGCCCGACCTTGTCCTGCTGCGTTCAGCTGGAGACGCGCTAAGACTCCGGTCCGGCGACGGTGAGAACTGCGTCCGCGACAAGCCCCCCGGGATGCACGACTCCGCGCACACGTCGCCGGACCGGACCCCGCCCGCTGCTCGGAGGTTGGTGCATGGTGCAGGCCGGCGAACCACGCACCGCGCACCATCCGACCGGCAGCCTGTCGAGCCAGGCCAGCGGGCACGCTACGGCCGAGGTCAGAGCAACCGAGCTACTGGCTGGTAGGCCTCAACTCCCGGAAGGGGAGAGCACATGGAAGCACTCGGAAGACTCTTCGACGTCGGACTCGGCTGGGCACCGGTCGACCTCGACACCGCCAACGGCGCCACCGGCAAGCGGATCTCGATGTCGATGCACCGCTCGGTCGCGTTCCTCGTGACCCTCGGCGTGGGTGGTACCGAGGACTTGGTCCTCGACGTCCAGCAGCACACCGCCTACACCGGCGGCACCAGCAACGACCTCGACTCAGCGGCGGTGGCGGACGCGACCGGTGTGGACCACTGGTACATCAAGTCCGAAGCGTTGCTGGACAACGACGAGGGCTGGACCAAGGTCACGCAGGCCGCCGCGTCCGAGGTCACGCTGACCGGCGCGACTTACGGCGACAAGCAGAACATCGTCATCATCGAGGTCGACGCCCGTCAGATGAGCGCCGGGTACACCCACCTGTCGCTCAACGCCAGCAAGACCACCAGCACCGCGTGCCTGTCGTCCTGCGTGATGTTGCCCCACGAGTTGCGGTGGCAGCGCAAGCCATCCGGTCTGTGGAACCTGCTGCGTCCGGGGGTGGCGAACGCATGACAGTCGTGAGCGACGGCGCCGCGTTCCGCAAGGCGGTGCTGGGCAACGGACCGGCCAGCAAGGGCACGGGCACCTTGGCCGCGACCACGGTCGACCTGTTCATCATCGCCGGCGGCGAGGTGCTGATCACCGCGCTGTGGGGCAAGGTCACCACCGCGATCACCGTGGCCAACTCCTACAAGCTCCAGGTGGCGCCGACGACCGGCGCGACGCAGGACCTGTGCGCGGCGACCGACATCGGCACCACGGACACGGTGGCCGGCACGCTGCTGTCCTTCGGGCTGGACACCACCACCGCGCCGCGCAAGCTGATGTCCATCGGCTACGGCCAGGCACTGGTCAACGTGCCGATCACCATCGGCAAGATCCAGTCTGTTTCGGCCGGCACGGACGGCGCCATCACCTGGTACTGCACGTGGGTGCCGCTCATCGAGGGCGCGACGCTGGTCGCCGCATAAGGAGGTTCGACAACATGCAGATGACCCAGCAAGACTTCGAGGAACGACTCGCGCGGGTCGACGACGGCACCGCTGACGACGAGGACCGGCGGCTGGTCAAGCACTACCGCCGCGAGGGGTACGTGCGCGGCGATGAGCCGGTCGACGGCTCGTGGCTCGCCGGTCAGCACGCCGCGATCGACGACACCCCCGACAGCGTCGAGAACGACGAGTACACCGAGATGGACTACCGCGACCTCCAGGCGCTCGCCCGACAGCGGCACCTCAACGCCGGCGGCTCGGCGACCGACCTCGCCGACCGGTTGCGCGAGGACGACAAGAAGCGCCGCGTCGCGGCCGCGGAGGAGTAGGCCATGACCGGCGGCTGGGAGACACTGCGCGCCATCATCGACACCGATGCCGCGGAACAAGCAGCCCTGCGCGACCAGCCGCCGGTCGCCTGCCCCAACGACGGAGAGCCGCTGATCGAGGACCCAGCCGGCAACCTGCGCTGCCGCTGGGACGGCTGGACCTGGGATGGATTATCTCCGCACTACTGAGGAGTAACCGTGTCCGACATCGAGAACAACCCGATGACGACGGAGAACGACCGTGTCGCCGCCGACGAACCGAGCAACCTATACCGCTGCTCGCAGTGCACCGCCGCCTACGCACCCGACGTGCCGGCCTGTCCGCACTGCGGCGCATCCAACACGGAGCTTGGCGGTGTCGAGCGCACCGACGACGTGCCGAGCGAGACGCAGCAGCCGGAGACCGAGCAGGCCGGCGGCCGAGCGCAGCGGCGCGCGCTCCGGGAGCGGTTGCGCGACGCATCCGAGGCGGCCGCGGAAGACAGCGAGTAACCGGATGGCGCGGGAAGTGGTGTATACGACACGGGAGCGGGTCAAGTCCGCCGTCGACGTGAAGAACTCGGTGCGCGCGAACGAGGCGATTGACCGGGCGATCCGCGACGGCAGCCGATCCGTCGAGCGTCTGTGCCGGCGCACCTTCTACCCGCGCATCGCTACCCGCACCTTCGACGCGCTGAGCGACGACCGGCCGACTCCCGGAGTGCTCTACCTCGGCGGCGACACCGAGATGATCGAGCTGCTGTCACTGAGCACCGGCGGTAGCTCGATCAGCGTCGCCGACATCAAGCTCTACCCCAGCGGCGGGACACCCTATACCCGCCTGGAGCTGAGCCGTGCCTCGGCGAACACAGCGTTCGGCGGCGGCCCGACCACGCAGCAGGACATCAGCGTGCGGGCCCTGTTCGGCTGGGCCGACGACCAAGCACCCGCCGGCGACGTCGGTGCCGCGGGTATCACCAGCTTCGCCCCCACGCTCGACGTCACCGACGGCAGCCTGATCGGTGTCGGTGCATTGCTGACCATCGACAGCGAACGGCTGCTGGTCACCGAACGCCGCACCCTGTCCACCGGGCTCACCTCGACCGCCGCGCTCACCGACAAGATGAACGCGGTTACCGTAACGCTCTCCGGTACCACCGCCGCTCCGGAGCCCGGCGAGATGATCCTGATCGACGGCGAACGGATGCTGGTGCAGGACCGGGTCGGAACCGCGCTCTACGTCACCCGCGCCATCGACGGCAGCGTGCTCGCCACCCATGCGATCGGCGCGGCCGTGTACGCCTACCGCACGCTGGTCGTCGAACGCGGCATGTGCGGCACCACCGCGGCCATCCATCTCGCCGGCGCCGACATCACCACCTACGTGCCGCCGGCGCCGATCGAAGGGCTGGTCGTCGCCGAGGCGCTGAACCAGATCGCTCAGGAGAACAGCGCCTACGCCCGTGTCATCGGTGCTGGCGAGGGCCAGCGCGAAGCACGCGGCGCCGGGCTCGCCGACAAGCGCAAGCGCGTGCGCACCGAGTTCGGCCGCCGCGTCCGGATGGGGGCGATCTGAGTGCGTGTGCAGAAGTCAGAGGTCGTACAGCTCTTCGAACGCAGACTGAGCGCCCTCACGGAACTCGTCCGGGTGCTGCACCTGGTCGATCGACACGCCGCTGATCTCGCCATGCCCGGCGTACCAGCAGTAACACGGCATCGCGCTCGATCCGTGCGGGTCGCGATCGGCCTGCTCGTCGAAAGTCAGGTGCGGGCCCGGAGTAATGCTGGTCATCATGCGAGAAGTGTAGCAATGAGTGTCAATGAGTGTCAACGGATGGGGGCGATCTGATGCCGGTCAAGGTCACCGTCTCCGGGCCGCTGTTCTCGCCGGCTGCCGCTACCGCGCTCGACGACATGCGCGACGAGATCGCCGGCCGGCTCGCCGCCGAGGGCAGGCGCCGGGTGCTGGCCACCCTCGACTCCTCGTTGCGCAACCCCACCGGCGCGTACCGGCGCCGCGTCACCCAGTACGGGCCCGTAGCCGGTCAGGCACGCATCCATGACCAGCAGGCCATCTACGGGCCCTGGCTCAACGGCACCGGCAGCCGCAACGCCACCACTCGGTTCAAGGGCTACGGCCATTTCCGCAAGACCTACGAGGCGCTCCAGCAGGCCGCCCGACCGCTGGCCCAGCAGATCGTCGCCGAGTACGTCGCCGAGCTGGGCGGTTGACGTGGCCACCGACAGACTCGCACCCATCATCGCCGACACCGTCGACAAGCTGCGCTCGGTCGCGGCCGCCTCCGGCTACTTCGACACCACCCTGACCTACGAGCCGAAGTCCAACCCCGGCCCCGGCATGATCTTCGCGACCTGGATCAACCAGATACTGCCGGTCGCGCTGGTCTCCGGGCTCGACGCCACCGCGGCTCGGCTGGTGATGACGTGCCGGATCTACCTGCCCGTGCTCACCGACCCGCAGGACACGATCGACACGCGCATCATGCAGGCCAGCAGCTACCTGCTGACCGAGTTCACCGGCGCGTTCACCGTCGACGGTGCATGGATCGACCTGCTCGGCGCACACGGCGACGGCCTTGGCACCGACAGCGGGTACGTGCCGATCGACGAGAGCATGTTCCGCTGCGCCGACACGCTGGTGCCCATCATCTGCCCAGACGTCTTCGACCAGGAGGCCTGACCATGTCCAAGATGTCCGGAATGGGGATGAAGGTGCTCGTCGACGGATACGACATCTCCGGCGACCACCAGACACTGAATATCCATGGCGGGCCCGCGATGTTCGACACCACCGGCGTCGACAAGTACGGCGTCGAGCGCATCGGTCTGCGGCGCGACGGTGGCCTGGACCTGGTCACCTACTTCAACCCGGAGACCGTGGCCAGCGGAGGGTCGGCGGACCGGGCGCACCTGGTGTACAAGGCGCTGCCGCTCACCGACCGACTGATCACCGTCGCGCACCCGGACTCCGGCGAGGCCTGGAACCTCATGGCCAAACAGGGCAACTACGACCCCACGATCGCCGCGGACGGATCGCTCACCTGCGCGGTCGGCGCCATGGCCAGCAGCTACGGGCTCGAAGTCGCCCGCCTGCTTACCGCCGTACCGACCACGCAGACCGGCGCGGGCAGCGTGGCGTCCGTCGACTTCGGTGCCGCCGGCGCGTTCGGCGCGCAGTTCCACCTTCAGGTGCTCGCCTTCACCGGCACCAGCGCCACGGTCAAGGTCCAGTCCAGCAGCGACAACGGCGCCGGTGACGCGTTCTCCGACGTCACCGGCGGCACCTTCACCGCGGCCACCGGGCGTACCACGCAGCGCCTGGAGACCGCACGCGGCCAGGCCGTCGAACGCTACCTCCGGGTCACCACGACCGGCACATTCAGCAACCTGGTGTTCGTCGTGACGGCCGAGGTCAATCTGACAAGCACGGTTTTCTGATGAAAGGGATGATGATCATGATCTTCGAGTTCCTCGGTGGCGAAGACGGCGACATGGCGCTCGGTGGCAGCGAAGGTGACGACTGATGTTCGCGCGCCAGCTCAACCGGGTGATGCCGGAGCTGCCCGTCACCGCGATGCGCACGTTCGCGATCGTCGCGCCGACCACCACCCACTTCCGCCCGGCGACCTGCCAGGAGGTCGACTGCCCGGCGTTCCAGTACGGCTGGACGTTGGCCACCGCCGGGCAGCCGGCCGTACTGGTGCACGCCGCGAAGAACAGCGGCCGCGCGTTCATCGCCGTCCGCGACGAGACCACCGGCGCCGAGCAGTTGATCTTCGAATCCGGACAGCCATGCTTCAAGGCCTCGACGCACCGGGTCCGTGTCGACCGACCGGAGATCTTCCTGTCGCGCAACGGTGACTGGCGCGGCAACCCGGACGGCGCCGGAGCCAAACCACTGATCCACTCCAGCGCGGATGCCTGGGCGGACGAGATGCAGACGACGCTGGAGCGGTGCACCAATGGCTAAGACCGTGATGCCGTACGACACCGAGCTGCTGGCCGCACTGGAACCCATCGTCGATGACACCGCGCTGGTGCGTCGCGTCGTGATCGACATCAAGGCCGGCGAAATACCCATTGTCCACATAGAGCAGTACGGCGACGAGAAGATGATCAACGTCGTCCGCGCGCTCTCCGGCATCGAGATCGATCGTAGGGAGCAGTAGGTCATGGCCAAGCAATCAGGCCTCGGGTGGACCACGTTCAGCGTGGACGACGCCGCCGGCACCCCCGTGGACATCCGCAACGACATCACCAACTTCCAGCTCGCCACCCCGCGCGGCGTGCAGGACACCACCGGCCTGGACAAGAGCGCCAACGAACGCATCCTGCTGTTGGCCGACGCCAGCGTCACCGTGAACACGGTGTTCAACCCGAGCGCCTCCCACGAGCACATCGTGTTCCGTACCGTCTCCTCGACCTCGGTCAACCGCACAACGTCGCTGGCCATCGCCTCCCAGACGCTGGCGATGGAGATGCTCTACACCGACCGGCAGCTCACCCGCGCCGCAGACGGCAGCTTCACCGCGTCGATGCCCGGCGTACTGGCCGATGGCACCGTGCCGACGTGGGCGTAGGTACTGGCCAGTAGGTATCGCTGGATTAATCCCAAAGAGGTGAGGGCATGAGCTTCGACCAGGACCGCCGGCGACGGACCTACGAGCTGCCGTTCCGGCCGTACCCCGGGCTCACGGTGTGGGTGCGCAAGCCCAGCTTCGCCGCGCTCGAATCGCTCACCGACGCCGTCGCGCATCTCGGCGAGGACCTGTCCGGCGATCGCCTGGCCACGCCGGAGAAGCTGCGCTGGTGGGGTGTGCTGTTCCGGTCGTTCGCCGCGTCGCTGGTCGGCTGGAACCTGATCGACCGGGGTGCCGCCGTGCCGGCCACAGTCGACGGCGTGCTCGCTCAGGACCACGAGTTCCTCATGGCGGTGAGCCACGCCTGGTACTACGCGGTGGTCCTGCGCACCGAGACACCGCCGCAGCCCGACGCGCCGGCACCTGAGCCGCCGGACGACGACGTCGACGATCTC
>Ga0173479_10000010_pt1 | contig 26919 bp, 38 predicted proteins | sample NitcycUS104311B1_FD_136668 | JGI IMG/M metagenome (GOLD analysis project Ga0173479, IMG submission 136668) | Soil microbial communities from Arlington Agricultural Research Station in Wisconsin, USA - Nitrogen cycling UWRJ-S104-311B-1 (version... | ecosystem: Environmental > Terrestrial > Soil... | reverse complement strand
TCAGGTTCGGGATCAGGTTTGGGCTCAGGTTGGGGCTCAGGTTTGGGCTCAGGTTGGGGATCAGGTTGGGGCTCAGGTTCGGGCTCAGGTTGGGGATCAGGTTTGGGATCAGGTTCGGGATCAGGTTTGGGCTCAGGTTGGGGCTCAGGTTTGGGCTCAGGTTGGGGATCAGGTTCGGGATCAGGTTGGGGATCAGGAAATGGAGTATCAAAGTTTCTCCGGCTATGGGAATATATGGGATTACGGCTGGGTGTCATTCTATGACTTCTTTACGCAGATTGGCGTGATTGACCATGAAGGTTTCAATCAATTCAAAAACGTCCTGCTTTCTGGCATATATGATATGATCCAGTTGAACGGGTACTGCATCGTTTCCAGCCTTCCTAAAAGGATCGTTCGTAATGCATCTGGAAGACTGCACAATCCTACTGGCCCGGCTATCGAGTTCGCAGACGGATACGCTCAGTATTATGTCAATGGTCGTGCACTACCTGCATGGATCTGGGAGAAGGCGTCTGCGGGTGAAATCACCAAGGGGATGTTCCTGAAAGAGCCGAACAGCGAAATCAAGGGTGGCATTTATGAAGTGCTCGGACAGAAAAAGATGATGGACCTGTTAGGTGCCGTAGAGATTGACACTCGCACCATTACGCATAAGAACGGCGATCTCGAAACAGTGAAGCTCCTTAAGACCACAGAACGGTTTGAAGAAATCGATAATCAGCCATTTGCATGGGTGTCGATGGTTTGCCCTTCTACCGGCTCTCAATATCTTCAAGGCGTTGAGCCGCATCACACGAACGCTATTGAAGCCATCGCTTCTCTCTCTCCATTCAAACCGGAAGAATACTCATTTGACTTACGTTCTTAACAAATTTCATTTCACAAATTTTCAAATCAAACAACATGAAAAATTTACGCGGTCACCAAGGTGACGTACAATTCTCAGCTATCGGTTCTATCCCTTCTAAAGCAAAGAAGGTAGCAAACAAGCCTATCGCATTAGGTGAGCATTCAGGACACATGCACGTGCTCACAGGGGATGTTGAAATGTTTGAGCTGGACGGTAGAATCATCTGCGCTGTAGGTGCTGATGGTGCCAGGTTACAGCACGTACATGAATCCAACTTCAAACAGGCTGACTGGAAGAAGAAGGAAGAGATCACTATCGCTGATCACAATTCTCATGAATTACCTGCGGGGAATTACGAGTTCTGGATTCAGAACAGCTACAACCCGTACGCAAAGATGATGGAAAAAGTTATTGACTAATTAAACAGCCTGGTGTGAAAGCACCAGGCATTACCCAAGGCCATGGAAGAGAAACTAATTTTTAAGAAGATATTACAAATATTACGCGCCGTATCTCCTATTGGGAAGGACCGTAAGAACGCACAACAGAACTATACCTTCAGAGGAATAGATGATATGTACAACGAGCTACATACTCTTTTCTCAGAACAAGGAGTATTTATTACTTCAGAAGTAAAAAACAATCGTAGAGAAGAGCGCCCAAGCAAAGGAGGTGGAGTGCTTATATGGACTATCGTTGATGTAATATTCACATTTATTGCCGAAGATGGAAGTTCTGTACAAAGTACGATGGTTGGGGAGGCCATGGATAGTGGAGATAAAGGATGTAATAAAGCCATGTCGGCTGCTTTAAAGTATGCACTCATGCAAATGTTGCTAATTCCCACTGAAGAAAAGAAGGATTCAGAAAACGATAATCCTGAATTAAAAGACCCCAAAATAATATTAAAGGAAGAATGTTTGGATCTCATTAGCAAATGCAAGGATGTGGAAGATCTAAAGCAGCTTAAGGAAATGTATAAGGACCTTTTCCTTAAAGATAAAGACGTTAAATCTGCCGGCACTAAAAAATTCGAACAGATTTCAAAACCAATTCAATCAAATTAATCATGGGACTGAGTAAAGAAAAATTCATTTCAGACAGGGAGGCGCAGGAAAGCGCTATCCCTGCGAAGAAATCGCTCTTCAATATTCGTCAGGAACACCTTACCCTGCTGGCATTGATAGACGAAGCAGAAGGTGAATTGACGCCCGAAATGCAGGAAGATCTGAAGCTGAATAAAGAAGGCTTCAAAGATAAAGCACTTAGTTATGGTTACCTCATTCGCAAGCTGGATGCAGAAAGTGATGTTATTGCGACAGAAATTAAACGTCTGCAGAACTTGAAACAACGCGCTGAAAAACGCAGCGATCTTTTCAAAAAGATGTTGGATGAAGGAATGAAGCAATTCGGATATGAAAAGGTTGAAAGCGAACTGCTTAAGATAAGTTACCGCAAATCTACTCCTGTTGAGTTGACAGAGACTTTTCAAGATGATATACTGAAGTATGCCGATGTAACCATATCTCTGAATACCGATAAGGTAAGGGCTGCTGAAGAAGCAGGTCATACAGTAGTGTTAACGGAGGACATGCTTACTGCATGTTTTGATCTCAGTCCCTCTATCAGCAAGAAACGAATAGGCGAAGCAATCAAACAGGGCATCGCAATACCTGGTGCCAGCATGCCGGAAAAGAAAAACCTGCAAATTAAATAATCCCAGTTATGAAAAAGAAAACAATAAATGCGGTTCTCTGTAAAAAATTTGATGAATTCTTATCATCGATAAAGGATGAATCAGTTCGCAAACTTGTAGAATCAAATTCAATTATCACTGGCGGGGCGATTGCCTCAATGCTGCTTCGTGAGAAAGTTAATGATTATGACATCTATTTCACAAATAAAGAAACAGCAAAGTCTGTCGCTGAATATTATGTAACACTGTTCAATACATCCAACAATACTAATGGATATGTGCTTGATGGAAGTGACTGTGCAGACCATTCAGACAACCATGCTGGTGGCGTAGGGCTCAACATGACTGCTGAACGAATTAAAATAATATTCAAATCTAATGGGGTAGCTACAGAAAAGGGGGTTAATCCCATGGAAGAAGAAGCATCTGTTGAATTTGTTTCCAACATTTTTGAGGAAGAACTGAAAATCGACACAAAAGATAACTATCGCCCAATCTTCATGTCGTGTAACGCAATCACCTTATCTAATAAGGTACAGCTCATAATTCGGTTTCATGGCGAGGCTAAAGAGATCCATGAAAACTACGACTATATACATTGTACTAATTATTGGACTTCTAAGGATAGAGTTTTAACCCTTAAGCAACCTGCATTAGAGTCTTTGTTATCTAAAGAGCTAATTTATGTTGGTTCTAAATATCCGGTCGCTTCAATTGTAAGGAGTAGAAAGTTCATTACCCGTGGGTGGACTATCAATGCTGGCCAATACTTAAAAATGTGCTTTCAGATATCTCAACTTGATTTAACCAACATAGGAGTATTGGAAGATCAATTGACTGGTGTTGATCTGGCTTATTTTGGGATGTTAATAGATAATCTAAGAGGGCACATTGATAAGTGCAAAGAAGATAAAAAAGATTTTAAACTGGATTATGGATATATCGCTACTATAATTGATAAAATATTCTAATCATGTTTCAGGCAACAGGTATTATTTCCCCGGAAGAGCTTTTTAAGATGGCTCGTGAGTTTGAACCAATCATTTCGATGCAGTTCGCTTCAGACGATCCGGAAGCACTGGTGAATCGGGCTACTCACATCGCTTCTATAATGGCCACAACTGGTAAGATGTTGGCAGATTCTAAGTATTGGAAGGATAAGGCAATGAAGGAGAGTGTGCTTACCCAACTGAAAGATGCAAAGCGCAGCAGCTTACCGGCATCGGTTATGAACGAACTCATTAAGGCTGAATGCAGAGATCTTAATTACCTGGTAAACCTTACTGAACAGCAGGACAAAGATTGCAAGTATCAGATAGAACTTCTCAGGACCCTTATCAGCTTACGGAAACAGGAAATGGCAACTTTTAACCAATAACCATAAAAACCTATGCCTCATGCAAAACTTAATTGGGCAAACATTCACCTACTCTATCCGGAATACAACAATTACCCGGAAGGTACTGGCTCTACTCCGCGTCAAAGGAGAACCGCAATATGAGCTCTTGGACCCGATAACACATGAGCACCATCGCGCTTATGTAAGCATCTTCAATAAGATATTCAAAAGTCACAGGGGATCTGTTAAGAAGAAAGGAACGAAAGGTAAAACGATAGGAAGCAAACAATCATTCACCGCATAAATCGTAAACAATGCCACAAAGAAAATCACAAACAGAAAGAATCCTGCACTGGCTCCGTAAGGGTCACAAGCTAACAGCGATGCAGGCGCTAAGGAAGTTCGGGTGCTTTCGTTTAAGTGGGAGAATAAAGGATCTCCGTAATCAGGACTGGGGAATCACTACCCGGATGATCACCAAGAATGGAAAGAGGATAGCGGAGTATTCATTGTAACAAAGGAGGCAATATGGCGAGGATAAGGACAATTAAACCAGAGTTCTTCAAAAATGAAGATATAGCTGAGATGCCTGCCATGACACGGTTACTTTTTATAGGGCTATGGACTCAATCAGATCGTGAAGGCAGGTTGATAGATCGCCCGAAAAGATTAAAAGCAGAGATCTTTCCTTACGATAATTACGATGTGAATAAGGGACTTGATGAATTACAAAAAAAAGGCTTTTTAGTCCGGTACAAGGTTAATGTTAATGTCACAGACAGGGTATTAGCCCCAGAGCAGCCGGAGGGAGAACAGTCTATAATTCAGATAGTTAACTTCTTAAAACATCAACAACCTAACATGAAGGAATCGGCTAGCACCATACCAGCACCATGCTTGCACAGTGCTAGCATCACAGGAAGGGAAAGGAAGGGAAAGGAAGGGGAAGGAGATAGTAATGCTCCCGCTTCTTCGGAAATAGATTTATCTGAACAACTGGAAGAAATCTCCCCCCTTATTGCGCCGCCCCCCCCGCAAAACTTTGGACCGCCAATTACTGAGGTAACTCAATTTATGATCCGCGCGGGCGGGACGGAAGAAATGGCAGGGAAGTTTTGGAACAAATACGAAGGATTAGGCTGGAAACAAGGATACTCGAAAATCGTTAACTGGCGACCATTTGCAAACAACTACATCGCTAATTACAAAGAAAACGATCTGAAAAATGGAACAGGAAGAAAGCAGACAACTGCGAGTAGCATCCAGGCAGTTGACGCCGCTAGCGCTGAACTCATCAGAGATCTGGATGCAGCAGCACGCAAACAGCACCCGGATTAAGGATCTGCCAGCGCAATCTTTGGTAGCTGAGATGGGGAATAAGCTGAAAGAGATACTTCTTACTACTGGATTGAAGGTTGAAGAGAGTACCTCTATGGAGTTTACAAAGATATTCAACCGGTTTGTGATGGCTCACTACGGGATATTAACACCGGGAGAAATAGCTCTTGCCTTCACCCTTAATGCTGCAGGCCAGTTGCCAGGTGACAACGGACGTGGACAACAGACAGAGAGAATAGAGCTTTTCGGCCCGAATCTGACCATAGAGCATGTTGGTGGTGTATTGTGTCGATACATGAAAAAGAGGGCAAATTTGGCTAGGAAGATCGTTGAACAGGGTACAAGAAACGTTTTACCAGAACAGGTACCCACAAAAGAACAGCAGGAAGAAAGTGACCGTGAGTTTGCAAATGAATATTACCGGAAGTACCTCACAGGTGAGTTTTCATCTGCCAGCGTGGAATATGCTTACATGGTCTATGATGTTCTGGACCAACAAGGGGCAATCCAGTTATCAGTAGCGAAGAAAAAAGAGTACTTCACGCAGGCACAGGAAATCCGGGACAGAGAGATTGCCGCGCCCCCAGTCAGCCGGCAGGGAAAAAGCGAACTGCTAAACCTGATGGATTCATACATGAATGATGCCGTACCGATGTCTGAGCAATCATTGGTTAAGTCTTATGCAAAGCGTTTGGCATTGTTGGACTACCTGAGAAAATTGAAAGACGAAGGACAAACTAAAATATTTGAGTGATGAGTATCAAGGAAACATTTTCAAGGAACCTCCGGCATATGCGCACAGATGCAAGGATGTCAATACAGGATGTAGCCGCGGAATTAGACATTGAAATATCAAGATACCGTATGTGGGAATCTGGTACAAGCCTTCCCCGCTACGAATGCCTCATTGCAATATCTCAACTATTCGGAATATCCATTGACTGCATCCTTACGGTGAACCTTGCAATGGTAGACTTAGGAAAGTGTAAGTCATGAAATCATCCCGCTTAACCATATCGGACCTAAAGAAGAGCAAGGTGGCACATCTCAACCAGAAGGTATTCAAGGATGCGGAGGAGCCAAAGAAGAAAAGTAAGCGGCTACCAGGTCAAATGTGTCAACAGGCTCAATGGATGTGGGGGCAGCTTGCCTGGTGGTCGTTAGATCGAAAGATTGAGGTGGTCAAGGAACACAAATTCCATCCGGAAAGGAAATGGCGATTTGATTTCGCGGTACCTGCAAAGATGATCGCAATTGAATATGAAGGGTTGAACAGTGAGAGATCAGGACACACAACACTATCCGGTTATACAAAGGATACTGAGAAGTATAATGCTGCACAAGCTCTCGGCTGGAAGGTAATCAGGTTCACTGTTAAGAATTATAAAACAGTATTGAAGGAACTGGAAAAACAAATAGAATTATGAGGAAAGTATATTTCATAGACCTGTTCTGTGGAGCTGGTGGGGTTACAACAGGTATACACAGGGCAAGGTATAACGGAAAGAAGTTTGCAAAAGTAATAGCATGTTTCAATCATGACCCTATGGCGATTGCCAGCCATGAAAGCAATCATCCAGACACAGATCACTTCCTTGAAAACATTCTCACCGCAGATCTAACAAGGGTAAAGGCGTTGGTTAAAAAGCTGAGAAAAGAAGATCCTTACTGTCTCATATTCATCTGGGCATCACTTGAATGTACAAACTTTTCAAAGGCGAAGGGTGGATTGCCACGTGATGGGGATAGTCGCACCTTAGCTGATGGACTGTTCAGATATCTGGATGAGCTTAACCCTGATGGCTTGTGGATTGAAAATGTTGAAGAGTTCATGTCATGGGGGCCACTCGATGATTTTGGCAAACCTGTTAGCAAGAAATCAGGACAGGATTATATGCGGTGGATCAATGCTGTTCAGGCATACGGATATGAATTTGATTACCGGATTCTCAATGCTGCTGACTATGGTGCCTATACTTCACGGAAAAGATATTTCGCCCAATTCATGAAACCTGAATTACCCATTGTTTGGCCAGAAGCTACACACTCCAAGAAACCGGCAGGCGGATGCTTTGGAACGCTCGAAAAATGGAAGGCAGTAAAAGATGTACTGAATTTCTCTGATGAAGGTGAAAGCATTTTCACCAGGAAGAAACCGCTTTCAGAGAAAACAATGGAAAGGATCTATGCTGGATTGTTAAAGTATGTCGCAGGCGGGAAAGAAATGTTTATTGCAAAGCAGTTCTCTGGCCGGCCAAAAGGAAAGGTAATTCCTGTAGATGGTCCTGCATGGACTGTTACAACTGTTAATGGTCAATCATTGGTGAAAGCCTGTTTTCTTTCTAAATATTATGGTAATGGGAACAATACCTCCAGTATACAAAGTCCAGCAGGGACTGTTACGACGAAAGATAGGTTCTCAATTGTGCAGCCTAAATTTTGGATTGACAAGAACTACAGTGGGAAAGACAATCACCAATCTGTTGAACAACCTGCAGGTACAATTGTAACAAACGATAAACATTCAGTTGTAAAAACGTCTTTTCTGATGGGTACAAATTTCGATAATAAACCTACCAGTTTGGAGGCTCCGGCTCCTACTGTAACGGCCAATAGAAAATGGACTTACTTGGTAAATCCTTCATGGGGAGGGAATCCATCATCAACAGACCAACCATCGCCCGTAATCGTGGCAAGGCAGGATAAGGCTCCTATGTATCTGGTTGTAACAGATGGTGGTGATTTAGCTATTGAGATATATGAAACAGATAGTACATGCACTCGGCAGATTAAAGAGTTTATGGCAGCTTATGGGATCATAGATATCAAGATGCGCATGCTTAAAATACCCGAATTACTTCGTATTCAGGGATTTGGTGATAAGTATGTTCTGAAAGGCACTCAGGCTGATCAAAAAAAGTTTATCGGCAATGCAGTTGAGGTCAATCAGGCTACTGCATTAATAGAAGCGAGCTACAACGGTATTATAAATTCAATAAGCCTAAAAACTGCTTAACATGAGTGACTACTTATTATACCGACGGGCGCTTAAGAATGGGATGAATCCAGTTGAGAAACCGAAGGCTGCAAAGATACCACAGTTCAGCAAGAAGCGGGAAAAGGTAAACCGGGAATATGCAATGAAATCCAGACCGCATTGGGTAGGCAAACATTGTGCGATCACAGCTCCAGGTTGCACCGGTACTGCACAAGGCATCCATCATAAGAAAGGCAAGTCAAATATTGAACTGCTTATGGATGAACGATACTGGATACCTGCATGTAATCACTGCAATACTTGGGTAGAGATGTATCCAGCGGAAGCAGAAAAGAAAGGTTTCAAATTATCACGACTGAAAAAGTAAAGATGGAATATCAGGAATTTATTGAGCGGAAGATCATCACAAATATTAATTCAGGATTTGACATTGATGATGCTCAAATCAACCAATCATTATTCCCATTTCAAAGGTTCTGTGTCAGAATGGGATTGAAAAAAGGACGCTTTGCGCTCTTTGAAGACTGCGGATTAGGAAAGACTATCCAGCAGCTTGAATGGGCAAATAACATAGTGTCCCATACGTTTGAACCAGTGCTGATAGTCTGTCCATTGGCTGTAGTAGGGCAGACTATCAAGGAAGCAAATAAGTTTTCCTATGAGGTTATCCGGATAGTTCCTGAAATGTATACGATGGAAACATTCCCTCCTGGAATATATATTACGAACTACGAACAGCTTAATAATATCAATGCTGAATTATTCACTGGTGTTGTTTTGGATGAAAGCAGTATTCTGAAAAACTTTGAAGGAGCTTATAGAAATCTGATAATTGAATCATTCGCAGATACCCCATATAAGCTGGCATGTACTGCAACTCCAAGCCCTAACGATCCAATGGAATTGGGCAATCATTCTGAATTCCTTGGAGTAATGAGCCGGAATGAAATGCTGGCGATGTTCTTTGTTCACGATGGTGGTGATACATCCAAGTGGAGACTTAAGAAACATGCAAAGAAAGATTTCTATCGGTGGATGTGCAGTTGGGCTATTATGCTATCAAAGCCTTCTGATATCGGATTCTCAGATGAAGGATATGATTTACCAGACCTTAATTTGATTGAATGCAGGCTTCAAACATCAGCCCGGGAAGGCGGGGGATTATTCAACTCCATTGCTGTATCTGCAACAAATTTCAATGCCGAGTTAAAGCTCACAATTATTGAACGGCTGGATGAAGCTGTAAAAATAATATCAGATACGAAAGAAAAGTTCGTGATATGGATTAAGCAAAATGAAGAGGGCGACAGGTTAAAAAAGCTACTACCTGATGCGGTAGAGGTCAGAGGTAGTGATACGCCAGAATACAAAGAAAAGATGCTATTGGGTTTTGCAGAGAACAAATTTGAAACGCTTATCACAAAAGGGAAGATTGCACAATTTGGATTGAATTATCAGAATTGCCACAATACAATATTTGCATCTCCTGATTTTTCCTTTGAAACCATTTACCAGGCGATAAGACGATTCCTTCGGTTTGGGCAGGAGTTTACCGTTAATGCTTACATCATTACTACGGATACAATGGAAAATGTGATTGAGATATTCCGGAAAAAACAAAAACAACAGGAAGAAATGTACAACGAAATGCAGGAGGCTATGAATGAAGTATTCAGTGAACAGCAGGAAGAAACTATCCTAAATGTGCAGGAAGTTAAAGGTGTAAACTATTTGCTGCGGCGTGGCGACTGCGTGCAGCTTATTAAGGATATCCCTGATGAAAGTGTAGGGTTCTCCATATTCAGTCCTCCTTTCGCGGAACTGTATACTTACAGTTCGCACATTGAGGACATGGGTAACAGTAAGAACTATAATGAATTTATCCAGCACTTTGGCTACCTGGTACCTGAGCTGTATCGTGTATTATGGTCCGGCAGAAATGTGGCTGTTCATTGCATGGATCTGCCAGTTCAAAAGGGGAAGGAAGGATACATTGGACTGCGGGATTTTTCTGGTATGATCAGGGAGGTGTTTGAGGCTGCAGGATTTATATACCATTCAAAAGTTACTATCTGGAAAGATCCTGTTGTTGAGATGCAACGTACAAAGGCACTGGGGCTTCTTCATAAACAAATTAAGAAGGATGCATCAATGTCGCGGGTAGGGTTACCGGACTACTTAATGGTTTTCAGGAAGTCAGGCGAACACCTCCATCCTGTCGTTCATCAGGATACCGATTCTAATAAGCCGAATTATTTGCCGGTTGACCTATGGCAGAAATATGCATCTCCTGTATGGCATGACATTAATTATTCGGATACATTGAATTTCAGATCTGCCAGGGATAATAATGACGAGAAGCATATATGCCCTTTGCAGCTGCCGACTATCGAAAGAGGAATTCACCTCTGGACGAATGAAGGCGATACGGTTCTGACACCTTTCGGGGGTGTAGGTAGTGAGGCTTTCCAAGCTATCAAAATGAAACGTAAGGCAATACTATTTGAGCTCAAGCAAAGCTATTTCAACCTCGCGGCGAAGAACTGTAAAGAATCGGAGATGATAGGAGCCGCAGCTACATTATTTGACTTATAAAATCTAATCACATGCCACAAGTAACAGTTAATCTTTCTACCGCCAGGATAAAAGCAGCGGAGAACTTCAACGAGATTATCGAATCACTCAATGAACATATCGAGAGTGATGGGTATATCCGCATTCATTCAGAAGAACTGCAGGTGGAGATAGACAGGCTTCGATCTCATCTGGCTACGATCTGCCACTCCTACATCAATGGTAGTTCTCTGTATGACAATATATCTGAAGATGTACCCGAATTCGTAGACTTCAACCCAAATAATTACTAACCGGATGCCAGGGGTATCCACAAAAAAGAAAACAATGAATGAATTCACAACAGAAGTATTACCTGACGGCGCAAAGATCACCAAGCTGCCAGATAACGAAACATTATATGCGATAGAGGAATTAGGTAATAGGGTAATTCTTACAAAGCAGGACATCGCACGGATGTACGGTATCGCATATCCAACAAAGCGGCTTTCTGAGAAGTGCTGTAATGTGCCTCAGCAAAGCGATGTTCCCGACACCAATGTCGGAGACATACCACAAACTGCAACCGGTGATAAGTACGAGGCACACGTCCGCGAAGTGGCCACAGAAATGGCAAAAGAAGCACACGGATATGCGTTTGAAACGTCGCCACCTCATGTACAAGACATGGATATTCAATACTATATAGGACCTGCCTGTATCGCGGTGCGAAGAGAAGCGGAGGCGGTAAAACAACTTTCTTATGATATACAAAAGTCAGGAACAATATGTATCGTTACTGACACTTATCTCATTGATCGCGGCCTTATCCCTGCAAAGGAAAGAAGATAGCAGGAGAAGTAATTGCGGAGCATGTAGAGCCTTGGTCACAAGAGGTTAAGTTTCGTACAACTCCGCCTCACACATGTGGGATTTAATTAACTCACCATCAAACGAACAGAAATGACATCTAAACAATATTTAATTAAACTGAATGAAGCCAGATCACTACTGTATGTGAATGACTTCTTGACGGATAAGCAAGATGAACAGGTGAGGCGAAAGATAGAAAAGCAAGCTGCAAAGAATCTGAGCCTTAAAGCCGCCCGGGCTAACCGGGATAAATAGGCATGTAACTACAGGAACTCAGTAGGCACGATGCCCGTAAATGGCTTAAAAGGGGCAACGTAGTTTTTGTGTATAAAACCTTACACAATAATAATTTGATGTGGGCAACTGATAGGCTAATACCACATCTTCAGAAATATCACATGTTCACTTTAAAACCTAATAGACATGGAAGAGAAGCGGTTGTGCAAAGACCCGATTAAAGGAATTCAGCCTGATATGGCACCAAAGGAACAGATACAGCAACATGAGTGGGTGCCGCTAAACAGTTCTTCGTGGCGGGATGAATGTGTATACTGCCGTGCTCAAAAGCATAAGGGATTATTTCACGGAAAGAGAGTAGAATATGTTGTCAATCACATGATTCATGATAAAGAACCCGCCTGCATCACCAGACCAATAAACGCACCGCAGCGAGAAGCGGATTAACTGTTATGAAGAAGTCAGACATAAGGAAAGCCGCAAAAATATACGCTGCTAATATTGTATATAACTCTTTAGGTACTGGGGCACATTCTGATAAAATAACTGAAGATGAACACGAATATTTCGCACAGCAGGTAGACTATGTTGCAGGGAGAATTGCAAACGGATTACCAGATGAAATATTTAAGTTAGCCGGACTGGACGACATTTTTGATTATGTAAACGCACCGCAGCGACATGCGGAAGAATAATTATGAGTAAGTTAACAGATTACCGTCGTAGATACGGAAACGAAGTAGGAGATACCATCCCAGTAGTTATATTTTGTTTTCATAATTTAATAGATGACTTATGGCTGCACAAATCGCAATATGAGCAAATGGGGAAATTTAAGGGTGTTCTTAAAGGTATGCATATATCTATCCGATCCGTAAAAAAAGTTTTCCATGTAAAGAAAACTGCATCTTCATTTCCTACACAGGAGTGGCAAGAATAAACGCACCTGCCAGCGATAAGGCAGATAGTAAAATATGAAAACAGGTATTGAATTAATTACAGAAGAAAGACAAAAACAAATCAGCAAAGGCTACACATTAGAACATGATCGAACTGTTAACTCAGGAAGCAGTTTAGAAATGGCCGCTGTTGGCACTTTGTTGGGAAACCCGGGATCTTTCCCGGCAGATTGGGGTAATGAAGCAATTGAGCGGCTTTGTAGGCATGATAAAGCAGATAGGATAAGGATAGCTGCTGCATTGCTTGCCGCGGAACTTGACAGGCTAATTTAAGAAAATTAAATTATTAAACAAAAGCCCGGCTAATCCCAGGGCAAAAATTAAGAGAAATGCAAACAGCAATAAAGCAACGTCCGATCCTCTTCTCCACTCCTATGGTACAGGCAATATTGGCAGGGAGAAAGACAATGACAAGACGGATTATAAAACCCCATCTGGATGATCGGGGACTAAGGTACTGTAACCCGAAAACCGGCTGGGAGGATTGGCATGGAGCACCGGTTAAATGCCCATATGGAAGCGTTGGAGATGTTCTCTGGGTTAGAGAAACTTTTCATTCAGGATATGTCCTTGATCAAAACGATCATATACCGGAAGATGCTGAACTAAATTACTTGTACTATGCTGATACAAGAGATGCGAGACCAGCAGATATGTCTGATAGTATGTGTACCCATCTTTTAGGGCATAACAAGAAGGATTGGCCTAAATGGAAACCACCCATCTTCATGCCGTACGATGCATGTCGGCTCTTTCTGCGGATCACAGATATCAAGGTTGAACAACTGCAAGATATCAGCGAAGAAGACGCTATTGCAGAAGGTGCAGAACCTCGTACTCATCGTTGCGGAGGATTCGGGGTTTACGAAGCGGGTGGAGATATACAGGATTGCATATGTCAAGAATGGGACAGCTCACCTGAAGTAATGGGATTTCATGACTTATGGGAATCAATTAACGGTCCGGAATCATGGGAGGCTAACCCCTTCGTGTGGGTGGTGAATTTTGAAAGAATCGATAAACCTGAATAACATGGATAAGAAAATAATTGAACAAGCGAGTGATCATTATGTGTCGTGTCGTGTGCATGAGACAAAAGGGAATATGCCTGCTGGTTATGCCGGCGGGATTCACGAAGGGTTTAAGGCCGGCGCGGAGTTCGCACTACCTAAGTGGATACTGGTAAGTGAAAGACTGCCAGAAAAGAACACAAAGAACTATGGAGCACATGTGCTGGCTACAGATGGGAAGAATATTTTCACCTGTACTTATACCACAGGTGGAGAAATTGATATTGAAACTGAAAGTGACGATGAAGATGCATATGATTTTGATGAGAAAAGAGGAATGATATTCCTGAAAGCCGGCTGGTATGAACTGCAGGAACAATCTCATCATCCAGATTGTGATGAAGCATGGTATGAACGCTCTCCTACACACTGGATGCCTCTTCCCTCACTTCCCAAACCTGAATAATTGGCAAAGAAACCTAAGGCCCGGATAAGCTTTGACAGGAAATACTATAAGGCGATTAAAGAGTTTACAGACAATGAACTCAGACATCGACCATGGTGTGCAGACTGGGATATAATACAACATATACAACGGATAATAGGATTGATGCCGGATTTAATTGAGCGAGAGGATTTTGAAGCTGCTCAAGCCGTAAAGGATGCAGTTATCGAGTTTGTTAATAGTTTTTCGGACGACAAAATCGATAAAGATATTCTACTCAAGATCCCGGACTATACAGGGCCAAAGGATATCAGATGCCATCTTTCATTCACACAAAAAGGTAAACCTTAATAGCAATGACACAATCAGCAGAAAACTATAATAGGCCGAACGTTTCTAAGCCGGTGTATAAATTCAATTTGAAAGGGGAACTGGTGCATACCTATCCCCGGACAACAGATGCAATCAAAGGCGAACGTGTATCAGGTGCAAAAATGAAAGACTTGGTAACATCCAACATTACCTTCAGGGGTCACGTATTTTCTATGTCAATCAATAGAGAGGCATCAGCTACAGATACTAATACAGAAGATTGCGATGAGATGCCTTGGGAATCAAATGGCATGTTTGATATCAGTGGATGGGGGAAAGTGTGTTTATAATATATAAAATGTGAAGAAATGAAAGACGAAGAGAAGATAATCACGAAAGCAATATCAATGTGCTTTAAGCCTTACCTTAAGCCGGAAGAGGCGTTCATATATACCAACTTAGAACGCACGAGGTTCATACAGAAGTGCGACGAATTCGGGATCTATAAGAACAGCGCAGGGTATTACAGCAGAGAAGCACTGGACAAAATGATGTCCGGTGCACCAAGCGCAATTTTAGAAAAAGTTAAAAAGATGAAACTATGATTTACCAGGTAATCTGTTTATTGCATCTTGTCCAAGGTTCTTCCTATAACGCTGGTAAGTCTTATGAACATATGTCGTATCTACATGTCCAAGCAGACCAGCAACCGTTGCAACCGAAACCCCAGCATCTTGCAGAAGCACCGACATAGAGTGTCGCAGGGAATGCCACGTAATATGCTTATCTATACCAGCCTTTTTAGCCCAATTTTTCAACACCTTATTCGCGCCATCCTGAGTAGGAAGTTTGAAAACTTTCCCAACTCCACGATTTGAAACAACCTCTCTTGCCATATCATGCAAGGGGATTTCTACCGGGAATTCAGTTTTTTGTTGCGCCCTCAATAGTACCGTATCCTTCTTAATGTCTGTCCATTCCAGGGGCTGAATATCACACCACCTCAACCCTGTATAGAGAGAGAATATAGCCGCTCTCATGACCTCTGGATTGCTACAAGGGTGTTTCATTAGTGTAATGTATTCATCAGCTTCTAATATATCTTTCTTTTTGCTGGGATGAACCTTCGCGGCAAGTTCTTCTACAGGATTAACCCGAAAATAACCATCTTTTGTTGCAGCTTTGATCACCCGTTTGAACCGCTTGAAATAATCCCCAGGTGTTTCCCCTTTAAAGTTATCCAGCAGGTACGAGCGAAAACGTTCGCACAGATTCTCTGTTATCTCACCGGTCGCCAGCCGATCCTTCCCGATGAACTTTCGGAAGTTTGCCAAGCTACCGGATAGGTGCCGGTTACCCGTTCTTTCATTGTTAGTCACAAACTCTTGGTAGTAATCGAAGAAATTGTCTTTTATCCTATGAACTGGAGTATACCCAGTTGCCACTGCCTGCTTATCCAGAACAAGCTGAGAGCGACGGGCCTCTAAGATTGCTAATGCCTCTTTATTATAACTTTTCTGGCCGGCATCCTTTGGTTTTGCCCAAGTGTAAATCCCAGTAGCTTTCCGCTGGCCGGCACCCTTACCCCATTCAAAATAATACCATAGCTTTAGTTTGTCTCTCGAGAGCTTGGTTGATATAGAAATATTATTTGCCATAACGTTCGCCGATTGTTCGCCAAAATAGGCGGTAAAACGTGGTAAAAAGTGATGTTAAGTGGAAGGCAATATAATGAAAAATCCCCGTAAACACTGTGTTATCAGTACCTACGGGGATTACCCAAGTGCCCAAAGGGGGAATCGCTTTATATTGATTTTCAATTTATTACATTGATTGTTCGCCATTCATTCGCCAGTTAATACTTCAATAGCTCCCAAACTTCCATCCCAAATGCCTTAGCCAAAGAGGTAATGTATATAAGGCTGGGGTTTGCCTTCCCTAATTCAACTTTACTGATATATCCAACATCCAAGTCCGCTTCATGAGAAAGGTCCGATTGTGACCAGTCGCGCTCTTCTCTAAGGCTTCTGATCCTTTGCCCAAATTCTTTCTTGATATGTTCGCCTTTGTTCATCAGAAGGCGAACATATCAATATTTGTTGTAATAATAATAGTTCAACTAACCTAGTTCAATCGAACTAATTTTTCGTTATATTAGATAATGCAATATTATCGGCTCTATATAACCCCTGCCAAAGTGAAGGTGACACTCCGAAAAAAACCTTGGGAGCCTATTGTGTTAGCAATAATTGAAGGAGTTCCTGTAGAAGTTAGTATTTCTGATAATAAGATTGAGATAATATTAGGCGAAGTGCCTCCCGAAATATTGGAAGCTTTTAAGGGGGTTGTTGCTCAGTACTTTCTTCCTGTAACAGGGCCAAAGGTTAGTAAGAGAAAGCCGAAATAGGGCAACTTTCTGGAATTACCGGATAGTTGAAAAAGAAAAGGCCGGGTAGAAACCCGGCCACAATTATCAACCAAAATCTATTTCTTATGTCAATATTGTATCCATTATGCTTAGGTGTCCAAAAGTACTACCTGCCTTTACTTGAAATTCAATTGCCTGATTTCCAGTACATCCTGTAAGTGTCACTGCTGTTGCAGGATTAGTATTAGTTGTTGCATCATATTCCAACCATGTTGTATCACCCGCTTTCCTTATTTGCAGAATGCGCGGTCCTGTAGAGTTCCTGTTACCCCAAAATTTTATTGAGCCTGTTTTGCCTGCTGGTATTGGCACCACCATGGTAACTATGCCAGCACTTGTATGAAAGTATAGATTATCCTGTACTGCTGTTGCAGGATAATCTCCCACTGCCACTACATTGCCTCCGTAATTCATACTATAATCAACTGGTGCAAATGTACCCCCTGGTTTTTTGTCTAATGAAATTGTCATCCCGGAGACAATAGTATTTGTAATATCTACAATGCTTGCAGCTACAACCGTGGGATTAGTTGCTGCCCTACAGTTTACAATGTTATTCCACCATTTACCCGCGGCATCTTGCCCTGGTGTGCCAGGTGTAATGCTATTATTTGGGGTCATTATGCCGCCATCTGTTTGCCCGTCATCTACTATTCCATCACCGCCAAAATCAATCAATATTCGCTGCCCTACTGCTGCTACTGCGGTGATCTGCACGTCATCAAAACCAGTTGCTCCCTGGTTGTCAGTAACAGTAAGCCGGAAGACATATGCCCCGGCTATCAATCCGGTAAGCCCGGTAGATGCTGAAGATGGGGAAGTAATGCCGGCTGTATTTGGTCCACTTATTTGGGACCATGCATAACCTGCAATAGTTCCATCTGTATCACTGCCTGACCCGGTTAATGTTCCTGTCGTAGCACCGGCAGCAAGTGTTTGATCTGCTCCTGCATTCGCGGTAGGAGAAACATTCCCGGCTGCACTTACTGTGATAGCTACATCATTGAATCCTGTAGCTCCTTCGTTGTCTGTTACTGTTAGTCGGTATACATATGTTCCTGCACCTGTCATGCCCGTAACTGTAGTACTTGCTGCCGTAGGCGTAGTGATCGTGCCGAACGCAGGTCCGCTAACCTTCGTCCAGAGATAGGCAGTTATAGTCCCGTCGGTATCAGATCCGGAACCCGACAAAGTAACTGAACTCGTTGGAAGAGTTATTGACTGGCTGCCGCCGGCGTTGGCTGTAGGGGAGCTATTTGTAATTTGAATCGCAGTACCGAAGCTGGTATAACTACCGTCTTTTAATTTACCGCGGCTCTTATAATATCCTGATTGGTGAGAGTATGTTTTCTTATAATTAGTAACATCCGTAATGCTATTATATAGGCTGTAATTCGTACCGTCTACACTCCTATGTACTTCTATCGCGGAATATGCCGTAGTGGCTATATAAGCCTTTGGAAGTAATACTGCAGTGTCATTCGCTAATAATGTTGTACCGGCAGAATTGAGATGTATCCCATCTCCTTGGTCATACGTTGATACCAGAGCATATGTTGTTGCGGTATTCCAAAATGAATTCCCGTCAATATTAGATATGTATTTGAGATATGGGTGTGCAGCAAGTAATGTATTGAAATCTTTCAACGCCTGCTGCTGTAAGGTAGTGTATGGAGTTCGAGGACGTGCGGAGTTAAAAAATATAAGTATTCCTCGCTTCAAACATGCTGCATATGCTTGTTCCCAATAAATAATTTGTTGTGCCGGACTATAAGTACCCAATCCGTTAGTTGGTTCATCCCATATTATTATTGTGGGATTAAGCGCAAAGGCAGTATCAAGATTTTGCCCCGGTGTTCCCCCTTGTGCAGTAGTCTGCATTGATGCAGAGTTGATCCCCTCTACTGCGATATTGTATAGTGTAGGAGTGGTGGCATTAGTGTTGAACCATGCCGTTACCTTATCCCAATATCGATTAGGAGACGATAATCCATGCCCAAACATAGTACTACTACCCATACCTACTACGCGAGGGGAATTAAGAAGAGTAGTATTATTTGCAAGGTAGGTGGCCGTCATATTGGCTCCAGACTGCGACATGTAGAATGGTAGCGTATCAAACCGGGTAATAGGATAGGCGACGCCCCCTATTACCTTAAACATTCCTTCAGTGAACGCAGTTGCGGCAGCACCAACGATCCTATTCTTTGCCTTCAACATCACATCGTAGGCTACTCCCCCAATAATTTTGTATAATTTGTTTGGCATAATCAACCTGTTACCACTATTTCAGAACCATCTACATACCCCGCAAGGCTCCCAGGTAAGGAAGCAAGAACGGTATATGTAGGTTTGTTTGTGAGATCTGCAAAACTCCCGGATGTTGCCACCGTTGCAAGGACAGGCTTCCCAGTGAGATCGGAATAAGCACCCGTTCCGGCTACAGTGGAAAGTGTTGGTTTCCCTGACAGATCACTATACGCACCGGTTGAAGCAACTGTTGAAAGCGTAGGTTTTCCCGAAAGGTCTGTGTATGCTCCAGAGGTTGCGACAGTAGCTAATGAGGAAGTGTTAGCCTTCAGATTCAGTGCTGTTTGCTGAAGCGAACTCACAGGTTTTGCACTATCGGCAGTATTGTCTACATTACTAAGCCCGATATCAGCCTTTGAAAGCACAACAACTCCTATCTCCCCATTCACTGATTCAACGGCTCCCCCACCCGGCTCAATAGCCTCAATCATATCAGAGAGAACCTTCCCCTGATTCGCAGATAATGCGGCAGTTGCATTCGTTGATGTCAGATCATCAATTACCAATACACTCCCGCCTGCGCGTAGGACATTACCTATTATTACTTCTACAATGTCTGCCATGATTATTCGGTTATGTAGTTAACGGATCGATATTTCCCACGAAGAGGATATTGCGCATGCCCTTCAGTAGCTGCAATCTTGATATCCCAGTTATACACGCCTACAGGTATATTCTTTTCACTATCCAGTTTCTCCATATACAATATTGTGCTGTCTCCTGAATCTATGGTAAGACCATCCCCAATAGTATAAGTAGCCATCACTGCACCTGAAACATTGCGAACCTCAATCTTGATTTCTTCTACAGTTGTCAAATCAATGAAAATTCCATCAGCATCTTTGAATTTGAAATAGAACTCAAAGCCGGCATTCCGTTGAATTGTAAAATCATAAGGCGCTGCGATTACATTAGAAGAGCTCATATGAATATTTTTTGTGCCTGTCTGTACATGGACAGGAAGTTTGCAACTTCTTCCTCTGTTGGATTATATCTTTTCAATCCCTTCACCCAATCACGTTTGTAAGCTATTGCCAATTCTATTGGAGTAGTAATTTTCATCTTTGCTACCAGGTGAGCGTACCCTCCTACATACAAGCCACGGTCAATCACACGATCAATGAGGAAGTTGATACTATCCTGCCAAGTGCGAAAAGCAACAAACAGTCTTAATTTGCCAGTGCCATTTTCTGTTTTGGGAACAGTCCCCATTATTTCATTATCCCACTTTGTCGGCCATCTGCCTGAATCTGCTTGCACACCAGCGTAATTATTATTCAGCCCTTTTGATCCATTTGCGGATTCATTACGGAACATGATATATGCAGATCGCTTAACCTCCGCATGCACTGGCAGTGATTGCAGATAACCAACGACTGATCCCATTTCAATAGTCGTCTTCTGATATTTTACTTCCGGTTTTTCCGGGTATGAATTTTTCATTTCCAAAGTTTGAAGAATACGAATAATAGAAAAAGGGTAATTACTCCTACAATGACAACAGCACCCCACGGGCCAATCCGATCAATAACCTTTGTAATTGTAGTTGTTGTTTCTTTCTTTGTATCTGAGATACCAGTTTGCTCCTTATTAATGTCGGTTCCCGTAGCAGTAATTTTTCTATCAATTGGTACGTTAATAACCCTTTCTTTGGTAATCGCTTTACTGTTTACTTGATATCCTGTTACTCTCCCGTCTTTTACCCGCGGCTTAATGGTAGTAATCAAACTCATATTATCAGTCTCAACTGCCTGTTCATGAGTAGTAGTATCCTCCGCTGATATAGAGCCAGAAGTCTCAACCATTCCAGTGTCAATTGTTATAGGGACAGTTCCTTTCTCTTCGGTTATTATTCTCCAACGAAACTTATGCTCCTTGGAACTGGTATCAATACGCGTTTGTTCAGATCTGCTGTACAACTTCGTTTTGTGGATAGCGGCACAAGATGAAAAACAGGCCATCAGAACCAATATCTTAATTATGTTTTGCATCCTGTTCTATTTGTATGTTAGTTACTTTCTGCTCGAGTATACTCACACGTACTTTCATCTCTGTCCATTCCGCCTCAGTCTTTGCGCGGAAAGCTTTCTGCTCATCATCAGACTTTGTTTGCATAGCTTCCATGCGCTGCTGCCCCGTTACCAGTGTATGTATATCGCCTTTCATAATGAGTATGAAAGATGTAGCAGTAATGACATTGGCAAGGATCATTACCACATCACGGCTGGTGAATCTGATATTATCCCAGTTCATTGTTCACCGTCTTTAATTTGCACGCCAAACATCTTACTGATCCCCAGCACCAGCATATCCAATCCTTTCAAATACACTGTTATACGCACCTTAATGTCATCTGGAATGCCAGGATCTGAAGCGATGATGAACGCCGCTACAGTTGTTAGAGTGATAGTAATTCTGAACATCCACTTTGCCCATTGCGGCGTTACGTTGCCTACTTGATTTAATCCGAATTTTGTTTCTGTCATGATATAAGAATTAAAAACCTGATGCGGTCATTGTTGCGATTATGAACCAGTTAGTTCCATTGCTTTGTACAGTAACTGCTATATTTAGGGATGTTATAGTGATATCCGTTGCGCCGTCTATTGTATTTCCAGTGATTGGGCGAAGTGTCACATCTAATGTCGGAGAATCAAAATCTGATAACTTTTTGATAACATATACTCGCCCTGGACAACTTGATGCAGTTGGCAAAGTCACCGTCATTGCTGCTGAATTATTACACAATACTGTATAGTGAGTGTTATTCAGTGTAATACTTCCCGTTGTAGTTACAATAGGATGGGAAATACTACCAGACACTATTACATTTGTCCGTGCACTATCCATTGAATTTCCGCCTAATATAGTTACATCCCCTCCTGCTCCCCCTATTTGCGTGAGGGCAGGCGCAGCATATGTTCCCGGGATATACTGTATGTTTAATCTTTTCGGTGTATATGAAGGTCTGGAAGTAGAATTAATGAACCCTTCATTGGTGGAACGGCTGTAATATAATTCTATAGCATTGCCATTTGCATAAGTCCCATTCGCCCCAGTAATTCGTATTACATTATCAGTAGTATCGCCCACAGACGTAACATTATTAAGGGTCGGCGCAGGCAATGACGATGCAAATTCATTAATACCGAAAGTGACTAAAGTACTGTCACTTGCGCTTATCCCCATCACGCTATCAGCCAAAATATTACCATGAATCCTTTGCCTAAGTTTGATCGCTCCATTTGAAATGTCTAATCGGGCCCGTGGAATATTAGCTCCAGCAAAATTGCCGATACCAATGTTTCCAGATGTATCAATAATCATAGCAGTTACAGCGCCCTGCATTTGATTACTTTTTTGAAAATACAGGTGTCCTGCCCTTACAGTTCCACGTCCTACAGTTCCTATCACTGTCGCAGATGCATTTCCAGTGCCAGAAGGTTGAATATGAAACCCGCCATAACTGGCATTAGTATACATGTCACCTCCCCTGGTTACTGCTATTTCGCCAGTAAATGCGCCTATCAAATCGCCTACAATGGTTTTACTTCCATTGAGAGATACATCTCCCGTAACCTGCAATGGGTGAGCTGTTCCATCTTCCTGAGTGCCTCCTACTAAAATTTTTGGCGTAGTAACTTTTGTACTATCAACAAACAGGGATGAGTTTACATCGCTACCATAGTTTTTTTTCAAATAATCTATTATCACAGATGCCATGTAATTGTGTCCGGTATTAGATGGATGCAAACTATCAGGACCAATGAGAGCCGCGCCACCGTGCGTCCGCATGCTGTCATACATATTGAACCAGTGCGTTCCATATTCAGCTGCGATTGCTCTCACTGCATCAACATATTGCAGATGACGCGCTAATGTTGGTACGCCATTGCCGGAATTGAGTGTTGCGTATTTGCGATACCCCGAATCAGGTATATACTCTGGACCGAACAAAAGAATATCCTTCATGTTCCATCCTCGCGCGCGCATACTATCAAGTGTAATTCTATAATCCCGCTTGAAGAAAATTGTATCGTATCCGGGAGCATTACATCCCATATCATTAAGCCCATACTCAATTACGAGTAGCCTACCCCGCGCATTCTTTACCGGGATACCGTCCAAAGTGTCTATCATTGATCTTGCCCCTAACGGACGCGGAGGAATGCCCTGTTCCATTGTACTGCTTCCAATCCCGTAGTTCCTCTCTTTACCCCCTGTGCCGGCAATGGTTTTAGTTGAATATCTTTGACCCGCGGTAGCGCCGGTTCCTAACGTGATAGATGTACCAAAAAAGTATATGGTATCAAGCGTATTGAAGATAAGATTGTTGTATATCACACCAGCAGATAGAACAGTTTTGTTTGTTCCTTTGCCAGAGATATTATAATTGGAATTAGGCTGTAGTGATGTTTGATTTAGTATTGCGCGGGTTGATACATTTGAGCTAATCAACGAATCACTTTCCTCTTTTGTATAGTAGTTCATCTGGACAGCTAACTCACCACCATTTGTATACCGAAAGAATAGCGTGTCATTGGATCGACGTGCTGAATCCAACACAACCCCCGGATTAGAAGAAGAAAGTATTGATATCCATCTGTCCCCACGATATAGATATAACGTGCTATCAGCCGGACGCCAGGTAATCATACCTGGCGCTTTCAATGTATTATCAAAAAACAAGGTATCCTTACGTGGTATGAAGAATGCAGAATCTACTCTTAGTCCATTTTTGAACTCATAATATTTGCTGCCTTGCAAAATTGGCGGTGCCGTTTGTGCCATCAAAAATAATGGCAACAGAAGTAATATAGTGGTGATAATCTTTTTCATATAGTCTGTATTCGTATCCTTTCCCCCATCCATTGCGCGGGAATAAAAATAATTGATCCATTACCGGGCACAATGATGAATGAAATACCTGATCTATGTTGATAGAGGCCTTCCCGGAAAACCTTAATCTTTTTACCTGCTATGCCGGCATTGTAATAACTTGTTGCTCCATCTGCAGGCGCTCCGGGATCACCTACTGTATAGTTGATCAGTAGTGCCATAAGAAAAAAAGGCGGCGCATGGCCGCCAGTTTCAGGTTATTCAATTAAGGAGTTGTGCCAAAACAATCAAAGACACCTTCAGGAGTTTCAAAAGGGCATGGTTGATCCTGTCCCCGCCATTTGGCGGTGACATTCCATTCCAGATTGTCTTCAAGATTCTCTGTAATAGGTGCTCTGGTGTCGATTGTTGCAGTTTCGTTGCTTATGTGCGTCTGGGTGCCTGTACGATAAATTGAATGCCATTTACCCGTTTGCCTTTTCAGTGTATTGTAAAACACACAGTTCTCTTTGTAGTTTGGGTCACGATAAGAGAGTGTGAAATCCCTCCCAAGAATTATTTCTACATCATTGCCATACCCAGTTCCGGTAATTGGGTCTGGAGTGTCCAAACTACCTATCACTTTGGGGATGATAATAATATCTCCGCTTAATATACCGGCAGTCCATGCAGAAGTGAGTGTTGGATTTGCATCAATAGTAGGCTTGTATGCAGCCGTAACAAAGCCTGAAGAACGCACACGGCCTTTTTCAAAATCATTACAGGGATCGCATTGGTATTCCGGTAATTCGTCAGTATCACAGCCTGGATAATAGATTGGCATTGTGAAATAATTAAATAGTTCAATTACATTGACAAAGGCTTATGCAGCCTTTCTGATATCTTAACTCTATACGGTATCGAATTGAAAAGAAAATATGTTCAGGTTTCAGGTAGTAATCAACTCCGGGATATTCTTGTCCAAATAGTGAGCGGCTGTTATGGTTTGCATTGACAGTAACTATATTCATGAAATTTAGTCCTGCAGGAAGTGGCAATTTCGTCGGGATATTAGAAGCTATAGCAGCTTCCAATACATCAGGATCAACTCTTACCTTCTTACGATCAGCCATTACTATAAGATCTATCTCATAATTATGTTGAAACATATCATACCCATCTCCATAACTACCTTGCTTTAATTGAGAGTATGTAGAGTTATTAATCTTGTGGTAGATGATCAACTCATTGATATCATCAAATGATATCCACTTTGCATCCCCGTTCAAATCAATAATAGCCGGAAGAGATTGTGATCCCTTTCCTTCTTTTTTTACCAATGCGTAGGCTATACCGGCATAATATGCTGTAGGGAAGGCTGTTAACTTCCCCTTAAGCGCATTATTAATTCCTGTTACTATACTACCCAAATATGCCATTGATAAAATCTGTTATGGTTTGTTCTGCAAGTTGAATTTCACTTTCTGACAACGCATATACTCCCGGTCGTGCTGCTTCAAGCCATGTAGCCTTATCGAAATTGTGTGAATTATTGAAGCCAAGGCCATATAAATCACTTTGAGCGATAGCTACAAAATCCTGTTCCATCTGCCTTGTAAGTGACCAAATCATTTCAGTGCTTGGGCCTCTCCTATTCTTTGCCCTTATTCTCATGTAATCACGGGAGTAAGTTCCTATGCGCGATCCATCAGCCTTTTTCCCCTCAACATGTATTCGATGCCTTAACTCTCCAGCTAATACAAGTACTACAGGACGCATGTAGGAAATTGGGTTCTCACTCAGTTCTTTGAACGCTAAGATTAGGCTTTGAACACTTTCATCTTCCATTACATGTTGCTTTCACGATAATGAATAGCCCCATTTTGTTGAGGGCAATCAGTTTCGTTTCCAATACAATCTGAACCTTCAACATCAATACCTTGAATAGCTGCTGCCAGCTCGTCTTCAAACGTTACCTGGTAATGATCACGTAATTCAATAGCTTGTTCTCGATCAATTGTAGTGTACCGGTTGATACGATCAGAATAGATCCGCTCATCCATTAACTCACGGCCTAAGAGGTACCACAATGAAGTAGCAAGGAGATCTTTGTTTTCGCAGGCAATGCATGAAACGGTGACCCGCTCATTAATTTGATAGCACTTGTTCAGCGCAGCCATGAATGCAGTACGAAACTTTAACAGCCCTCTCTTTTCAACTTCTTTCCACACGCCCACATAAGTCACGTGTTCAGAATCAGCAATCTTATCAACCATCTCCATTGTAATCCCAGGTAGTGAGTTGATATACAACCCGCTACCTGGTTCATTACTACCACAACCCATCATTCCTATATAACCGGTAAGGCAAAATAATATGTCAGGAGAATCAGCCATTATTAAGTGTTGGTAACAGTGTAACGCAGAGTACCATTGTTTCCAGACAGACGATCAGTTCCGCAATCGGAATAGATTGCTTCGTTCTGATACGCATCAGAAGGAATATTGAACAGGCCGAAAGTCTTTGAAAGAATCAATGCATAGCCTCTTTCGATAGGAACAGTGCCATCGCAATCTGATTCAATGTCCTGAGGGCAATCAAAATACTTTAACTGCGCATCGAATACCAATGCATCATAACCACCGTTACATGCAGGACATTCAACAGGCAAAGGCAAAGTGAAGAACTGAGATACGCCCTTGTCACCGGCACGGAAGCCTTTGTAACGAACGATATCGATCAACCCTACT
>Ga0173479_10000008_pt1 | contig 33927 bp, 49 predicted proteins | sample NitcycUS104311B1_FD_136668 | JGI IMG/M metagenome (GOLD analysis project Ga0173479, IMG submission 136668) | Soil microbial communities from Arlington Agricultural Research Station in Wisconsin, USA - Nitrogen cycling UWRJ-S104-311B-1 (version... | ecosystem: Environmental > Terrestrial > Soil... | reverse complement strand
GTATGTTGATTGTAAGACCTGTCATTTAAGTCGTAAAAAGTTAACAAAAACAGCTGTTTAGTTTTCACTGGGCTTTAGTTTTCAAGGAGTTGAATCATGGCAGAAGCGAAATTAACCCCAACCTCTAAAAAGGTATGGGATGATGGTAAGAAGATTCATGTTATTGGCACATTAGCAGTAGAAGCTGCTGCGGCTACTTATACTGCTGGTGGCAATGCGTTAGACTTTGTTGCCAACATGGTAGATGGAGCAGGATTAGGTATTCCTTTACCTGGCATTGGTTCTCAACCATTCTGGGTTAATGTAGTTGGATTGGCTTACTATGGTCAGTATAATCCTACTACTAAGAAGCTGAAGATTCTAACTCTTGCTGGAGCAGAAGTAACTGCCGGTGCTGTTCCTGCTGGTCTTTCTGGTGATACGATTACCTTCTACCTGCTTTTTGATAAGATGATGTAATAGTTGTGGGTGTGGGGGTCTTACTGTAAAAAGTAGGACTCCTACTCTACTAAGATGGCTAAGAAACAAGACATTCGAGACCATCAACAACTTACTGTTCCTACGTTTAAGGGACTGTATTTTAATGGCGTAGTGGATGATTCTGTCCCACCAGGATATTTCATTGACTCGCTTAATACGACTTTTGAAGTCATTGAAGTCAGGACTCGTGACGGCAATACAAAAGTTTTCGACAAGGCTAATATCCGAAGATTCTTTATTTACAAACGTCTTAACGAAACAAGCCGGTACATTATTCTTGATACTAGCGGTAATCTATATGATTCTCTTTATCCTGGAACTCCTCTGGTAACTAATCCAGCCTATAAGGACTTTAGTGCTATTAACTATCTTAATCGCTGTTATATTACTTTTCATGATAGAGTCTCTGGAATACCTGGGGCTTTATTACAGGTATATGAAGGAGCAGGACCAGGAACATTAAGGCCGGCTGGTGGTTCTGCACCTGTAGGTTTTACTTTACTTCCTAGTATTTCTGCTAACTCAGGTAATCTTGCTTTAGGTAAGTATTTAGTAGCAGTTGCCTATGAGACTTCTTCTGGGTTTATTAGTGCTCCTGGTCCTGCTGTCTTTGGTGATGTTGATAGTCCTGGTGGGTTTAAGTTAAATGTAGATAATATTCCTATTGGTCCTACAGGAACTATTGCTAGAAGATTATTAATTACAAAATCAATACCACCTGGACTTTACTCTGGAAATCAATATGGTTATGAATTTTTTTATCTTCCAAATGGTAGAATCTTTGATAACACTACAACCTTCCTACATGATATAGATTTCTTTGATGATGATTTACAGGACTCTGCTGATTATTTATTTGATAACCGTTCTACTATTCCTTGTGGGTTAGGTTTAACAGTTTATAACCAGAGAATGTGCTTATGGGGAGTTCCAGGCTATGAACATTATGTGTTCTTCTCTAAGGCTATCTTTGTAGAGTTGTTTGACCAGACTGGTGGACTATTATTTTTAGACCCATCTGATGCTATATCTTCTATTAAAAATGTAGTTGACCATGAAACCTCATTACTCATCCAGACGCAAGATAGAACGTATATTACTGTTGATAATGGTTCTGACCCTGATACTTGGCGTTGTGACCCTCTGGATAAAGCAATAGGAGCAGAAGTCTTTTCTATTTCTAAGATTCTTGATTCAAGAGGAACATCAGTAAAGAGATTCTTTCAAGGTGATAAGTCTGGAATCTATACCTATGAAGGTGGCGGATTCCAAGACCCACCTTTTACAGAGAATATTAAAGACCTTTGGGATAGAATTAATAAAAAAGAGTTTAATAAGGTTCAACTATGCGATGACCCAGAATTTAAGTTAGTGTATGCTGCTATTCCTTTAGATAGCTCTACTGAATGTTCTCATATTTTAGTAGGTGACTATAATGGCGCTTTTAATAAGTATGGTCAGTTATCAGGTCCATTAGTTCGCTGGTCTTTATGGGCATTTCCTTGGACTGTTTCTACTATTGTTATTGATACTAACCAGTTTGCTGAGACTGTTCTTAAACAAGCCGGCTTTGAAGGTAATATTTATCAACAGGATAAAGACTCTGTTCTTGACGATGGAGTTAGGATTACCTCCTATATTCAGACTCATTTATTCGCTGCTAAGAATAAGCATGTTAGCCATTTTGGTTTTATAGAATCAAGATTAGAAGGAATTGGTCAGCTAGGTATCTTCTTATATGGAATTAATAACGTTAAGATTATGACTCCGCCCAGATGGAATCTAAATCCTAACGCTAGTCTTTATTATCAAAAGCCCATTAATTTTGTTGCTCCAAAGATGTCTATTAAGTTGATATGTAATCTTAATGCTGGTGATAGATTTACTTTGTTTGACCTGTCTGTAGACAATAAGCCAATGTGGGCTGAGACTCCTAGACTCTAATGTCTAACGAGAATGCCGTCCGCAATTTAATAAGGGTTGAAGATAAGCCTAACTCTACATTGTTCAGGGCTTTGCAGTTATTGATTGATGACTTATATAAGATTAACGAAGAGGTATTTCCTCAAAAACCAATAGCAGGCGAGGACCAAGGTGGAGTAGCCGGTGTATTAGGACCAGTTCAAAACTTTACTGGAACAGCTTATCCGACTAACCTTAGATTAGATTGGGATAATCTTGATGGAGCTTTCCGCTATCAGATTAAGATGGGAACTGATTGGGACTCTGCTAAACCAATCATTGTAACAGCAACAGATGTAGCTAACGTAGACCCTATTTTTCTTAATCTTATATATGGAACTTACAACTTTATTATTAGGGCTTGGAATATAGAGAGTGAATTAGGAGCGGCAGCTTTTGCTACTCTAGTAATACCACAGATTCCACCACCAGAGTTAGCATTACAGGTTGTTATCTCGACGGTTCTATTAAGATGGACAGAACCACCATCCTCTTGGAAGATTGATTACTATATCATCTATCGAGATGGAGTAGAACAAGGTAGGATTAGTGGAACCTTTAAGCTGATTCAAGAGCAGTCAGGCGGTTCTTATTCATACTCAGTTCAGGCTGTTGATATTGTAGGTAATATTTCTACTATGTCGGCAGTTAAGGTTGCTGATTTACATGACCCATCAGAGTTTGAATTCGTAGATGAATTAGAAGCTGACCTTACTGGTACTTATCTACGGACAGATGACGTTGTTATTCAAGGGATTAGAGGAATCATTGGTCCTACTCTTATTCATACATGGGAAGAACATTTCCAGTTCTTTGGATTTGCTAGTCCTCAAGCACAGATAGATGCTGGCTATCCAATTTACTATCAGCCAACCTATAATGGGGATGGCTACTACGAAGAAGATTTCGACTTTGGACAAGTCTTTGAGAATCTTACTGTTATTGCTGATTATAATAAGCAGCAGCTTACTGGAAGTACAAATATCAATACAGAAATCTCTTATTCAGAGGATGGTATTACGTGGTCTACTCCTATTATCGGTAATAGCCTTCTTGCTACTTTATTTCGCTATGTTAAGGTTCGTTGGGTCTTTACAAATGTAGATGATAATTCGGCAGCTTTTATTTCCAGTCTTAAGGTTGTTCTTAATGTAACATTGACCCTGGATTCTGGAACTGAAGAATGTTTTGCTGCTGATTTCCCATTAGGAACTTTGGTAACTTATCATAAAGATTTCAAAGGTATCAGTTCAGTGACAGCAACGGCAGCGGTATCAGTTCAGCCTCTATACGCAGTAACAGATAATATTACTAAAGATGATTTCAGGGTATTTATATTTGATTCTTCTGGTAATAGGGCTAATGGAACTATCAACTGGAAAGCTAGAGGCGTAGTCTAGTGTTTATTAGATACAACCAACTAGCCAAGTATTTTGAGTATGATGCTTCTGGTGGATTAGGAGCAGGACCGTGGATTAAGTTAGAGATTGATGCTAGTCAGATTATTGGTTCTATATCATCAGGACAGTTACCTGCTAATGTTGCCTATAAGAATATTGATAATGCTTTTGTAGCACAGACTTTATATGAAGGAACTGTAATTCAAGGTCCTAATTTACAATTTCTTCTTAAAGCAACGAGTGCTCCAGTAGATAAAGGACTTTGGAGATGGATTACATATGGAGATGGACTTATTAGATTAGAAGCATTAAATGATGCTATGTCAGTCCTAATATCTAGTGTTAACTTTGATAGAAATGGTAATATAGCTGTTGTTAGTTATTATGAACAAGGCAGAGGAACTCCACTAGGACATTGGGCAAACTGGAATCCTGTATGGACTGCTAATGTTGCTCCTGGTCCTACTAATGGTATTATTACTGGAGCATATACTCTTATTGGTAAAACATGCCATTTTAGAGTTAGATTAACTATGCAGGCATCTACTACATATGGACCTGCTAATAATGTATGGGCATTTGGATTTCCATTTCCTGCATATTCTGGCTATATTTCAAGAGATGTAATTGGTTCTGCACACTTTCTAGGGTCTAATATTCGTACTGGCTCTACAGTTATATATGATACAAATTATTGGATGGTAGCAGTTGATTTACCAGCTTTAGTTGGTCATTATGTTGGTTCAGATACTCCTTGGACTTGGGGTTCTGGCTTTGAATTAGAAATGAATGGTACTTATCAAGTTGCTTAGGAGATGAAATGGCTGTTGAGACTTCTACTAAACAAATGGCTTTGACTCGTAACTCCGCGTTTATGGAGAGAGTCCAAGCTATGTTAGCTCAAGCTACAAGTGGGGTATTATCTGAACCTGGTGATACTCCATATCATTTATTTCGTGCTCAATATGCACAAAGAGTAGTTCAAAATCCAGCCGGTGCAGCATTTCAAGCTGGTCCACAAGTAGTAATGGGAGTTAATGTTATTAATACTACTACTTATGATGAAGTAAATAAAACAGCTGAATGTGCTATTGCTGATATTGATTTACAATCCCAGATTGCTACTCTCTGGAACTCTTTAGGCGGAATTGATACTCCTAGCTAGGCAGGACAATGGCTAATTGGAATCTTCCAGCTATTACGTCCGGTTACTTAGATTTTGTAACCGAATTAAACGAGAAGTTTATAGATGCAGCTACCTTACAGGTTGGCTCTCCTACAAACTTGCCTGATTTTACTATTCGTTTTAATCGCACTCCTGCTGTATTTGAAGAACTATATCAAGGTGTTTGGTATACTAAGTTTCTTGGTATTAGTGGTGGTGGAACAGGTTCATCTACTCCTGCTGGTGCTAGAACAAATCTTGGTTTAGGTAGTATGTCTACCCAGAATAGCAATGCAGTTGCTATTACTGGTGGTTCTATTACTGGTGTTAATTACAATGCAAATGATATTACATCTGGCATTGTTGCATTAGCTAGAGGTGGCACTGGTAGCTCATTAACATTACCTCCATTTGGCTATCCTATGATGTCAGATGGAACTAAGGTAACATTTGGTGAGGGTGTTCAAATACCTCAACTTAATGCGAGCGCATTAGTAGTAGGAACTGTGCCAGCAGCTAGATTACCTGCTGAGGTTGCTTATAAAAATCAAGATAATAACTTTGTAGCTCAAAAAATTGGTTCATATAGCACCATTCAAGGACCAAATTCTATTCTTGGATTTAACGATACTGCTGCTGGTGCTGATTTAAAGTATTGGAGAATTGTTCAATATAGCACTGGTACTCTTTATCTTGAGTCAATGACCGACTCTCAGGGCGCTATTCATTCTCAATATTCATTTGAACGTAATGGTAGATTTTCGTGTGGATATGTTAGTGCGGATGCCTCGCAACTTCGTAATATAGATGCTAGTCAACTACTATTGGGTGTTGTTCCTATTGGTAGACTTGGAACTAACGCTCCTACTGGTGGATACTTTCTTAGAAGTGATAATACTTGGCAACCTGTAACAACAGCTTCAGTTGACCCTGTTCCTTCTGGGTTAATTGGAATGTTTATGTCAGGTTGCCCTGCTGGTTGGACTAGAGTAGCGGCATTAGATAATAGATTTCCATTAGGTTCTGGTTCTCCAGGTGTAGCTGGTGGTTCTGTTACTCACTTACATAGAGTAGATGGAACTGTCACTTCTGGTGGAACACATAGACACCATGCTTCTTTAGGTGGTAGTGCTTCTGGAACAGTAGATGGTAGAACTGATGAAGAAACTAATCAAGCACCAATAGATGTAAATAGAAGTGGACCTACAGCATTGCTATTTCTTCCTCACTCTCACAGGGTAAATATTGGTGTTAGTCTTTCTGTTGGGGTATCTGGAGATACAGACGATAACGGTAATCACAATCACACTTTCTCAGTAGATACTCAACCAGGTGGAGATTATCCTCCTTACATGTCAGTAGTGTTTTGCCAGAAAAACTAAGGTGAACAATGTTGCACAAATTAGAGTTCGGGAATGATGACTTGGGTAAGAAGCGTTTTGAGTATCTCTTTCATGGGTTGATTGTTGTTGGTAATCAGAATACCCAAAAAGGATTAACGATTCTTAATAAGGAAATTAATATTCTGGATAAGTTAGAAGCTATATCTAAGCCATGTAACTGTGGAAAGATTATTCCTGGTTCAGAGGAACCTGATAGAGAGTTAGACTTTGGTGAGAAAGAATCTATTGAGCTAGTATTGGACCAGACAGAAGTAGACCTTCTATATGATTACATCTCTAAGGTTCCTTGGTCGATTGGCAAATCTAGTCGAGAAGCACTAAAGACTCTCTTTTGGTTAAGGACACCAAGTGGAAGTCCGACCAGCTAAGAAAGAAGATTTTGATAATCTGGTCGAGCTACATAAAGACCATGATTTTCCATTTCCTGACTTTAAGAATGTTTTAGATATTCTTGTAGTAGAGGATAAAGGAAAGATAGTTGCTTGGGGCTATACCAAGAAGTACGTAGAAATAGTATTTGTTCCTGATAAAGATTCTCCTACTATAACGAAAGTGAAGTCTCTAAAGTTGTTGTCAGAAAAGTCTACTGAACTTACTAAGGCTCGTGGCATAGATATGGTTCATTCTTACGTTCAGGATGAAAAACTTGCCAAGCTCTTAGTAGAACGTTTTAACTATGGTGTATGCACTGGCACACCACTTTTCTTAGATTTGGATGACAATGGCTAAAAGCGATAAGAAAGATGTTTATAATGCCTCAATGGATAAGGTTAAATCTTCTGAAGGGGAGTATAATGCCTTATCTGATAAAGTAGGTGGAAGAGGTGACACTACTTGGGATAGAGCTACAGAAGATTATAACCCTGCTTATCAGGGATATAAAAGCTATGCTGAAGGTGGTGGCTTAACTCAAGAAGATAAAGATAGAATGCAAGGTGCCATTAATCAGTATCAATCTGCCTTAACTGGCGGTGGAACTGGTGGATGGGGTGGTATTACTAATCCATTAGCCAATAAGAGTTCTGCTTACCAGAATCTAAACTCTGCTTATGCTAATGCTTACCGTCCTGATTATGGTGAGGCTGATACTGGCTTTAGAAGATTAGCTTCATCTACAGGTGGATTTGACCAAGATAAACTTAATCAGATATATGGTAATGTAGATACACTTACTGGTATTGGGCAAACAGGTGGTATTACTGATGAGGATAAAGCTAATATTAATCGTAAATCAATCCTAGAACAAGAAGAAACTGGTGGCTATTCTGCTCAAGATAGGGCTTTAATTCGTGCTAAGTCTGCTGCTTCTTCCCCTGCTTATTTTTCTGCTCTCAAGGATAACCTGGAAAGACAGCGTTCTGCTACTGGCAATCTTGCTAATGCTGGCGCTGTTGATTTTAAGTTAGCTAGACAGGGAGCACAACAACAAGGCCAAGATAGAGTTAATGCAGAAATTGGTTTAGGAGAGTCTATCCGAAAAGGTAGAGAATCTGCTGGTCAATTTCTATCTCAACAGGGATTAGATTTAGCCGGCCTTAGAACAAAGAATCAGTTACAAGGCGCTCAATCTGCTGGTGATTTAGGTCTATCTACTCAGCAAGGAATTACCGCTAATCAGTTGCAAGGATTGCAAGGTTTACAATCTTCTCAAACTGGATTAGGTCAGTGGGGCTTAGGTCAAGCTGGTGGATTAGACCAGTTTGGTTTAGGAAAAGCTGGTGGATTAGACCAGTTTACTGGAAATCAAGCTCAGTTAGATATGCAAGCACAAATAGCTAATGCTCAAGGTGGAGCGGCTGGTGCTGCTGGTTCTGCTGCTAATGCTAGAGCGGCTGCTGCTGCTAATGCAGAATATCAACAATGGCTTACTGAGTATGGTAATCAACAGAAACAGTATGGTATTGGTGGGTTGGAGAATCTATATAACACTAACGTTGGCATGAGTAGAGATTTCTCTAATATTGGATTAGATACACTTAATAGCAAATATGGAACACAAGGTTCTCTATTAGGGTTAGCTTCTCAAAATCGTGGTGATACATTAGGTGAAATGGCTGGTAAGTGGGGTAATGTTGCTGGTTCTGCTGCTTTAACTTATCTTAGTGGTGGTGCTGCTGCTCCAATGTTAGTAAATAGTGTTAAAGGTTTAGGTGCTAGTTCTGGTGCTGGAACTGGATATAATCCTTACTCTGGAGCTACTTCTAATGCTGCTGATAGATATAACTTCCAGCCACAAGGAGCAGCAGGTGTTACTCCACCAATAGATAATAGCAATTACGAATATAACCCCTGGGGATACTAAGGAATAAGCCATGATGAACTTTGGAATCAATAGACTTGCCCCCAGAAACTTTGGCATTAATAGGCAGATTCCCCAGAATAATTTTGGGCTTAATTTTCCTATGCCAATGGGACAGCAGAAACCTGCTCCTATATCATTTCAACCACCACCCACTATTCCTACTACTGCTCAACCACCAAAACAACCATATAATCTGGCAGAAGAGTATGCTAAGATAGATAGACCAAATAGATTAGCTTATCAACAGGGAGTAGAAGAAGGTGCTCCTATTATTGAAAGAAGTAAATGGGCTAGATTAGGAACTGCTTTAGGAGCAGGTGGTTTAGCTTTAGGTGGAACTCCTGCTAGTGATGCTATAAGATTAGGTGTCTCTGCTTATGAGGCTCCACAGATTAGGTCTAATCAGAGATATAAGGAGAGAATGGAAGGACTTGGTAATCTTGCTACTATGGAAGAGTCCGATGCTCAGAATAAATTAAAGGCTCTTGAGTCTCAAAATAGTGACTGGTTTAAGCAGCAAGACCTGGGCCTTAGAACTAAACAAGATATTAGAGAAGAGAATTTGAATAGAGTTCAGATGCTTAATCTTCAGGATGAGTTAGACCATCGTGGAGAAGTTGAGATTACTGGTATTGATGGTATTACTAAGATTATTAATAGGAAGGGTGATACTGTAAGGACATTAGGCCAGACTAAACTTACTGCTGAACAACAGAAAGCCAATGATATTGAAACTGAAGGTGGTAAAGCTGTTGTTAGAGCAGGAGCAGAAGCTCCATTTAGAATGGCAGAACTAGATAAATCTGGTGCTAATGCTCTTGCTGTTGCTAGAGAAAATAATGCCTCTAGAGAAACAATAGCTGCTAATAAAGTGGCAGCTACAGCAGAGGGTCTTAGAACTAGATTAAAGGCTGCTGCTAATAAACCAAACGCTAGTGAAGATTATAAGAGGATGTTGGTTAATTTAGATAGAGCTTTAGTTGATGACCCATCCCTTTCTAACTATGTTAAGCAGGCTGTTGACGGTTCATATGTTCCTAAGGAAAAGAGCGATTTCTATTTCTTTGATGCTGATGACCAAAAGAAGCTTGATAAAGTTAGGTCTGCTTTATTAGCTGGTCCTATGACTGGTTCTCAAATGTCTGTTGCTCCTGGTGCTAGGACTACTTCTTCAGGTATCAAGTTTGAATTTGAGAAATAGCCATGCCACAAAGAATACTGAAAGTAACAGACCCTAAGACTAATCAGGTTCATCGTGTTAAATGGTATGGTGATAGTGACCCTACCGATAATGACCTTAATGATATTCTATCTCAAGCCTCTACTCAACCATCAGCTAATGAATCTAATATAGCTGCTGCTACTGGTAAGTCTCATGGTAAAGTAATTGACGCTGCCTGGAATTTTGGCAAAGATTTAATTACTCCTTCTAAACCAACAGATAAACCTAGCTTTACAACTAGAGCAGATGCTGTCTTTGATACTAAGAATAAAAATCCGTGGGCTGTAGGTCCAACTATTGATACCAATGAGCCATTATGGAAATCTGTTCCTAAAGCTATGCTTAGAGGAGTAGATGAATATACTGGTGGATTTGGAGAACATGCTTTCAATACAGCTAAACAAGGCTATCAAGATATTAAAGATGTATATAATGCCAAAGCTCCATTAAGTGCTAAGGAGTTCATGTTAAAGAGAGCAGGAACTAAGGGATTAGTTAATCTGCTAGGTGGAAATTATGGTAATCTTGAACAGGATATATTAGATAAGAATATTGGTGCTGTTGCTGGTGATATTATTCCTCCTATAGCTATGGGTTTTGCTGCTCATGGTATTAACAAACTAACTAGGGGAGTTAATCCAGAGCTATTACCAAAAACTCCAGCAGTTGATGTTGTTCCTCCTGTTAAACAACCTTTAGCGTTACCTGGTAGGCCAGAACCTTTTGGACTGCTTAATGCTGCCCCAGAAAAGCCTGGTATTATTGCACATCCTACTGGTAGATTAGCTCAGGCTTTAGACCCTAATGCTCCTGAAGCTTTAAGAGGATTAGATTTACAGCGGCCTGGAACTACTCTATCTGATTATGATAGAAGAATGGGTCAATATACTGATATTGGTAGTGCTACTGATAGGCCGGCTAATTTACCTGGTGGCATTACAGGACCAATTCCTGAATCTTATTCATTACCACGTTCTCAAGGTATTCAAGCTATCTCTCCTGGTAATATTAAAAATAGTCAGCTTCCTACTGGAACTACATCTTCAGGTGCTCCACTTGCAGATTTAAGATTAGGTCCGGTAACTGACCCAATAACAGGTAAAGTAGTTAGTGAAACTCCTAATGTTGCACCTAAAGGAGAAGTTAGTGGCAGACCAGATAGACCAAGAGTTTTAGTAGTTAGGTCTGTTGTTGAAGGTATTGATGAAAAAGGTAATAGGACAGCTAAGACTATTACTACAGAAGTTCCTGTTAATCCAGGTGAAGATATAGCTTCTGCTATTAAGCATAAGAAGATTAGTGGAGAGATTGTTAGTGGAGATTGGCTAGACTCTGACCCATTATATTCTCATGTTCCTAATCGTTTAAGACCAGAAGCTCCCAATGTTAAGTTACAAAGAAGTTTATCTGAAGGACAACAACAAAGACCTGGTGAAAAATTACAATTTGCTAGTGGAGAAAGACCACCTGATGCTAATTGGGGTGGAGAGCCAACTACTGTTTCTTTAACTGGCGAAAAAGGTGGGCCAGTTAGAAATCAAAGATTAAATTATCTACCTGAAGATTTACCAAATAGAGTAGAAGAGTTAAGCCAGCCGGTTCTTGATGAATTTGCTCAGAATAAAGCAGAGCAGGGTCAATTACCTAGTGCTTTACCTAAAGGCCCTATTGAAAGATTAAGAACAAAGACAGAACCTATTGCTACAGAAAGAGTTAGTGTTGGTGGACAAGGCGGTAGGTCTATTAGAGAGATATTAAAAGACCAGGCTCTTACAGAAAGGGCTGCCGCTGCTGCTGAAAAAGCTAAAGCTGAAGGTAAAGGTGGAAAAATAGGTAGAAGGAGTAGATTAGCTGAAGCAGCCGGTCTAAATGAAGTAGATACTTCTGTTGTCGGTGATATGCCAGAATCTAATATGCCTCCAGTTTCTAATATAACTGCTGAAGCTGCTGGAAAGAAGTCAAGAAATCTTGGAGATAAGATGAGAGAGGCTAAAGCCCAATCATTAGAATCTCCAGTTCAAGGAGAAATTGGTAGTGGCATTCGTGATAAGATAGATTATATGAAATTCATGAAAGGTAATCCTACATTCAAAGCTATTATGGATAGGCTTATTAAGCATAGAAGTGCAAGTAACTTGATTGGTAAACAAGTAAGAAAGGACTTTGGTGATATTGCTAATATTCCTAAAGAAAAAGTTATTGAATTTCAGGAAGCATTAAAACAAGGTAACTACCCAAAGGTCAGAGAGTTCTTTGAGAACCATCATAAAGAGCTAACTGATATGGGTATTGAGATGGGCCATAAGAAGAACTATCTACCACAAATGTGGGAAGAGACACCAGAGAAAGTTAGAGCCGTTTTTGGTGATAAGGAACTAAATTCTAAAGCCTCCTTCCAATTTAACTCTTTCTTTGAGGACTATCAAAAAGGTGTTAATGCAGGATTGACTCCTAAGTATTCTCCTATTGAGTTAATGCAGCAGTATGCTGAGAGGGCTAATAAGTTAAAGGCTGATAATATAGCAATAGCTCAGTTAAAACACTTCGGTTATATTGTTGACGCTAAAAATAGGACTGCTAATATGCAGGCTCTTGACCCTAATATTGTAACTTTCGGTAAGTATTATGCACATCCATCTGTTAAGACAGTTGTTGAAGGTTATTTGAAGAGTTCTGAATCTCAGGCTCCAATTACTAATATCTTTTCTAGAGCAGTTGGTAAGTGGTCTAACTTAATGCTATCTTCTGGAGTTGTCCCTAATAAGCCAATGTTTACTGCTCATGGCTTTAATATTGCTAATCCGCTTCAAGGTAGAAGCTGGATGGAAGGTGGTAAGAAAAGAAATGTAAATGCTGTTAAATATGGATTTGACCCTGAATCTGCTGCTAAGTTATTAGATGACGAAAATCTTGATATAATTAAGGCTACTCAAGAGGATGGTTATAGTTCTGGAGTAGGGGATACTGCTACTCAAGGGCCAAAATTCTTTGAAGATGAAAGTGGTAACTTTGCAAAGAGTTTTGGTAAGAAAGCAGTTAATAAGTTTACTCAAGTTCAGCATAAGTATTTTGAGAAGCCTCTATTAGAGAAGATGCTACCTGCTATTAAGTGGGAATCTTATAAGGATAATAAAGCTGAGTTTATTAAGCAAGGTATGAGTGAAAAGGAAGCCGGCCGGTTAGCTGTCCAAGTATCAGATGATTTCTATGGTGGTGCAAACTTAGATTTACTATATAGAAATAAGTCTTTTAACTCTTTTGCCAGGGCTGCCTTATTAGCACCAGATTGGTTAAGAAGCACCCTTAGATTAGGTGAACAAACGACTAAGGCTACTAACTTCCGTAGTAATATGAGTAAGCAAGAAAGACTTAAATATCTTGCTGCTCCTACCAGATGGTTAGCTACTTATGCTGCTGTTAATCTTATCCATAAAGCCATGAATGGTAAGTTCATGACTGAGAATGATGACCCATTTTCATTTGATTTAGGTCATGATGCTAGCGGTAAGAAAAGGAGTGTTAAGGTATTCGGTGGGGCTGCTGACTTCTTAAAGTTACCTTTACAAGAAGCTACTCAAGCTGGTAAAGGTGGAGCTTTAGAAAGAAGAATGAACTTCTTTGAGAATAGATTTTCTCCATTAGTTCAAACTGGACTATCGGCAGTAACAGGCGGTAATTACAAAGACGAAACTAATATCTTTAGAACTAGGGACCAATATGGTAGAGAGGTTCCGGCTACTAAGAGAATGGCTAATACTCTATCTCAGATAGTTAATATGGGACCACCACAGATTTCTTCTCCTATTAACTATCTAACTGGTAGAATGTCTGGAGAAGAGGCATTAGCTAGGATTGCAGAATTACCGCTGTCTTATAAGAATGAAAAGAAAGCAGAGAGAAAAGAAAATATACACATACCTAATCTTAACATGAGGAAATCTCTATTTCAGCCTTAGAAATCTCCTATAAACTCAACTTGTTCTGCTCTTAATCCTTTGGGTCCGGTAGTTGCTTTGAATTGGACTACTGGACCCTTAGTTGTTACAGGTGGAGATAAAGCCTGTAATTCATCCCAATCTCCTTTATAATGTTGGGCATGAAAAAAATATTCTTTGCCTTCTTCATCAAGGATAAATCCGTATAAAGATGGCTTAATGCACTTCACCCGTCCTAACATCTAGTCCTCTACTTTCTTTCCCTTAGTCTTGCGTTCCCACCAATCAATAGCTATCTTAGTAAGTTTATAAGTAATCTTTCCACCACCACCGGATTGCATTATAAACTTCATATCCGATAGTGTCTGGATTACTTTATCTAACTCTACTGAATCGTAATCCGGATAGCCTTTCTGTAATGCTTTAGCTCTAGTAATCTCATATTCTGGCGTATCAAATATAACAGCCAGGAATGACTTTAATACTCCTGCTGTAGAACTCTTACCCTGCATACCGGCTACTTTTCTAGCCGTATTACTTAAACTTGAACAGACTGTAATTGCCTCTTCAATATCTTCTCCTTCTATCCTCATATCCGTTTTTCTACTTAATGATATACATGATGCTACTTTAATAACATGGTCATTTAACCTATCATGGGTTCCTGTCTTATCTTCTACCTCTGCTTCTCTATATGGATAGAACCATTTGTTATATACTTGTTTTGCTTCGCTAGTCCATGTTAGTTTTCCTGATAGTTTAGATATTTCTTTTAGATGCTTTACTAGCTTCTCATAATCTACCTCATCTTCTGCTTCTCCTTCTTCATATATCATTGAATTAGACTGAAATCTTTTCTCTGCGTTTATCAGTAGAGTTCTTCCTATGAAGCCACCACTAAGGTGTGATTTATCTACTGTTATATCAAACATATCTTGATTGGCACCAGATAGCATTGTTAAACATGGGTCTCTTAAAGTATCAATAGGAGAATTCTTTAGAGTGTTATCCCACGTTGGGTTATAGTGCCCATCATATAAATCGGTAAGGATAGTAAGGGCATGGCCGGCTTCATATAAAGACGATGCAAATTCACCTGAACATAAAAAACCCCTTGCATCTTTGAAGGGTATAGAGCCGTTTTCTTTTGCTTTAACAAGAGCCAGTTGTTTAATGATACCTTCAATAGTCCCCCTTCCAGATATAACTCTAGTATTATCTACCATCTTAACTAACTTACTGGCTACACTAGGACCAAACCCTTTACCTAATCCTGACCGTCCTATTAAAAGAACATACAGATTAGGTTTAAGTTTGTATGCACCTTTATGAACCACTATGTTAGGGGCTGTAATGGCGCTTATTGTCGCTAGTCCTGACCAGTAAATCCATTGTTTTGGCGTTTCAACGAAGTGAGTTTCTTTCAAGAGTAAATCAAGCCATGCCATTGACCTGTTTTCCTTTTATCTTTTTCACATACCTATTCGATATACAAATTTTACACTCTCTCCAGTTGCTTCTTTTTTTATTACTTCTGGAATAGGTATTTTCAAGAGTGTATTCATGTCCATTAGGACAGTGTGTTTTATTTATTTGCCAGTTATTACCGGCCTTGATTTTATCTTGCATGTTATCTTCTCTTGTTCCTACATATAAGTGTAATGGATTCCAGCAATCTCTATAGCTACATAGTGAATCAATATGACAAGCTAGCCAATTATAATCTTTATAGTTAAGTCTAAAAAGTTGGCTTAGAATAAGTCTGTGAACATAGTAATTTTTATTATAAATGGCAATTACCCCATAATTAGTTATCTTAGCTCCTCTCCATAACCAATGACCATTTGCTACTTCTGTTTTTTTATGCAGCTTATTAATAAGTTTTATGTTCATAACTTGAGCTTGGAAAGGTCTTTGTAATTGTCCCCATATTCAAAGTCACAAGGAATTGTTAGTATTCCGCGCTTTAGGGAGCAAGTAGAGAAGTCGATAGGCTGCTCAAATATTGGTTTAAGCTCTCTGCAAATATCAACATACTCACCAATAGGCATAAGATAAGTACCGCTATCATGAGCTTCATTAACCAAGCGAATCGGGTAGTTCTTGTCGCGTACTTCCAATAGACTGTTAGTGAGACGGTCTTTGACTGTAGATTGTGGTAAATGTGCATAAGCTTCCTTATATAATTGTGGTCCTGGTCTTTCAAAGAATCTCCTTAGACGGCCAAACGGATTGATTAATGCTCTAGTAGTATCAATAACGTCTTTTACTTCTTTGTGGAAAACTCCGTAAATGTTAGGTGAAGCTGCATGGAATCTTTCTATGATTTGCTTTGACGAAAAGGCAGAGATAGTAAAGTTCTTATTGAACCGTCTACAGTCTGATATGACATTCTTCATAAACTCCATCCATTGCATATTATAGTTACCGGCATGTCTAACTTTCTTTCCTATAAATCTTTCAGAACTATCTTTATCAAGAACATCAGCAATCGGGTCAAATTCATAGGAGAGATTAAGTTTACCAGTAAGTAGAGCAAGGGCAGCCGTCCTTTTGTGTATATCAATCTTATCAAAAGCTGCTAGTAATTCGTCGTCCTTTGAGAGAAGAGCAACAATTCTTGCCTCAGCTTGGCTAAGGTCGATATTAACGATAACATATCCTGGGTCAGCGATAAGGATTCCTCTAACGTCTTGTCCAATATCTCCATGCTTGGTAAGTGTTTTGAAAGCAAATCCAATTTTGACAGGTCTAATGGGAGGGTCCAAAACACTGTCGCTACTTCGTCCTGTTTCTGTTCCAACAATTCTAATCTGTGTTCGCATTCTTCCATCAAAGTCTGGCATTGCATAGAGATATGTTGATAGAGTTTTATTGACTCTGCGAATTTCGAGGATATTAGATAGGACTTCTCTACGGGATTCATCTTTCACCTTATCTTTCAATAGTTTGCTAATTACATCTTCGTTAGTATCTCTCTTCCTAGTTATTTGCTTAATCCCCATCTGGTCATATATCAATTCTGCTACCTGTTTTGGAGAATTAAAATTAACCTTCCTTCCAATAGCAACCATTAGCTTTACTTCTAGATGCTCTGCCCAAGTCTGATACTTAGCAATTAAATATCCTCTAGCTCCAGCATCTAACTTGAATCCTATCTTTTCCATTCCAAAATATAAGTCATGTAACCTGGTTATATAGGTATAGTAAAACTTAATCAAATCCGTCTTGTAAACGTCAGACAAGTTTTGTAATTCGATTTCGAGATTTTCGTCAACCTCACAATCCACCGCGGAATCTTTAGCATTATATAAAAACCAGCGTTCAATGGGGTGTTTTCCGAATATGAATTCTTTTCCTTCTGCTTTATAATAAGGTTCTCTTGTCCAAAGGCTCGAAATAAAAGCAAGACCCACATATGGTATCTCTGGATTAACAGTGTGTGCTTTAAGGGATGTATCTGTTTTTAGTCCCTTAAATCTAAAGCCAAGCATCTCTAATTTGGCTTGGTCAAACTTCCAATTCTGTCCGCCTACTTCTTTGTTACGAAATAGCCAGTCTAGTTTCTGCCAGATAAAAGATAAGTCTGTAGATGGAATTGTAGCTAGTTCGTATTTTCCGACTCTGGAGAAGAGGGGGATTGAGATGGCTTCGTATCTGTCCCAAGCGAGACTAATACATCCTGGAACTGTTGACTCAATAGTTTCAATGTCTGCAAAGACTCTATCCGCACTCTTGAATTTTCTATCAATAAATCTTGATACGTCAACAGAATTTCTTGCAATAGTGAGTGACCTTTCAGGTAATGAGAAGCCCATTGTCTGCGACTCTTGGATTGCTCGTTTAATGTCATGGCCTAATACCCATTTCCAGACGTAGGAAAATAAGCCTTTAGATTCATCACTATCACCTGATTCATCTGAGGCTCTTACTAAATGGTATGGACTAATTGTTCCAACTACTTTGCAATCACCTATTTGAGATGGGAGAATTGAGCCTCTATAGTTTAGTAGTTTGGAGATACCACTAACAGTCTCAAAAGCAGCAGGCCCAATAGCCAGAATACAATTAGGGCCAACGGATAGTATCTCTTTATAAAGTCTCTGCTTCTCTTCCTCAACGTCACAAACTGTTCCTATCTGCTTAATGTCATTAAACGGTGGACGGTATCTATAGACGTAGGTAAGCCAGTAATTAGTTCTCCAACTGGAATGACCTAGTTCTGTAAATACCCTATCTAATAGCTCTCCTGAAGAACCTAAAAACGGTAAGCCTTTGTTGTCCTCTGATTGATTTGGAAACTCACCTAGTATTATAAGTTTACTATACGGATTCCCTTGACCTGATACCATGTTTGGCATGTTATACACATTCTAATGGTGGTGTAGGAAACTCACCTTTCTTCCAACGCCACAGATGTAATACATAAGGATGCACATTAATATAATTTGATTGTTTAGGATGGAACTGGACTACTGTATCATCACCATCCCAACAGAGAGTCTTTACAAATTGCATCTCTTTCCAGGTAGGCATCCTTACTCTTGTGCCTTGTCTTGTAGAGATACTTACATGTTCCCAATCTTTTTGTTCTCCCTCTGCTAAATCTTCCGTCCCATCGGAGCAGATTATGATTAAGTCCCATCCTGGCTCTACAGATGGAACACTAAAGATACCATTGTTTCCCTCTCCTAATATTCCAATTCTTTTTTCATCTTCTATTCGCCTGCTTAATAGTTTTGTACTGAAACTCACTGTACATTCTTTCCTTTGTTCATTGCCTGTAATATTTCCATTAACTTCTCTTCTATCCTAGCCTTATCATGGTCTACAATATTAGGTGCATTGACTAGATTGCTAAGATATAGGTCTAATCCACACACATAATGCTGAACTATATCTACCCTAAAGAATCCAAAAGTAGATTGTCCCTGCACTGTCATATTAATAGCTAGGTCTTTTCCTTCTAACTCTTTCTCACATATATAACAGGTCATTTTGGTTTGCTCTCCCTAATAGTAGCTTCTTCTACCAGAAGATGTATTGGTTTCTTATTCCTTTCTATGTAGTCACATTTCCAGATAACAGAGTAGTTAATCAGGTCATTAAAGGTATCTTCTATTGACTCGTGATTAACCTTCTTTGCTGAAAGTGTTACCGCTAACCGGGCCAGCTTAACTGCTAGAAAGGTAGCATATACCTTATCTCTAGTGTTCTGAAACAGGCTTGCTACAATGTCACAGAATTCAAAGTTAAAGAAGGCTCCTTTATCTCCAGAGTAATCATCATTCTTTGATTTATGCAATGTCTTTAGATACTCAATGGTTGATACAAAACCAGGGATTTCTGGCATGGCTTACTCCAATCCCCAAGCATACCCATTTGGAGAAACGATATAAACTTCCTTATCATTACCGATTGCGTAGCGGATTGTTTTCCAGGCGGGACTATCTTCAAACTCATTGAATGTTTGTGGAATACCTACTAAGATACCACATTCATCAATCATCTTTTTGTTACGTTCTCTTAGCGGCAGGGAAGCATTAACTACCTTAGCTCCATTATACTTATCAATATCGTTGTTATTTCCAATATGAGGGATAATCTCTACATCAAATCCCTGACCTAACAGTGAGAGAAATACATCATAATCCGCTTCATCTCCACCTAAGATAAAGCTATGAGTTTCCTTGTTAAATATTGGTAGCAGGTTACGGAAACCGTCTAACTGTTTACGAGTAATCTCAAACCGGCTGGTAATCACTGATATTTTCATGATTCAATAAACCTCTTTAACTTCTTTCTCTTGTTGATTTCCTGTAAAGCTGCAAAACGGTTATCTAAAAAAGCTAATTCTGGCCATACAGATAACCACCTATGGATAGTTAATGTATCTCCTACCCAGGTTTTGTTTCTGCCTAATATCTTGGCCAGATTCCTTACAGAGTGTGATTGTTTTTGTTTTATAAGTTCGTCATATACCTTCATTGTCCTATCTATTTCTTTGGTCCAATCATTTGTTGCTTTGGCTTCATCTACTAATCTAGCTAACTCTGAGTTCATACCGTAATCTTAGTGAGATATTCCCAAATGCCAAAGACTTTCATTAGCCAAATGATTGTTGCAATGATGGCTACAATATTAATTAGTTTGATATAGGAGGCTGCTATATAAGGTGGGCCATATCTATTTACCAAAGCCAGGAGAACGCCGATAACTACTAGAGTCAAAACTACTACTATTAGTGGCATTGTCTTTCTCCTTTTGAAGTGGGACTAAAGGGAATCGAACCCTTACTCTCTTTCGAGTGGTGCGGGTAATAGGACTCGAACCTATACTCCTTACGGAAGCGGTTCTTAAGACCGCTGTGTCTGCCAATTCCACCATACCCGCATATCCTTTTAATTGTTAGCTTTTCCGTTGCACTCTCTACTACAGAATGGACCAGACTTAACTTTGCCAGACTTAACTGCTGCTCTCCTTCTGTAAATTGATAACTTATCCATGATGAATGGATTGCCACAGTATGCACATATCATTTCTAAATACTGTGGTGTGTTTCTATCTAAATGTTTATGCGTATCTTTTTGTAGTACCTCAAGATTGTCATAGTCATTGTTAGTTTCATCCCCGTCTTTGTGGTGAACTTCCTCATCCTTATCTAAATACCTTTCTTCGTTTATTTCAACGATGTATTTAGGATAAGAAACTGTTAGTCGTAATCCACCAGGAAACAAGATAATAACATGTTGTCTATTATCAGCCTTCCTAGAATACGGACCATAAACTTTTCCGCCTTGATACGGTATCATAATTTTTTGTGCGTCTGCCAATTCCGCCATAGTCCCATGAGGTTTAACTACTCAGTTCTCTCTGAATAAATCCTTTCTAAAATGTCCTCTTGTTTGTCGCTTAATGTTCCGCTCCTTAGAAACTGTTTCTTTAGAGAGGCAACAAAATCCTCTTCCCAAGCAGTAAGATTAACACCATCCTTTTCTATGGAATCAAACCAATGTTGGAGTTTTGCCTTGTGTTTATCTTTCTCTTCCTGTTCACTCATACAAGGCCATTCAAAACAATAGAAGCATTGGCTGTCATTACTGCTTCTCTAATCTTTCTGATAGCAGTAGTCTTGTCTGCACTGTTAGGACAATGAGCTAGAATACAGTGAGCTAAATCGTGTGCTCTGTCCCTAATCTCTTTCATCTTACCTACTTGTTCTTCTGTAGGCGCGTGGTATTTGAATACTTCATCTATCATTCCGCTATCCATTGGCATTTTTACTCCTTGTTATACATGAAAAAGCCTAGTTCTTTTAATTGGAGAACTAGAAAGAACCAATCTTACTACTTACTCAGCGGTTGGCAAGCTAGCGTAATCATCAATCTGATTCACTGGCCTGTTATTGTAGGTACCACGAATCCAATGGGCAAGAAACTTCTTTCCTACCATAGTTCCCTTAGACAAACGAACGCTAAAAGAACCGTCTGGATTCTGTGGAAAACCACAAGCTTTAAGAAGCGAGTTCATCATTACCGGCAGCTTCTCATTGAAGTAGATAAAGGGATTTTCAAGCCCCTTATACTCTCCAGCAAAAACCTTGAAGGTAAGATGGACGTTCTTAGAGTCTCCAGTTTTGGTATCCTCTAAGGTAAAGTCAATGATTTCAGTCGGCAACCACGATGGTGCTGAAACCAATGCTGACTTAGAAATATCCTCTGCTGAGATAGACCAAACAATAGAATCTTCGCCATTTGACATTTTGTTCACCTCTGTGCCTTTTGTAATTGGCACCTTACATTATCCCTGCCCGCGGAATTGCGTGACTAGAGATAACTTCTTTGTTACTTAACTTTTGCTAGGCATACTAATTACTTGCCCAGGAACCTTCTCGCTTAAATACTCCTTAACACAATCATACAAACCTTTGTCTGTATAATCAATGTCCTTTGGAATATTTTTCAAAGCTGTTTTAGCTTCAAAGTAATCCTCAGACGGTCTTGGATAGCAGGTTCGCTTAATAACTGACCTGCCAGAGTTATCACTATCTACTCTGTAATCGAAGTACCAAACTTCGTCAAAGTAAGTAGGGATAATTGACTCAATCTTAGGACCAAAAGTTGTAATTGAAGTGTATTTGGTTGCCTTGTTATTACTGCCAATCAACGTTCTTTGAACCGGGTGGGCAGTAAGAAACAAGTTACATTTGAGAGAACGTAATGATTCCAGCAACGTAGAAATTACCATTGCTTCACCATTAAATTCGTCCCAAGTAGGAACCATGATTCCGCCTGAAGTAATCTTTGCACTATCTACTTTTTTAGTAGGGTCAAAATGCTGGAAAGAACCCTTAACTAGCATCTGCATTACTACAGTGCAAGTAGAAAGAGATGTTACTCCATCGAGAATGATATTCTGGTAGGGATTGTATTGAGCGAGACTTGCAATTAGCGGTTTGAAAACGGTCCAGAAGTTATTGGGGTTAATTTCTTCTACTACAAAATCCCCTGCTGCAACTCTTTCTGGATACCAGTCAATGATAGGCTTATGTCTACCATCAAAATCCAATATTAAAGTTTTACCGGGCCATGATGCTGCTGCAATAGTTTTTCCTCTTCCTGTTCCACCTACTAATAGAGCACGAAAATACGATTCATATTTAGCACTGTTTAGATTGGTTGCCATTGTTTACTCTTCCTCTATAAAGACATCTAACAAATCGGTTGGATAGAACCTAATATACTTTGTTCCACCTTCTACAAACTGTCCTGATAACTCTATTAGGCCAGCCGGCTGAAGTCTTACTTTAGATACAGTATATTTATCTACTCCTACTACTTCTCTGTTCTTGTTGTATCTCTTTACTCTTACTACCATCCTTTTCTCTTTGCCTAGAGCTTCTATGGTCTGATTCATGAGATTCCTTTATCAAAGCTTCTAGTTGGTTTACTATCAATGTTACTTTGTACTTCAATCTTTCTCTATCCTCGTTTACTAACACGGCTCCTTGATTTGCTATATCATTACTTAGTCTGTTGCAACTCTGAATAATCATCTCTACTTTGTTTAACTCTAACAGTCTCATATAAACTCCTTTGGCTCTTTTAGAACAATAGTATGTGCTAATTTACCTATTCCTCTAGCAAACTTAACAGTCCAACAACCTCCTGACTTTATATGTTCATCCGTTTTACAGTGATAACAAAACTTCTCGAATCCTCTTTCTTTATAGCCGGGTGGAAGTTTCTCTACTGTAATACAAATTACTACATCAGAATTCATTGCTATCAGAATGTTTCTGGCTTTATATCCTTCCCAGTTTCTAGTCTTTGGTAGATACTCTTCTGTATATTTACCTGCTAACTTAGCTTCTTCAATAGCCCATATATCAATTCCCCCTAAATGGCAACCGCCTGATACTACTTTACTGTAACCAACAATAAGATTTCTTATAGTGAGTTTGGCAGCTATCTGATTATCAATAGTAAACTTAGCTGCTTCTGAGCCTACTATTCCTATTGTCATTTTTCTATCTCAGATACTTTTTTAAGTAGCACTATCATTTCAGGCGTCATTAGTTTACTTAGTTGACTAATAACGACTACTAACTCTCCAAGAGGTTTAGTTAAATCAGTTAATTGCCTAAACTGGCTAATATGAGAAATGATATGTTGAGTCTCTGTAGCAAAAGACATCCTAACATTACGGACATCTTTTAGATAAGCATTCATTAAGGGCAGTAATGTTTCGGCAGCATTTGTTAGTTCTTTCTCAAGCTGCTCTACACTATTCAGAATCTTAGTTCCATCTTCTACTTTAGACATTATATATCCTTTGGATACATGTTCTCCATTAACTCGCTTAAATCATCAAGAGCACTCTTAATCTTTTCCTTCTTAACTGCCTTAACTGTAACACGGCTCTTTGTACAATCGTCACAATGAGGCCGCTCCATTACTTTCTTATTAGTTCCTTTCAGTTTGCGGTATGACATTTGAAACGGTCTATCACAACGATTGCACTCAGAAATCTTACCGTCTATTAGTTCGATTCTGATATGGTGAGAGCAATCCTGTTTAATGCACACGTAGACATAGTAGGGAGGTTTTGTTTTATCCCTTGATAGGTTCTTTAATCTATATTTATGATAGTGCTTAGTCAACTTACTCTCCGTTCTCTGATACTTCTTCTAGTTTATTACCAACACTCCAAGCCGGCCCAATGTGAAACTCATCTTGAATCTTTCGGAGCATAATTTCATCGTTCTCCGAATTACAAATCTTGTTATACTGACACTTAACACACTGGCTAATGCCTAAAGGTGGAGTTTTCAAATGAGATTGAGGCCAGATATTATTCTGAATATTGTAATCCAGAATCTTTGCCCACATAATAGTATTCTTAATCCATCGGTCCTTTACTCCTTCTCCAATAGGAATAGGTACTCTTCTAAATCTCTTCTCTGGCGGATAAGACTTCTGTAATCCTACCTCATTGATGTAAACCAGATTAGAGTTAGAATAAACGCTATAACCAAGGAGTTGATTATCCAAACCAATATAGTCCGCTCTTGCTTGTCTCCATTTGTGGTCATAAACTGATTCACCTAATACGGGAAACTCTGCATGTAAATCAATCTTGCCTTCATAAAGAACGATTAAATCATCGTCCTCATAAATGACCATTGAAAAGGATTCTTCTACACCAAGTATCTTAATGCCATCGTACTTATAATACTCCGTGTAATCAAAGAAGTTCTTGATAATCCATTCTGCCGTTTGTAAATCAATGTGGAGTTTCTGGTAATGTTCTCTACCATTCTCCGCAGACTGTTTAACGGCATCGTCCCAAGAAACTCCTCTTTGTAATAGCTTGTAGTAAATCTCAAGAAGAGTATGACCTAAATCTCCACGTTCCATTGGAGCTATGATTTCATTAGGTCTATAGTTCTTAATGAAGTTTAGGAAAGTATAGAACCCACATTTCTGAATTGCATCTAAGATTTGTGAGTCTAATGCCAGGATTCTTTTCTCTGCCATATTAGTTTCTTTTTCTTAATCGCCTTTAATGGGAAGGAATTTATTTCCGCTTTTTCTAATCATGGTTAATTATTCCCCTAGAGGATTATACCATGAAACGAATCCCCGTGTCAAGCGTTTTCATTTAATTACTTCTTACTTTGTCAATTAATCTCCTTTTTTCTTTTCTATTTAATTAATTGTTGGGTAGGTGTCAAATTTTTGACATAGGCGGGATGGCTCTAGGATTGCGTAGGAGAGGAGATAAGGCTAGACCATGCTAAGGGACTAGGAAAGTCTGAGAGCGCCCTATATAGCCTTCTGGGTACCTAGAAAACGATTCTAGAGCTAGGTTTCAGCCTGTATTAACGAGCGGAAAACCAAGCCACTACCGCGGGATATATGCAATTTTCATACCATTGTTAAAGAGGGAATAGATAATAAGAATGGAGAAAGAGCCAGCAGATTGTTAGTCTACCGGCTCCTTTTCCAATCTACGCTAAACTAATCTCGATAACATTCCTAAAGATATGAGTCTGCATTTCGTAGATTGGAGTTAGCAGTTTCTTAGTAAAGAGGTTATATCCAATGCTAGAAGCTTTAGGAAACAGACCGCTAAGAGAGAAAGAGTTACTCCCTACTTTTTGAATCTCAGAAATATTCTTGAATGTACGAAACTCTATCTTATCCTTAGCTGTAGATACTAGCAAAGTTACTGTTTTCAGTTTCATTGTTTCTCTCCAGTTTAATCCACAAAAGGAAAAAGCCGGAGGATTATTAGTCCCCCGGCTCAATCTTTTTCCGTCTCTTTACTTAGGCAGGAACGGAATTAGCAGCGGCCTTTTCTGCTGCAATCTTCTCGGCCTTTGCCTTTGCCTTTTCCATGAATGACTTAACTTCGCCGGCTGCTTCAAGAGCATCATAGCCGTAGTTATTCATGAGATTCCGAGCAGTACGCTTAAACACTTTCTTCTGCTCATCGTCCAATCCCATTGAAACGATAAACTCATCGAGTTCATCCTTTTCAACTTCGTTTGCGTACTGACGTTCGTTAAATCCATCAGCGAAACAATCGAAAAGAACCTGCTCATCTCCATTAACGAGAGCGAGAGCATCTTCGATATTAGTAACTACGCCATTGGAAACGAAATCCAAAACTACTTCCGGCGCTCCTTCTTTTACGACGTTTCCCTGCTCATCTTTTTCGTCACGCCGATTAACTGTCTTTTCCACGTACTTTCCGATTGCCATAAACTCAATCGGGCGAGAATTAGCGCCGCGTGTATTCCGAACGTACTTGATAAGCTCGACAGCCATAATCTATCCACCTCTGACGGGGAGCCGAAAACCATTCCCGGCTCGCTTGTTACAATTTACACGTTTTCACTAAAGAAGTCAAGTGTCCTGTTTAGGTGACACTCCTATATGTCATCTAGAGATTCTAGCACGTCAACGATAGCCTTATAGTCAATGTGTGGAATATCATCCAACCAAATATCGTCACTAGGACAAAGTTTACACACTTCTTTATCCATTACTTCAAAATCCTCGAATTTAATTACACGACAATTCTGTACCTTATATGGATTCCTTTCTCCCTTAAACAAAGTAATACCAAGATATTTATGGTGATTGCAAGGGAAGAGTAAAGCTACAGCATGACCAATCTTAGGATTCTTTTTAGATTGGTGAATGTCTATTTCAATTACCCGGCTGGTCAGTCTTTTCATAAATACCTCTTTTGTATTTAGTGATAATCAAATGGATAGCATCTCTAATTTCCTCTTCCATTTGTGGATTATCTGAGAGAATAGAATGAGCCGTTTTGTTTGTAGTAATAGTAAACTCTATTACTCCATTATTCTCTGTCAACCGGGTGACTTTGAATCTCACTTGTTATCTCCTGTTCCTACTAAGAAAGCAAGAACTACTATTACTAAAGCAACAAACAGATAGCCGGCTAGAGTTTCCATTAGTGGATTGTTACGTCAAGAGTGATTTTATGTTCTTTCAAATCATCTTTAACAGACTCAATAAGCCTTTGGACTTTCCTAAGTTTCAGCTTATAGTTAAAGTGAGAATCCTCAATAGAAGCCAAAGTCTCTTTACTACACGTTTTTGTTTCTTTAATCAATGTAGTATTAAGAGTGGATACTTCATCTACTATCTGCTGATAGAGCTTAATTATTTCTATCAGAGAACTGTTTACTCTTGAAGTCTGATTTTCGTTCATCAATAATCTCCCTTAAAACTTGGTTACGAATCTTAATCTGCTCCAGAAGTCTCTCGTTTAGCTCTATTACTTTGTATAGCTGTGGAGTAGTATAGCTAAGCCAGCTTCTTCTTACTGTTACTCTAAACTTCTCTACCTCTTCTGGTGTCATTAGAATCCTCTCTTGATTTTCTTTCTGCCTTTCTTACTGATAGCTTCATATAGAGCCATGATTAGAGAGTTTTCATCCCACTGTGCAGAAACTCCATCTAATGTTTCTTTCATTGACCGTCTCTTTACTTCTACAATTTCTGTAAAGTATTCGTCAATGGTATCGGTAGCGATTGGATAGGTAGCATTAACAAACCCTTTGATTTGTCCTATCCTAACTAATCTTGCTTCTGCTTGTTCTTCGTTGGCAGGATTCCATTGTCTTTCCGCTATGATACAGTTATTGCAAACTTCCTGTAACCTATCAACTCCTTCTCCCATTGCTAAAGTAGAAGCAATTAGAAATGGACTTGACTCTGGCTTTAAGAAGTCACTAACCATATCATACCGTTGGTTCATATTCAAACCGGAATGGAATGATAGAGGTAATGGCATTCCGCCATCTTTACAAACTTCACCTAACTTTGCCCATATTCCTTGCATAACATCCTGGTGATGTGCAAAGATAATTAGCTTTTGTCCTGGTGATTCTAACGCAAACTCTTCTGCTAATTCTACCGTTGGAAGAATCTTATTAATTCCTACAAGATGGCGCATAACAGAAAGCATACCAATAATCTCTATTGGATTCTTCTTTCCGGCTTTTTCCATCTCTCTGATAAACTCATTTTCCGCTGCTTGATAGGCGGCTTTAAGTTTCTCAGATTCAAAGTCAACGTGGTAGAATATTCTGTTAGCTCCGGTTACTTTAAGACCAATCTCTTCTGCTACATCTTCTCTAGTTCTACGAAGGATAAAGTCTTTAGTATATTCTTTGAATGCTTCAGGATACTTAATACCAGTGTATTTATCATAACCGTTTACGTTCTCTAACCTTACCCATTGGTCACGATAACCTTTCCTAGTCCTAAACAAATCAGGTCTTAATATGTGTAGGATGGTGTAGTATTCGTCAGCGTTATTCTTGATTGGAGTTCCAGAAAGAGCAATGACTTGTTTACCTTCACAAATCTTCTTAAACTCGTTTGTCCTTTTGGATTCTCCTTTTACTGCCTGGACTTCATCGGCAATAATAGTCTTAAATCCAAAATCATAAAACGGGTTTTTAGTTTGTTTGGTTTCAACTTCATGGCCCCACTTTGTTTTAATTACAATATCTTCTTCAGTAGAGAACCTACGGAAAATATCGTAAGAGGCAATGTAAACGTTAAAACCTGGAATGGGAGGATTTTTACCATCTTCTATGATTTGGGGAATATAATCCATTCCACACCAATCAAGAAGATTGACCATCCATTGAATTTTAAGGGAGGATTTTGCTACGATAAGGCAGGGGAAAAATGTATCTTCGCAATACTTCATTGCGTAATACATTATACCGAGAGCTTGGACAGTTTTTCCTACTCCCTGCTCATCAGCAATTAAACAACGAAATCCAGAATCAATGGCAAACTGGATTCCTTTAATTTGATAATCGTAAGGAGTGTAACCTCTCTTCTTATTCTTGAATAGCTTGAGATATTCTTCAGCGTTTTCTAAAACTTTCTGAACTATCTCAATAGCCTCTTTAACCTCTTCTTCTGTAATTAGATTCTCTTTGTTAAAGGTAACTAAATGGCCGCATTCTAGTCGGCGAAAGTTACCTATTTCTTTTAGTATCTTTTGTGGAGTTATGCAGATATTACATAAAAGCTTTTGTGCCATGTTTCTCTCCTGTTAATTCCGGCTTGGACTTTTATATTAGCAGAAACGAATAGGATTGTCAACTGTCCACTTTAGGTGACACTTAATAAACGGTTGACAAACCTATTTGTTTGCTATTACAATTCCTCTTGGTCTTTAATACCAAATGCCTTTGCTAAAGCTACTGCAATAACAAAGGATTTTGATACTCCGTGTCGCATTGCTTCTTTCTCTACCGCTCTTCTTATCTCTTTCAATACACAAGCTGGCAATGCTTCTCTTCCGCCTGGAATTGGTTTCTGCCTTCTCATTACTTTGTATTTTGCCATATTAGCCTTTCTTCCTCTTTGTCCAAATTGTTCTAGCAGCAAGAGCAATGAAAGTGTAAGGATTCTTTCCTTTAACACTTATGAATTGCCCAAGACTAATTTCACTGTTAAGCCAAGCCTCAACCAATTCTATCTCTTGTTGAGAGAAAGTACGGTTAGACTTTCTGGTGTTAGTTCCTTTTGCTTTTTCTAGTAGAGTCGGCATCTTTTGTTTTACCTGTGCCTTTCTGTGGAATAGAGCCATATTACTTCTTCTTTTGACCAATAACGTCTGTTATCAGGTCTTTATAGGGAGGATTAAGAACGGCCTTCTTTCTTTTCTTGTTGGCCCACATTTTCTTTTGAGCTAGAGACATCTTATTCCTACCGGCTGGTGTTTGTGTCCAGTGTTTCTTTTTCTTCTTAGGAATCTCATGAATGATTCTATGGAAACGGCCTTCTTCTTGTTCTGGATTAACCTTTCTCAAATTCTTTTGACGCCTAAGCTCCAGGTCATTATAACCCTGTGTAAAGGAATCCAAAATCTCTTTCTCTCCATACTTCTTTACTGCTCCAGCTAGAGAAAGGTTTTTATCTATTGTTCTGCTAATAGAACGTTTGGCTTTTCCATTATGAGCCGGCATAACATCTAACAGTTCATCTAATGCGTCGGCTGCTTTACGGAGTCGCTTAATACACTCGTTAATCATTTCTATTTCTCCACAAACACAATCTGCTTATAGACATGGGAAACATGAGAGTATTCACAGTTAGCACAATACCCATTCATATCCGGCTTTGCACTAAACTTATCACAAACACCGGCTCCCCTTAAAGATAGTAACTGGAGATACGTTCTTGCTTCGTGCTGTAACTCTTTGAATGTCATATTAATGAACCCTATACTCTTTCAGGACATTAGTTACAACTTCGTCAATCTTCTCTATTAAAGAAGCATTGGAGTCAAACATACCAGCTTCTTCTATTTTCTTTACTGTTTGCATAACAGCATAGATGAAACTGATTAATGTCATTTGATTGACTTTGGTTAGCTCTCTAAACTCTTCGTTTTCCATATATTACCTCATGCTTTTTGGTAGGAGTTCGCCAAGAGTTACATAACCAATGGCAGGGACTATCTCAATATCAACGTTCTGATATTTCAGACTCATCTTAAAAGTCTTTTTGGAGATAGCGTTGGTTATGTTAATTGCACCGGATGGAGTTAAGGTAGCAATTTCGACAATGCCGGATTTTCTCCATCGTATTACTAGAGCTTTATCCGGTCTTTCTTGTATCTTTCGTCTTAACTCTTTGAATGTCATATTACTTTGCCTCTTTAGCTGCCTTAATCCTTGCCATCATCTCTTTCATTCTATCAGCTTTAGCTTTTAGTTCTTCTTCCGTTACCTTTGGCTTTTCTGGAGCAGCAACCGGAGTTCTCGTAAGAATTTCAATATCTGTTAGAGGCTTTTCTTTCTCTACTTTCTCTGACTTATCTTTCTTCTTTAAGCCCCTTGTCATTTCGTTAATGTCAAAGCCAAGAAGCTCCTTAACATCATCTCTCTTAGGCTTAGGAGCTTTCTTCTCTCTTGGCTCCGTTTCCCAATTAACTTTAACATTGGGGTCCGTTATCAGAGAGTCACGGTCTGATTTAAGATATGGTGCAATTCCTTTCCGGCCAACAAGCTTGTATAGTCTATCATGCACCATTGCCCATTCACGACGAGCAAAAAACTCAATCTTTGATATTTCTACTATCCTAGCTTCTATCGCTTCTCTATCCATTGCTTCAATAGCTAGAGATTTTTCTTCAAACCATTTAACGTATAGGTCTTTGTCAATGTCGTATTGTCCCATTCGATTCTCCAATCTACCAGAAAACTTAGCACATTCAAAAGAGCAAAAAACATATGGAAATTCTGTTTCAGTTAAGCAGAATTTACAAATACCGTTTGCTAATAGTTCATTCATTTAGAAAAGGCAGTTATACGATACTGCCAAACGTTGCCCTGCTAGGGATAATCAGCTTTAAGTTATCCCGAAGTGAAAGAAGCAATTAGTTCTGTTCTTCTGCCTTCTTTCTTTTCCTTACTTCTTTCCTAGAGATTCCCCTTTCTCTCCTTTCTCTCGAAATCTTGCCCCATCCCGTTTCCTTACTTCTCAATCCATTATCCCAATCGAACTGAGCGGCCTGCGAAAGACTAAGCGTTTTGAATTCTGCCATTTTCTTTTCCTCTTTTCTCTTTTGTCTTTTTTGGAAACAGGTTAGGGATTACATCTCTTTCTCAAGGAGAACCCTAACCTGCTCATAGGTTTTGGGAGATAATATTTTTATACACAATATCAAGTGGTCCGCTAACTCTAATCCTTACACTTCCCATAATCCGCAAACTATGGCATGTTCCAGTGTAATTAAAAGAGACCTATAAGAAGCGAACGGCCTGCTTTTGTGTCCGGTTATTAGCCGGAGTGGATACTTATAGTTTCTATAGTCATAAATTTGATTATAGTTTTACCATCGTTACTCACCAGTTAAATCCACGCATCCCAATCAAGAAACATAATGTTAAGTTTGCTAGACTGTAACTTCTGTTTAATGACTGCCTTAATCTTTTGCTCCTCTTCCCAATAGAAAGAGTTACTACTAGAGGGAAAGTTACCGTAAAACTTGTATATCTCTAGAGTTGGAACTACATCCCAAGAGATATATCTTACCAATGCTCTCCAAAGGAAATCACCAGACTTATCTTTCTTTCCAATTATGGCAAACTCTCTTCTGTTGCAGAAATGGAAAGGAATATGTTTGTTAATGCCATCGGGAGCATAGCAAGAACGAAAATGACGAGAGATAGAGCAACGGAGAATATCTTTATGGCGGCAGGAAAACACAAAATCATCATAATCAGCTTCGAGTTCTAACAAAGCTTCTACTCTAGGCTTAAATGTGATTCTGTTACCGTCAAAGTTATTCACCGTTACTCCTTTCTCTTACTACTGCCAAAACTACTTTCCGGTTGCCAGAACGTACTCTTTAACTACTCCACGAGTAATCTTAGAGGGAGAAAGAGCAAGAATCCTGGCTCCATTATCCTTATGGATTTGGATTGTTTCTTCTAGCTCTTCTGCTTTTACGAGAACTGCAATTACCTTCATATTACCTTTCCTCTCTCTTCTGTTTAAGAACTGCCAAAAGAACGGTCTTGTTTACCTTACCCATAAAATCAGTATAGGCAGGGCAAATAAGAGTAAGCATGATTAACGCTTTTGAAACGTCAATCAAAGATTGCTCATCGGCAACCATCTTGATAAGAATGTCCTTTGTTACTTCAGGACAATTCTTATCTTCTAGCATTGTCATAACAGACTCTTGAATTACCTGGAACGTTGTCATACTAGCACTCCTTATACTAGAAACAGGGCCAATTCCCTTTCTTTTATTCTCTCTTTAAGAAAGAACAAAAGGAAAGGAATTAATCCTTCCCCAATCTTTTCAATTTGGCTCTTTCATCTCTACGTTTAAGATGAAATTTGTTGCACAAAGCTCCGAGCAAAACGTCGGCAGGTCTTTACATTCTTCGCAAAGACATCTTTCTGCTAACTCTTTGTGGCAATAATCACAAGAACGGACTTTCTTTCTTGCGTTTGTGCAAGTAGAGCAAAGACAATCGCAGAAATCAGGCTGCATACAGATACGACAGTTTTTCATATTACTCTCCTTCTCCAAAGATGTGTTTTTCACTCAGTAACCCATTTCCCTTTCATAGTGACTGTTTCTCTGCTCGTTAAAGAAGTCTTGGATAAACTCCTCTACGATTTCAGCTAACCTCTTATCCATTGAAGGATAATCCGGCTCAGGAGTTACTCTATTCCCTTTGCAAGAAACACAGGGAACATCATACATTCCTGAAAAGTAATTCTCCCTAAAATCAGGGTCTTGGTCAAAATCTTCGGAAGATAATCCGCCGGAGTCTATAGACGGATTAACATGTTTCCCTCTCCCTTGACAAACAGAACAAACCTCATAAATACAAGGAACGTCTGTTTCTCCTTCTTCTGTTTCAATGGTAGCAATCATTGATTTTTCGTCAAATGATTCGTACCATTTATGACTGATTTCTCTATGGTCATATCCCATATTAACCCCTTTTCCTTTTTACTGTTAAGAACCGATTGCAAAGAGAATCACGGCTGAAACAAAACAAACCATGATTAGGAGAACCATACCAAAGAAAGACTCAATCCAGGTTTCTTTCATTATTTCTTCTCCATTCCTGTATTTTCGTCAATCTCGACCGGCTCACCGTTTGCCACGATAAAGACGAAATTCTTTTCTTTATCCGCGTGAATGAAAGGGACATTTACTTTCCTTTTATCGTCCCAAACTTTCGATTTTGCTTCTTCTGCCGAATTAGCTTCAATTTCGGCGTATCCTGATACCTGATAGAATCTAAATCTTCCCATTTTCATCCCTTCTCATATCAAAACCAATCATTATTTCACTAGGTCATTGGCCCAAACTTAAATCATTCTACCCTTTTTCGCTTCTATTTAGTGCTAAATCGAATCATTTTAGCGATATTTGGTTTAATGAGATTCGCTTGTCCCAAATTACCTATGTAGGAAAGTAGGAGAGACTTCTTCCAGACTCCCTACGCTCTCGGCT
>Ga0173479_10000003_pt1 | contig 39499 bp, 46 predicted proteins | sample NitcycUS104311B1_FD_136668 | JGI IMG/M metagenome (GOLD analysis project Ga0173479, IMG submission 136668) | Soil microbial communities from Arlington Agricultural Research Station in Wisconsin, USA - Nitrogen cycling UWRJ-S104-311B-1 (version... | ecosystem: Environmental > Terrestrial > Soil... | reverse complement strand
GGATTGCCTATATGATGGAGCTGCAAGTCATTTTTACTTTCGCAGCGCTCACAGCGATACTTGCTGCGAACGAATGCTGCCTGCCTGACATAGTCACTGAACTCTCGTCTCATTCCGCCGCTTGCTGCCTGCTTTGAGCGTAGGCTCCACCGGTTTCAAGACCGTAAGTCTCTTCGCTCATGTCGCCCAAATACCGAAAGGAATTGACCCACATCATGCGGAAGTCAAAACGTGCCATGTTGCCTTTGACGGCATAGATGGCTTTGCCTGTACGACCACGATCAATGATCTGCTGAGCATTGATCTTCGAGAACTTGCCGTGATAGATTTTACAGAACAATTGGTCGGTGTCATCAACCATCGTCATCAACAGGCTGGTTGTGTCCGGGCCTTGTATCACTCTGCCGCCGCGTCGCTCTACGTTCACATGCTCATTTTCATCGCGGACGTTGAGCTTGCGCAGAACGCCGATGATCATCACTTCACCGGGCATGTAGTTCTGTGCCTTGATGATCGGCGTAGGGCGTGTGATGATGTTGGCTGCTTCCAGTCCGTTCGGGTGCAGTTCACGAAGGCGATCGGAAATTGGCGTCAGGCTGTCTATCAATGTCTTGCCGCTCTCTAGCTTTTCAAGAAGAGATTTGGACAGCGGTGGCACACCGGGACTGCGGCAGGTTATGATTTCCTCCACGCCTTTGGGGCCGATGCCTGCGATGTTGCTCAATGGACCTAGCAGCAGCTTCTTGCCGTCGCGCTCCAGCGGTTGCCACTTGCCAGTTGAAAGATCCTTGTCCACCGGAATGTAACTCACGCCTTCGTTGGCTAATTCCCTCAGCAATAGAATTTGCTTGGTAGGATCATCCTCGGCGTCCAAGGTTGCTGCGGCAAACTCCACTGGATGATGCGCCTTGAGGTAGCAGCACCAATAGCTGACAAGCGCATAGCTGACGGCATGCGAATTGTGTGTCACAAGGCCATTGGCCAGCAAAAAATTATGATGTTTTGGCATTGCAATATCATAGGTCTTGCGTAAACCGACCTTGACTTTCTTCACAAGAATTTTGCTGCCTCTTTGTCTGCCCTTTTCCCAGCGCTTGACGCGGCCACGCGCATAATGCCTGCGCTTGTGGCAACCGACGCACAACCAGTCTAAATCTTTGGGCTTGTCAAAGCCGTCATTAAAATCATTGTGATGAACTTCCATTCGTACTGTGGTAGCTCCACATTCTTGGCATGGTTTGCCGTGCATTCTTTTTTCGAATTGATCCTGATAATGGCGGACTCCGTTTGTCCAAGCCACATTATGTTTTCCTGTACGGTTTCCATCCCTGATGCGCCAACGTCTGCCTTTTGCATGCGCCTGACCACGTCCGCGCGTTGATACAGTTAAATGATAGGTGGATGGTTCTTTTTTTAGAGTTGTGAATAAATCACCGATACGTGCATCACCGATTCTTTTTTCTTCACCGTTGATCCAGAATATATGATCAGGCGTACAGGTAACGCTGGTGCGATCATCAAAGATATAACGCCAACAAATCTTTTCACCGGAGTACATGATTTTGGCAGCGTATTGCGGCCAGCCGCGTCCATCAGGGAAAAGACTTATAAGGGGTGGTTTTCTTTTGAGACTTTTAATGTATCGGCTTGGGTTCTGTTCATACAGTTTATAAAGTTGAGCAATTGTAGGATTTCTACCTACAGATTTATTGGCACTGTTGAGTGCAATACGTGTTGACCCCGCCAAACATTTATTGAAGCCCCAGCTCCCGAAGGCGCACAGGTCAAACCAGAACTTTTCAGCCACGTCCTTCTGGATGCCCTTGGCGATGGCGCTGGCTTTCCATCTGTCACCAAACTGATTGAAGTATTCCGTGCCCAATGACTTGCTCATGGCTTTGCGCAGCGCCGTAACGTCCTTCCAAGTCAGGTCGCCTATTTCACGACCGACCTGCATGACGGTTTCTTGATAAACCACGACACCTAGCGTTTCTTTTAAATACGGCTCCAGAAGTGGATGCGGGTAGGCCACCGGCTCCATGCCTGTGCGCCTGCGGACCCATGTACCCGACCCGCCTGTGGCCATGGGACCGGGTCTGCCCAGCGCGGTGATGGCCACGATGTCATTCAGGCTTTCCACAAGAATCTGTTTTGCAAGATTTTGCAGAGCCACGCCATTGAACTGGAAGATGCCGGCGAAGTGCTGCCTGTTCAGGACATTGAAAGCGGCGGCATCATCACGCGGCAATTGCTCCAGCCATCTATGTATTGAGGCGGTTGGCTTGTTGAGCAATTCCAAGGTCCGTTCAAAGACGGACAGTTGCGTCAGTCCGAGGGCATCTATCTTTAGGAGATCAAGAGCAGCAGCGTCACGCTTGTCACACATCACGCTATTGTTACGCGCATCAATGGCCACGTAGTTGATGACCGGCTCCTGTGTCAGCACGATGCCTGCGGCGTGACGGCTGGCGGTGTTCGGGTGGCCTTCCATTTTGGCTGCGATGACCACTTCCGGGGTATGCTGCAGCAGCGCACGACCAGCCTCCGTATCATTCAAGGTGTCTTCAATCTGCTGCATTGCTCTTGTGTCGCCGCTTGATCTAAGAATCAGGGAATCAGTCACCTTGTCAATGTACTGCTGTGGAATGTTTAGCGCGATGGCCACTTTTTTCAAAGCGCTCTTGGGTTCGTACATGGCCACAGTGCCAAGGCGGGCAACGCGGTCAGCACCGTATTTTTCCTTGGCGTAGTCAAACACCAGCTCTCTATTGGCATCGCTGAAGTCAATGTCAATGTCCGGCAGGTCCGTGCGCGTCAGGTCCACGAATCTTTCAAAGAGCAATCCGTATGGAATTGGGTCAACTGCCGTGATGCCCAATAGATAACATACGAGTGACCCGGCAGAGGAGCCGCGCGCTGGACCGACAATCATTCTTTCTTTTGCAAAGGCCACAAGGTCGGCCACGATGTAGAAGTAGTCCTCAAATTTCTTTTCCGCGATCATCTTTAGTTCGCGGTCCAGTCTTTCCGCATAGACTGAATCTGTGAGATCGCAGCCAAGCGTGGCAGCACCCTCCTCGCACATCTGACGCAGGGTCTTGGGTTTCGGCGGCACCAGCAGACTGGCTTTTGTCAGAGTGGCGGTGCATCCGGACAATACTCGCTGGCGAGTGGCAATTGCCTCCTGTCCAACCTGTCCAACCTGTCCTGTGAGCTCATTATCACTCAGGATATGCTGCGGGTAAGTCTGGGTATCGCCGCCCATGGTTATCCAAGTTTCTTTCCGCTTGACGTAACGGGTCATGGCCACGCGATATAGATTTTTGTCTTCAGCGGTGGGGTAGGCGTTGCAGCTCGCGGCAATAGGGCGCAGGCCCTTGGCTCTGGCGGCGGCAAGCAGGCCCTTGGCAGTGGCAACGGTGAGGCCAAAATAATAGTTTGGATCATCAGCTTGAACATGGTCAAGCAAGACGGCATGCCCGGAAATTTTAATGACGCCTTGCGCGGCATGTGCCTGCGCGTATGTCAGCAAGGGCCACTCGTTGCCGTCCGTGCCTGAATTGGCGGTGGCTAGGTTTATAAGCCTGTGCAGGTCCGTGAGGCTGTCAATGGCTAAAAACGTCCAGAAGTCCATGGGGACTTTCTTGCCCAATGCGGGTGTGACGGGCAGCTCAACGCCATACACCGGACGCATGCCGTTTTGTTCACACAAGGCGCGCCAGCGTGTGAACCCGAAGGTGCTGCAGCGGTCAGCGATAGGGGCAGTGTCCCAGCCTATCGTTTTCAAACGGGAAATGACATCAGGCAGGTGCCCGACGGCGCTTTTGAAACTGTAGCCTGTGTGAATCATTTTGCACTCCGGAATGTGCCCCGGCCATTTGCGACCGGGGCTAGGGTTCCTCAGAGGGACTTTTCAACCGTGCATGCGTTACCTCCGACGTAGTTTGGACGGTTACAGCATATCCCTGTGCAGCAGTTGGGCGCAACAGCGCATCAATGCCTGTACGTCTTGCCGCGCCCGATGCGCGCCGACGATTGGTTCACCAAGCAGAAATTCATGCAATGCGGAAAGCGTCATGCGCTGACCAGTCAGAAAAATTGTCTGTTCGGTGGTACAAATAAGCTTTGGCCATTTTATTGTCCTATTCAAACGGCCAAATTCAATGTCCAGCATATCGTGGTCAAACGTCATGTTGTGACCGATGCAGCAGGTGGCGCTTTCAATCATCGTCTGTATGCGATCAGCGATGAAACCGAAGGGCGGTGCATCAGCCACCTTGGCTGCGTCAATGCCTGTGATGTCCGTGATCTGTTTCGGGATGCCCTTGGTCGGCTTCACCAGACTGTCAAATTCATCAATGACGGTTTCCGTGCGCAGATCGGCAAGACACATATAGATTTCAATCACCTCCGGCTGGCGCTCCTTCCTTTTCACGAGGTTGTCTATCAGCCCGGTGGTTTCGGTGTCAAGCAGCAGAGCGATCATCTATTTCTTTCTGCAGGGCTGCATAGACGATGGTGTCAATGGAGCTGTCCTGATGGCCACCGTTGTACCATTGCGCGGCGTAGCGCGTTTGCTTCACCTGTATCATCATGAAGGTGTATAGTCGCTGCCAGTCCTTCGGTGTCTGCATCGTCAGGCCACCGGGAAACATTGCAGCCATTACATTGCCCAGCCGCACGAAATTGTCCGCATATACATCATTGCGCTGTTCGTAGGTCTGCATTGCCGCCTTCAATGAGTCCGTAGTGTTCATTTCGGTATCCTCTTGATGTATTTGACATAGGCACCGGGCGTCAGTTTATAGATTCTGTACTCATAAGTCCTGTCATTGAACGCTGTGTGATGCTGGGTCAGCGCGCGCTGCACGAGCTGCTGGTCGTCAAGATGGGCGGGGAAGTCATCATCACCAACATGGATGCCAACGTGCGCAACAAAAGTATCTATGCCGTGAATGTCATACGCCGGATGAAACATGCACCAGTGCAGGCCCAGCGTGTAACGAATGATTTCAAGCTGGATGCCGAAGTCCTCATTGAACTGCAGCTCGGCAACGTTGATGCCTTCCCATGGGACCAAGCCACCGTCGCGGGCGACGCTGACATTGGCTGTCACGGTGTCCTTTGCCCATGTGGCATTATGCAGACCAAACTGGCGCTTGACGCGTTCGGCTTGTTCATGGGTGGCGCAGTAGTATGCAATCTGGTCCATCTTCATCGTCGTCTCCTGTCATATGCGCGCTTGATTGCATCATATTGTCGCGGGGTTAGCCTGCCTGTACGCTCCCAGAAATCATGAACGCTTTCTATAAATTCACGGAACCCGTCAGTTGCCGGGACGGTGTCAAACAGCACGGCAAACATTCTATCAATATTGTCAATGTCCGTATGTGCGGTGTACTGCCGTTGCTGCTGATCTTTGCCGTTGCAGAACTCTTCCCAATTCAAATTGTCCTCTGCCAGCATCGCATTGGCCATGCGCAAGGCGGTCAAGGCTTCACCATCCATATCAGATGTGGTCATCATCATCAATTTTATAAACCGCCCCTTGTTCATTGGCCGTATTCTATAATGCTGCCGTGCAGATGCCGGTGCCGCTGCTTTGACTGCAGCAGCCAAGCGAGCAGGTCGGCTATGGCGGCGGGGTCAATCCGTGCAGGCGGCGGCGCAAGGTTGCGCAATACGCGCAGGCGCGCGTCCACTTTATTGGTCATGCCGGTGCCTGCCAGCCAGCCGGGGCTGATGCCGAATACGATGATGTTGTGCAGCTCATGCGCCATTTGCCGCGTCACCATTGCTGCCGCTGCCTTGCTGGCATTGTACAGCAGGCTATAGGTCATCGGCTGTATGGCGGCGCGGCTGATGATGTTTACAATCGTGCCACCGGCCAGTTGCGGCAATAGCGCCTGTGTGCAATTGACGATGGCCCATGCATTCACGTCCATCAAGTGGTCCCAGCACTGCTTCGTGAGTTGGTCAAAAGGCGCGATGTAATTGACGCCAGCGCAGTTGACCAATACGTCCACCGCAGGCAGGCCAGCGGCGGCTTCCATGATCCGCGCGCCGTCCGTCACGTCAACGCCGGTTTCCAGTGACCAGTCGATGACTGTAAAATCATTCCTCAGGCTGTGAGCAATTGCCTTGCCCAAGCCTGAGGAAGCACCTGTTATGACTGCACGAGACATTAAGGGCTATACTACTCCAGAAAATCCAGCAACACGAGCACGAAGATTATAAGTACGAGCTGGAATTCCCTGAGCACGGCGCTCCCGACGAGCTTCATTAACTTGATCTTGACGTTCTCTAGTTGGTGATCTAACTTTTGTCGTTCGACGGAACCGCAAATTGTATGCACGAATACGAACCTCATCGTAACGCTGGGCATCGAACAGCATAAGTGATCTCTTTACATGCAAAGGTGTATCAGCGACGTAATGATACCCTTTATAGTTAAGCTTGATATGGCCAGCATCAACACGAATATGATGATTGCCATTAGGATCAAGGCCCTGCATGATTGAATAGAGAGCCATCCGATGCCAACATTTTTTAGGATGACAAAAGCCATTTTCCCCGATAGCATCCTCCAAAGCTGTACGTGTTGGCACCACCGTCAACATAAAGCCTTTTGTACCGGCTCTAGGTGTTTTATTAATGTTAGGCATCGTACGTCCTTTCTATATGAGCGAAAAATCTTCGCCTAGTTTGGCTTGTCATCAAGCTCAGGAACAAGCACGCCTGATCGTAAAGAGTCTGCTGATGTTGAATTTCAGCAGCAGCCTCGGTTGGCATCCGTTGTCTTCTGGATACCCTGCGTAATCGGCCATCTCTACCTTGACGTGGTTCAACTGACTCGACGGAGTCAGTTGAAATGGCCCTTTGTCTTCTGACAACATTTAAACTTACGCCAGCACGATGAGCGTTTGCTCTATCTGAGAGTTGCGGAGTTTCCGCGAGAACTGCTCTTGCTCGTTCTGCTGGTGTTACATAAGGCACACCACAATCACATGAAGCTTCTGCGCCACAGCCAGAGCAGACTAGGCGATTTATTCTAGTTCTAAGTCTCACCACTGGCATAATGTGTTTCTCTATGATGCGTATTTTCCAGAGCACGACAATAGGCGTCGATGATCATCTTGAACAGTGCTTTGCGGCTTGGATACATATCGCCGTACATGCCAAGCTCCATGGTTAGACTTTCCAGAAAATCAAAGACCTCTTCAGGTGTCTTGATCATCAATCCTCTAGGGTCTATGCCACTCCAATTACTGCTCAAGAGCACCGTAGCTCCGGTGGCAACAACTTTGCGATTTTCCAGCACAGCAATCAAGGCGGGTTTAACGTCTCTGATTGAATTATTATGTGATTGCTGAAATTGTTGGTGCGGTTGACTATTGCCATTCAGCCCGAAGTTTTGCCGCATATAAGCCATGAGATTTTCACCACTGGTATTTTCACCACCAGCACCGATCATCAATGCCTTACGGTCATCTCGGCTACCATGCCTGATGGCGCGATATACGGCGTTTTCGAAGGGAGTCATATCGTAGTCTCCTGTGATTGGATTGTGAACCGATTTGACTTACTTTTAAATTTTACTTTAGTTTATTTGTTTTTGTAAATCTCTATTCTTACACCACGTTCTCGGTTGGTTGTGGCTTGATCAGCGGTTTGCCCTGCGCGAAGCCGGTCAACATGGTCTTGAGTTCTTCCAGCCCGCAGGCATGGGCGTCAACGCTTTGCTGCAGCATCACGTTAAGCGTCGGGCGCTGCGTGGTGAAGGCGAAAATCCTGTACCAGTGCTGTTGCAGATTATATCGCCTGATGGCGTAGGCGAAGCCCATTTCCCAATAGGTGCCGGTGTCGTGGTCGTCCAACAGAGCGAGCACAGCGTCAGCGTTGGCGACGTGGACGCAATTTGTCTTGAAAATCTTGGGTGCCTGCGCGATGCGCTCCGCAGGCGTCATGCTTTGCAGGATGCCGTCGCTGCGCGGACTATAATAGACCAAGCCGACTTCATGGATGAGCTTTTCCACTTCCTCCACGATGGCAAGCTGCTTGTGACTGAAGAACGGAGCAGCAATATAAATCTGTTTAACACGTATCGGCATCATGTCAATTCCTTCTGCCAGAGTTTGCCGCCGCGTGACCATGCTTCCTTCTGCATCTTCTTCAAGAAAGGCGTCTTATCGACGGAGTACAGATTGCAGTAGCGCGGGCATGGTGTGCCGGGGTCATTGCCCTGCAGGCGCGCTTCAACGTCCACCTTGTAAGGGCAGTTGCCGTCCGCGCACGGCAGCACACCGGCTGTAAACAATCTTGTCAGATGTTGCCACAGATCAGCCTGCGCTATCCAGCAGGCGCGTTTGCCCATGATGGACTGCCATACGTCCTTGCGTGCGGTGATGCACATGCTGATGGGGACATTTAACTGCAGCGTAGACAATTCCTCAGATGTCATCATGTCCAGCAGATTGTCCACAAACTGCAGCTCCCGATGCCTGACGATTTGCGCACGCAGCCCCAGCGGGGCGATTATTGCAACCTTCTGGAAGTGCGTGTCGTCATGCAGGGCATTGCCGTCAATGACGATCGGCTCTTCATTCAAATACTTGGCCAGTTTGGTGCCCTCCAGTAATACGCGAGTTATGTCTGGACCAAGCATATTGGTCAAAGTATCCGTCAAGCAAAGCGCTACCGCGTTACAGCGCCCGGTTAATTCCAGATTTATGAAAGTCTGCTGGGAAAGATATTTGAAATAGTGAATGAGCTTGGCTATGTCACGGACGTGCAGGCGCGCCGTCCAACTGGTGTGCGCGACAACCGGCAGCAGCAAGCGCCATTGGTCTTGGTGTACGCCTTGCCCGCGCAAGCGCAGCATATCGTCACGGTACTGGTCGTGCATTGCGGACAAAAATTCATCCGGCACGGTGAACAATGTAGGGTCATCAACCCTTGACGTGCGCGCCCAGACGGTGTGGTTTCTCAGAGAGCAGAAGATTTCTCTTTCCAAGATAGTGAAGTCAATAAAATGCAGGAGGGCCGATGGCATCTCGATGACCGGCGCATCCACAGCCATTATTTCTTCCGGGTCATAGTCCATGGCAATGTCACGGCTGAACCGCCATGCCTTCACGGCATCGCTGGCCAGCGCGCGTTGCGCAATTTTAATTTGCATTGTGCAGCTCCATCAATTCACAGGGATGCTGCAGCACCTTGGTCAGCACAGCATCCAAGTCTTTTATGATAACGTCGATGACGTAATGCTGCCCCGGCAGAAATTTGCCTATGCTTTTTTCTCGCACGTTGACGAGCACTTCGCGCATGCCCTTGGCTGGCTCCACGAAATGATGATTGTTATAGATCAAGACTTCTTCCCATACGCGATGGATTGCCGCCATAATATCAGCCAGTGCAACGATCGCGCCTTCCTTGTGCTCCTTTGCTACGGCGTGGTCCATGACAAGCGTGGCCAGATGCAGCTTGCGGGCCAGATTGGCAATGCCGTTCATTTCAAGCTGGGTCATTGACGCGCGCAGCTCCTTGGAAAAATATTTGGTAGGGCGCGGCACATCGCCGGTGATGGTTTCATCAAAGTCATGTACGACTGCGCGCGTCAAGACCTTGCCTATGTCAATGTTAGGCTCCACCTGATTGAGCCAGTCCGTGATGATGTAACAAAATATGCAGACCATGCCGACGTGTTCCAGAACATTTTCCGGGTGGCACATTTTCAACATGCTGAAACGTTGTATGCCGCTGAGGCGCGAAACCAGACTGAAGATGCCATCCACGGTCATGCAGACTCCAGTATCAAGCGCACGTTGTCGCCGGGTTTCAAGTCCGGCGCTTCGGTGCCCAGATAGATCGCCAAGTTGCCTCTGCTGAGAACAGCAAAATAACCAAGCACTTCGTATTCAAATTGTGCGTCGCCTTTGGTATCTTTGGCTCCACGCAAGATGCGCGTACGCTCTTCAACGTTGACAATGACACAAGGGAAAACATAGCGGGTCATGCGCGGTGCTACCGTTGGCGGTTCCGGGCCGGACTTAGCCACTTACCCACTGGCTCTTTCTGAGGAGAGAGAGGCAGCGCACGGCGACCAACGCGCTGCGGGTTTGTGGACCGCGTCATTTAAAACGGTATTTCTCCCTGTGGACTTGCGTCATCCATTTCCATTTCCGCTGCCAGCTTGTCGCCGCGCAGACAGGACTCATACATGGCCTTGCCCTGCATCAACAGGTCCTTGTTGACCATGCCCTTGTTATTGAGCAACGCAGATTGCATGACGGGAGTGATGTCAATGGTGAACCATGTGCCCTGTGCGTTGCTTCGCTGACGCGTTCTAATGCGGTAGAGAAAAGCAAAGCTCGGCGGATTGATGCCGTCCACCACCCTGTTGCTCATGGTGGTCATCCAGCTTCTGCTCACGGAATGCAACGTGCTGGTCATCGGCAGCGCATAAGGTGCGATGGTGCCATCCTCGCGCACCAAAAAGCCCAGATGGTTGCGGCGCTCCAGCAGTTCATGGCCGTTGGGCAAACGCCAGCGGACCTTGTTGGGATTGCGATCATCGCGGATTTCTTGGGCGTCAGTCGGCAACATGCGATGCATGCCGACCAAGCCACCGCCTTGGTCACGCGTAATCCATTCCGCAAAGTCCTTGTAGAAATAACACGGCTGGAAAACCAATCCTTCCTGCCCGCTGATCACTGGCGGTGTTGCACCGCGCAGCCAAAAACTCCCGGCCTCGGCACCTTCTACATACGCCCCGCCCGCACGGTTGACGGCTTTTGAACCGGTTTGGAAAATCGTTATCAGCGGTACGAGATTGTCCTCTTGCGCCTTTGAAATGCCTTGGCCCTTGGTTGCTTCCAGCATCGCCTTGTATTCATCGTCTACGTCAGCGGGCACCGTGCTTGCCTGTGCTGACTGCACTTGCTTTGCCATTATAGTCACCCTCCTATTCTATGATTTTCAGTTTGGCTTCACGCCCGATGTCACCACCTATTATGTCCAGCGGCACGACTGCGCCATTGGCGGTGGCTTCTTTCAACCACTTTGACAAGGTGCCAGAGTGGACCGTTTCGTCAACCTGAGGATGCAAACCTTTTTCCCGTAATTGGTCCGCGATGATAATCGCGGTGGCTCTGTTTTCTCTGGGAAAAGAAACGGAAACCTCAGTTTTGATAAGATCACCGTGCCCGTTCGCCGTAAGCCACTGGAAGGCCTCCGCGCGCTTTTCTTCCGGCCAGCTTGCCGCTATGTTCGCGCGGATATATGGGCGGGCGGTTATTTCATATGCCGGGGTGTTGCCCTGCGCCGTCAGAGTGAACTTCGTCATGTGAGCTTGATGCATCAGGTCCGGCAGGGTTTGCCGCGTCAATACGTGCAATTGACCGGCCAGCTCCTTGATTTGCAATTCGAGGGATTCTATCTGCAGAGTGATGTCGCGCGCTTCAAGACCAGCGGCGGTGATTGTTTGTAACAGGTCATCTGGCATTGTCTCTCTCCTCTTGTGGTACTTTGGTCCAACGTTTATCAACTTGCAATCTTTTTGTTGGCGGCACAGAATTGAATCCCACACAAATCCGGAAGATATTGACATGCCGATGAACTGGCGGGACGTTGCTCCCCTTGCTGCCTATATCAACAGGATTGGAGCGCAACAGCTTAATTTTCGCAAGTTCATGGTCAAGGAAAATCGCGGCAATTACTACGTTGAGCGCTGCTTTATCACGTTGGCTGCAGATGGTGAAATCACCTGTAACAATGAGGAATATGCTCCAACAGAAGAAGAGGCTACCGCCATCAAGGCGGCTTTTCTGGCAGGCAATTTTGATATCCCAACATGGGTAAAAGCATCACCGGCCAAGCTGCCTGAACTGCGCGCGTTGATAGGCAACAATGACCCGTTGTATGAATTTTATGAGCGCGGCACAGACACGATCATAATGGTGCAGCAGCGCGCGCGGCAGGCTGATGGCCGCAAGCAATACAGGCCATGGTCATACTGGAGTGATGGGCTGTGGCGCTGCATGGAGCCGGACTGCAAGTTGCCGATATGGAAACCTAGATTTTCTACTAATAAAAGAAGGATCATGATGCATGAAGGTGCCAAGCCTGCGGCGGCAATACATGACTTATGCACAAACCCGGCGCGGCAACCGGAGCTGGACTGCCATCCATGGCGCGATGAAATTGTAGAATATGAACATTGGGGCGTCATCGGTGGGGCACTGGCACCGAGCCGCACGACGTTCGATGATATAAAAGTGGAGCGCCCACTTGAATTGGTGTACATCTGTGACAATGACTATGCCGGAAAGGACGCGTTGAAGGAAATATCAAAATTGGTCAAGTATCCACTTAAAGGCGTGATGTTTGACAATGCTTGGCCCGTAGCATGGGATATGGCCGATCCGATGCCAGCCAGCATGTACAGCGGCAGCAGATGGATAGGACTTGCATTGCGTGAATACATGCAGCCCGCAACATGGGCCACCGAGCAGCGCCGCAGCGGTGAAGGCAAGCCATACATGGCCATCCGCAAGGATTTTGCTGAAGAATGGTTACATTGCGTTTCACCGGAGGTCTACGTGCATCAGGAATGGTCCAACTCCATTCATATGACTGACGAGTTCAATAATCTGATGGCACCGTACAGTGACGTGAAGGACACAGCGGCATTGTTGAAAAAGTCAGGCGTCAGCAAAACTGCGGTGCTGAAATATGATCCCGGTCTTGCACCCGGCGTGTACACCATAGAAGGTGAACGCTACATCAATACACATAAGCCGAGTAGCGTGCGTGTGGAGGTTGGCGACGCCGGACCATGGCTGGATTTTATGGAGCATCTGGTCCCAGACGCAGGTGACAGAGATCATCTGCTGCGCTGGTGTGCGACGTTGATCGCTAGGCCGGACATCAAGATGCATTATGGTGTTTTGTTAATATCAGAGACACAAGGCGTGGGAAAAGGGACGCTCGGTGAGCGCGTGCTTGGTCCGCTGCTGGGCGCGGACAATGTCAGTCAGCCAAGCGAACAGGACATATGCAAAAGCGATTTCAATTATTGGGCGGCGCACAAACGGCTGGCCGTCGTACATGAAATTTATGCCGGACACAGCGCACAAGCCTACAATCGATTGAAGTCAATTGTCACTGACCGCGTCATCGTCATCAATAAAAAATATCAATCTGAGTACTTGATAGATAATTGGTTGCATATTTTTGCTTGTTCCAACTCCATGCGCGCACTCAAATTGGATATGGAGGACCGGCGCTGGTTGATTCCTGCCATCGGCAGTGACAAGCGCAGCCCTACATATTGGCAGACATTCAACGGCTGGCTCACGCTGGAAGGCGGCTTGGGCAAGATTAAGCATTGGGCCGCGCAATGGGTGGCGCAGCACGGTAGCGTCATGGTGGGCGACGCTGCTCCATGGACAAGCGCTAAACAGGAAGTCGTCGATGAACTTTCAAGTCCGGGCAAGAGATGGGTTGAGGGTTTTTTAAAACGCGCCAAGATTGAACTTGTTGAAGAGCAAAGCGCACAGGTTTTCATGCTGGACGTTGATTTAGTTGAGGGCATCAAGCAGTTCGTGCATGACGGCAGACAAGTTGACTACCTTGAGCGACCGCAGACCATACGCAAACTTGCCAAAGATAAAGGCTGGCACGTCGGTGAAGAATATGTCTTCTGCAGAGAATGGAATCCGCGTTTTGCCAAAGCTAGAATAATTGCCAGCACACCGGAGCTGGCCAATATGACACAGGTGGCAGAGGCCAATGGTCGTACCAAGCTGGACGTGGTGGCGTACGGGCGCGCATGGTCTTAGCTGTGCTTATTTTGCATAGCCTACGGAATTAAATTACTTCCTATTTATAAGCAGAATCGTTGAAAGTGAAAATGGTAAAGGGAAATTTTATCATTTTTTCCTTAAAAACGGAAACAAACCAAGAACAAGTTACTTCCCACTTCCCATTTTTTACCCCTTTCCGACTTCCGGTGAAAATTTTAAGTAAGAGTAAAAAAAGTATAAGAAGGTGAAAATCGACTTTTTTTGGGAAGTGGGAAGTGAAATTTTGCATAGCTCCTTGGCCTGTACACAGTGCCCGAACGTCCTATTTGCTTTTCGGCGAAAATCACGGCAGTAATGATTCCCAACTGGTTTTCCCCGCTGGAAAGCTTTTTAGGCGGGGAATGTACGTTGGGGGTCGTTGATGCCTTGGGCAGTGGCGTTCACACGCCCATGCTATGAAAATAAAGTTGTTCCGCACCTTGAGCGCCAAGGTTTGGAGTTCTTTCTGCCCCGCGTCAAGATAGTAGCTCCGCATCGCCCGCCGCGCATTGAACCACTTTTTCCCAGATATTTCTTTTGCTTGGTAGGTGATGCATGGCGGCAACTGTTGACCACGATCGGTATCAGTGGAGTTATCATGAGCGGCGATAAGCCAGCATTGCTGCCCAATGCTGTAGTGGACGAGCTGAAGGCGCGCTGTGACGCTGAAGGCGTTTTTCTACCTCCGCCGCCTTTCCGCTTTCGCAAAGGAATGAAAGTTCGTATCAAGTGCGGCGCGCTTGCTGGCTTGAGCGGTGTGGTGCAGGGCATGCGCGGCAAGGAACGAGTTTCTGTTTTAATCAATGTAATTGGTAGCTCGACTGTTAAGGCGAATGTCTTTGAAGGTGACCTCGCACTATTGGCTTAGGTGCAGTGTCACAGTTGAGCGCAGTGACGCCTTGTGGTGCGTCTTGCCGGTCATGGCGGAGCAATGCCTAGCAGAGTAAGACAGAAGCTCTATGACACAAAGCGATGGCGGCGTCTAGCTGCGCAACAGTTGCGCCTGCACCCGCTGTGTGTACGTTGCCTAGTACATAATGAAATTGTACCCGCTACAATTGTTGACCATGTTATTCCACACAGAGGCAACGTAAATCTTTTCTGGTGTGGTGAATTACAGTCATTGTGTTTGCTGTGTCATACAGGAAGCAAACAGTTTGAGGAAAAGAATGGATTTGATAATACGATCGGAAATGATGGATGGCCAGTTGACCCGAGGCATCCGTCCAACAGAATTGAAAAACAGAAATTGAAAACAGAAATGAAATGATCAATGTCAAAAAGAATTCCAATCAGGGGGCAGGGGGGCATGAGCAAAAACCAGTACTCTGGGACAAGCCGTGTCGGCCCGGAGCGTCGGACAGCTAAGACGAACCTGCAGAACTCCCCAATGAAATCGGGCACCCGTCAATGATTCAGAATGGTAGAAAGAGCGCTTTTAGCAGAACCGTCGTGAAGCCAGAGCGCGCGCGCGTTCCACTCGTGCCACCGGCACACTTGAACGACGAGGAGCGCACGTTCCTCCTTGATCTGCTCAAGGATGCCGCGCCGGAGCAGTTTATTCCCACCGATATGCCGGTGCTGGCCAGCTATGCTGAAGCCTGCATCGCCGCGCGCCGTGCCAAGCAGGCCGGGGACTGGGACGCGCTGGAAAAATTGACGAATGTGCAGTGTCGGCTAGGCATCAGGCTGCGCATAGTGCCAAGCACCCGCATCGGCAAACGGAAGAATGCCGTGATGGCGCGCAATCACGTTGCAGAAATTGCCATCCCCAAATCCCCTTGGGATCAATGACGCGCCGTAAACAGAAAGAATCCCGCGCCGAGCGCAACATCGCGTGGTGTGAAAAGTATTTGCGCATTCCGGAAGGCAAGCACGTCGGCAAGCCATTGAAGATGGCAGAATTCATGAAGGAGGACTTCCGCGCCATCTATGACAATCCGCATGGCACGCGCAGGGCGATCATCTCACGCGGTCGCAAGAACGCGAAGTCGTTTGAAGCGGCGGCGATTCTGCTTCTGCATCTGTGCGGCAGGGAAGCCCTGCGCAACAGTCATCTGCATAGTGCTGCACTATCGCGTGACCAAGCGGCGCTGATTTTCAACCTTGCAACCAAGATGGTTAGAATGAATGAGGCGTTGAACAACGTCATCATGGTCAGGGAAACCAAGAAAGAACTTTTCTGTCCGGAGCTGGGCATCGTCTATCGCGCCTTGTCCGCAGACGTCGGCACCAACTTCGGCTTGTCCCCGGCATTGATCATCCACGATGAGCTTGGGCAGGTCCGTGGTGCAAGAAGCCCTCTGTACGAAGCGCTGGAAACCGCCACCGCCGCGCAAGAGAATCCGTTGACGATTATCATCAGTACACAAGCCCCGACGGACGCCGATCTCTTATCGGTCCTCATTGATGACGCCAAGGCTGGGCATGATCCGCATACCGTGCTGCGCATTGACGCGGCGGACGCCGACGATGATCCATTCGCCGTCGCAACCATCGAAAAGGCAAATCCGGCGCTGAACGTTTTCATGAATAAAAAAGAAGTGCTCAGCATGGCGCACGACGCCAAGCGCATGCCGTCCAGAGAGTCTGAGTACAGAAACCTCATATTGAATCAAAGGGTGGAGATCAACAATCCGTTCGTGACGCAATCCGTTTGGCAAGGCTGCGGCACACCGCCTGCGCCGCTGGACGATGTCCCTGTTTATGGTGGCCTCGACCTCTCCAGCGTCGCGGATTTGACGGCGCTGGTCCTGATAGGTAAAAAGGAACGCGTCTGGCAGGTGCATCCGACGTTCTGGCTTCCGGCAAAGGGTTTGCGTGAAAAGGCAAAGAAGGATCGCGTCCCGTACGATCTGTGGCGTGAAAAGGATTTTCTGGAAACCACGGAAGGCAGCACTGTCAGCTATGAATACGTCGCGCAGTGGCTCTTCCATGTTTGTGAAATCTACAATGTTAGAAAAATCGGCTTTGATCGCTGGAACATGAAGCATCTGAAACCTTGGCTGCTAAAGGCGGGCTTTTCTGAAACCAAGGTTGAAGACATCTTTGTGGAGTTTGGGCAGGGCACGCAGTCAATGTCCCCGGCTCTCAGGGATCTGGAGCAAGCCTTGAAGGCCAAGGAGCTGGCGCACGGCAATCATCCAGTGCTGGCCATGTGCGCTGCTTGCGCGGTGATTGACAGCAAGGATGACGCGAACCGTAAGCTCAGCAAGAACAAATCCACAGGACGCATCGACGGGCTGGTTGCACTCACCATGGCGATGGGCGTCGCTGGACAATACGCGGAGGAAGTGGATACTCGAACATTGATTTTCTGATGTCACAATGGGTCGTCACATATCGCATAGAGCGGGCTGACGAGTGTAGCTTCGGGGTCGCGGAATTTTTCCGTGGGACTGAAAGGGAATGTAAACGCATAGGCAGCGCCTTCGCTGGCGGCAGTTGCGACATTGTGCGTACATTGCCATGGCAGGTGGTGGTCGGACCCGCTGAGGATTGGGATCGTTTTCTACAGGAAATGAGCGAAGAGGAGCTATGACAATGTCAGGTTCTGGACTGGTGCAGTTCGTGATCAACATCATCGCACTGCTGGCGGCTGGCGGCATCTTCTTCTTGTCCATCGACAAGGTCGCGCCGGATGCGTTCTTCGCCAAGATTGCCAAGATTGCCATCGGTGCTTTGCTGTTGATTGCGCTGGTGCTGGTGCTCGCCGCCGTGTTCGGGTTGGCGGGCGGCATTAGCATATCGCCGCTGGGCGTCGTGTGGTTTGCCGTCAGCGTCATCGTGGCTGTGGTTGTGCTCTACATTATAAATTTAGTATTAGACTGGATCGCAAGCCAGATGGGCGGCGGACCGTGGGTTACGCCGGTCAAATATGTGCTCGGTGCCATCGTGTTGATTGCGCTCCTTATTGCAGCGGCCAACACGTTGTTCGGCTACCGAATCGCGACGATGGCGGAAACAACGACCATGAAAAGTGATAGACGATGACGCCGGATCCTGTTGCGCTCAGCGCCGGGTTGAACCAGAACTGTCAGCTCTTCGTCGGTGAGGATAAGATCATCTCCGTTGAAATGACAGGCTATGACATTGCCACCGCCAAGTCGATTGAATGGTGGATGGCCAAGTCCGCTTGGTCGCTGGACGATGAACCCGGTGAAGTGATTATCAAAAAGTCGTTGACCAATGGTATTGCGGTCAGTGGCACAAAGCTGGACATTACGATTGACGCGATAGACACGGTCGGCATCAAGCCGGACCTGTACTATCACGAAGTGAAGATCGTGCTACAGGATGACAAGGTCAAGGTGGCCATGGCTGGCAACATCATGTTGCGCATGGCGCTCAACATGGAGGCAGTGCTGTGACATTACAAATCGTCGATGGGCCTGTGATTGAAGCCGGTGAGTCCCTCAGCAGTGGAGTAGACTGCAGCGCCGGAAGCATTGTGCGCATCACCATGCCATCCACAAAATGGAGCGGCGGGAATCTGACGTTCCAGATCAGCAGTGACGGCAATGGCTACAATGACCTGTACAATGCCAGAGGCGAGGAGGTCACGGTCGTCGTGCCAAAGAAAGAGCATGCCGCCATCATTGTCATCAATGAAGAATTCGTCAGGGCTGCGGCTTTCTTGAAAATAAGATCAGGGACCGGTGCGCATCCGGTCATTCAGGAAGAGCGGCAGCAGTTTGCCATCGCCATTGAGGTCATGCCATGAAAACAAAACAGCCCGAGCCGGATCCCGGCGAAAGCTACGAAGACTTCATGGATCGTTGCATGGAGAACGACGACGAGGAAACTTGTCAGATTGCATGGGACGATCGCGCCGCCAAAGGCGTGGTCCACAAGACGCATGCCGCCAAGGTTTCCGATATGGAATTCGTAATGAGTGACGAAACTCCAGATCGCATGGACGACATCATCATGTCCGATGGCTGGGAGCTTGAAAATTTCAAGCGCAATCCAATTGCCTTGTTCGGACACAGGAGTGACTTTCCGATCGGCAAGTGGACAAATTTGCGCGTGGAGGGCAAGCAGTTAAAGGGCAAGCTGGAGCTGGCACCGGCTGGCACCAGTGAACGCATTGATGAGATTCGTAAACTCATAGAAGCGGACATTCTACGCGCTGTGTCCGTGGGCTTCCGCCCGAAGGAGCATACTCAGCTCGACAGCAAGAATCCGTTCAGCGGATTGCGCTTCACGAAACAGGAACTTGTCGAGACCAGCCTCGTCAGCGTTCCGGCCAATCCCAATGCGCTGGCTATCGCGAAGTCACTAGGCGTTTCACCTGCGACGATGGAAGTTGTCTTTGCCGAGCGAGGCAGAAAGACCACTGTTCAGCGACGCGGGTTCAGCGGCAAGCAGGCCGACACTGGAAGATCGAAAAGAAAGGACACGACGATGTCGTTGTCACAACGTATTACTGACGCTGAAAAGCGTTTGACGGAAAAGAAAGACGCGTTGGCTGCTCTACTCGAGAAGGTCGATGACAGTAACGTCAGCGATGAACAGCTTGAGCAGGTCACCACCGCGAACAAGGAAATCGCTCAGGAGGAGCGGGGGCTTTCCATTCTCCGTGAATCCGAGCGGCACCTTGCTGAAACCGCTGAAGACCCGAAGCGCAGTCTGGTCGTGGCTGCACCTGCGGTCATCACGGCAAAGGCGCGTCCATTCAGCCTGCAGACCAAGAAGCTCACGCCGATTGATCTGCTCGTGCGCGCTGGCACGGTGCAACTGTTCAGTCATATCCACAAGAAGCCGATCGACGAAATTCGCCGCACGATCTACGGCGATGACGAGCCGACTCGTGCGATCGTTGATTGGGCACAGCGGGCGGCGTCCTCTGTTGCAACCACGACGCAGGTTGGCTGGGCGGCGGAATTGGTCCAGCAGATCGTCGTTGCGTTCATGGAAACGTTGATGCCGAAGTCAGTGTTCCCACGGCTCAGTGGGGCGGGCTTGTCACTCAGCTTTGGCAGGAATGGCAAGATCGTCATCCCGACGCGATCACGGACACCGACAATCGCCGGCAGCTTCGTCGGTGAAGGATTGCCGATTCCGGTTCGTCAGGGTGCCTTCACGTCACAGACGCTCACCCCGAAGAAGATGGCGGTGATCACGACGTGGACACGTGAGATCGACGAGCACAGTGTACCAGCTATCGAAGGTCTACTGCGCAATGCGATCGGTGAGGATACTGCAATCTCACTGGACGCTGTTCTGCTGGATGCAAATCCGGCAACCTTGGTACGTCCGGCTGGCATCCTGAATGGTGTGGCAGGCTTGACGCCGACGGCAGGCGGCGGGTTCAATGCGGCGGTTGGTGACATCAAAGCTCTTACGGGAGCATTGCTGACAGGCACCGCAGGCAATATCCGCAGTCCTGTGTACTTGATGAATCCGCAGCAGTTGAGCAGCCTCGGCTTGATCGCGATGCCGGGTGCGGGCGTCTTTCCCTTCCGGGCGGAAGTCGCTGCGGGCAATCTCGGTGGCTGGTCGATCATCGATGCGGGCACCGTGCCGATGGGTACGGTCATCGCAATGGACGCTGCTGACTTTGTCAGTGTCAGCGGCGATGCACCGCGCTTTGAACTCTCAGATCAAGCGACACTTCACATGGAAGATACTGCGCCGACAGACATCACCACGACCGGTACGCCACCGGTTGCGGCGTTCCCTGTCAAGTCCATGTGGCAGACGGACAGTATCGCGCTCCGACTCATCATGCCGGTCAACTGGACGATCCGTCGTCCGGGAACCGTTGCATGGGTCGCCGGAGTGACTTGGTAGTTTGCTGAACCCGCCCAATCTGGGAGTGACCGGGGAATGCAAGGAGGGTGGACCGATGATCGTAGTCACGCGTTAGGTCCATCCTCCATCCTCTTTTGAACAGGAGAAACTCGATGGCTGAAGTTGATCAAGCTGCCCATGCAAAGGCAGCGCAGGAAGCCGACAAGAAGCGCCAAGAAGAGGCGCGGAAGAAAGTCAAGGAAGATCGCGAAGCCCGTGAAAAGTCTTCGCGTGAAATGTCTTCTGCAGACGTGAAGCCAACTCCGACGCAGGAAGAAAATGATCTTGCGGCGAGCGGCGTTCACGTGCCGGAGCATGAACCCGACGGCAGTGAAGAGCAGAATGTTGGTGGCGCTCAAGCGAAGGAGTCGAAGCCAACTGCTACACCTTCACCGCGCGCTGGCTATGCCACGCGTGCTTCGGAGCCGAAAACCGGTTAACCAAGGGTGTCCCCAACTCTAGGCCGGTTGCGTGGTCGGGCAGGACGAAAAGCAGGATTTACTCATTCGCATGGGTATTGCAAACTCTTGACTTGATATCTGTCCGACCACGTTTAAAACGGGAATGTAGATGACCATCAGGGATTTAGTGGCGCGCGTTGGGCGCAGTATTGTCAAGGCGGCGGAGGGACAACCTCGGCCCGGTCCTTGGCTGCTGCCTGTGAGCGGCGGCTGGCTACCGGCCAACGTCGGCAGCAGCATGAACTGGTGGCAGAACGGTTACGACATTGAAACCGGTTCGCCAAGTGCGATGGTGGAAGCCTGCATCAGCAGCTACAGTCAGACGACGGCGATGTGCCCCGGTGACCATTGGCTTAGCGACAAGGATGAAAAGGGCGGACGCGAGCGTATAGCTACAAGCGATCTAGCGCGCTTTCTGCGTTATCCAAATTCTTATCAAACCATTTCAGATTTCATGTTGAACGCCGTGCGCAGTCTGTACGCGGATGGCAACACTTATGCATTAGGAATCCGCAACAGCAGGTTTGAAATTGCTGAGATGCATCTGATGGATCCACGGCAGTCTGCGCCGTACGTTGCCTATGATGGATCCATATTTTTCAAGCTGGGCGGCAATCCGGTTATTGATCGCGCCATTCCAGACCTTGATTTGGTACCTGCGCGCGATGTGCTGCACATCAAGATGAACACACGACAATATGATTTGCGCGGTGTCAGTCCGCTGGTGGCGCTCCTCAGAGACATGAGCGTCAATGACGCTATCGGCAATCAACAGATGCAGTTCTATATGAATCAAGCAAGGCCGTCCGTGGTATTGTCAACGGACCTGCGCCTTGACAAAGACCAAACCGATATGCTGCGCCAGAAATGGGACGAGCAGTCCAAGGGTGTCGGCATTGGTGGTACGCCAATTCTGTCTTCAGGATTGAAACCTTATCAACTGCAAATAAGCAGCGCGGACTCGCAGCTTGCGGACGTTATGAAGATTTCCGATGCGCGCATTGCGCTGGCTTATCGCATACCGCTGCAAATGTTCGGGCTTGGCGGCGGGCCGATGGGGTCCACTGAATTGTTGATGCAGATGTGGGTCAGCACCGGACTTGGCTTCTGTTTGAATCATCTTGAGGAAGCCATCGGTACTTTCTTTAAATTGGACGGTGTGCCGAAAGAATATCTTGAATTTGATACAAGTGCTCTTCTTCGGTCCGCGTTCAAGGACAGAGTTGAAGCTTATGTGAGATCGGTGCAGGGCGGCATCCATGCACCGAATGAGGCGCGTGCTGCATTTGATATGGAACCAGTGAAGTATGGTGACGAGCCGCGCGTACAGCAGCAGGTCGTTCCATTAAGTGCAGCGGGTAAGATCCCAGCGTCCCCAGCACCGGGAGCGCCACCGTCAGCACCGACGGCAGCGATAGATCAGCCGAAGCCCGCTGAACCTAAACCGCCGCCTGATGAGCCGAAGGGTATTACCGATGCAGAACGGACAAGACTCCTTAACAGATTTAGAACGTCTCATGCCGCCAACGTCTCACTTTGATGTATTGGCTGCTGAATTAGGGGCGGTTGCTGGACGTATAGAGCGTGAGTCTAATCTCAGGAATAACGCGCTCATTGCGGACATTGAAAGACGATATGCAGAAATTGAGCTGCGTCTGGAGCGGCTGCAGAAATCTCTGGAGCGATCAGTCAATGCAAATATTGATGAATGGGATGCGCAAATTTCTGATCGCATTGCCGCATTAAAAGATGGCAAGGACGGAGCTGATGGAAAAGAAGGAGCTCAGGGCGCGCAAGGTCCTGCAGGCGAGCGCGGCGAAACAGGGCTGCAAGGGCTGCAAGGCGCTCAGGGCGAACGTGGAGAGATGGGTCCGCAAGGTGAAATTGGTCCTCAGGGCGAAGTAGGTCCGCAAGGTCCGCAAGGTGAAAGAGGCGCAGATGGTGAAAGCATCAAGGGTGAAAAAGGCGAGGTCGGTCCGCAAGGCGAGAAAGGCGAAACCGGCGCGCAAGGTGAAAGAGGCACGGACGGCGAAAAAGGCGAGGTCGGTCCGCAAGGTGAAAGAGGACTACAAGGTGAGTCCGGAGCAGTTGGACCTGCCGGACCTCAAGGCTTAAAAGGCGATGCTGGCGCGCAAGGGCCGCAAGGCGAAAAGGGAGCGCTTCCGCAAGTCAAGCGCTGGGTCGCTAACAGTGTCAGTTATGCCCATGATGTTTGCACTCATAAGGGCAGTCTGTATCAGGCTACAAAGGACACCGGTCAAGAGCCTGCGCCAGAAAATGCTGCTTGGATTTGTCTTGCGTCCGCTGGTCGCGATGGTGAAGACGGCAATGATGGTGAGGATGGCAGATCACTGACCATCAAGGATACTTTTGATCCAACACAAAAGTATGAAGCACTTGATGTTGTCACGTTGGACAACAGATGGTTCGTTGCCAAGCATGATGATCCCGGTCCATGCCCCGGTGCTGGCTGGAAGGCCGGTCCCGGTCTTGGCAAAACAGGTCGCCCCGGTGAGCGTGGTCCGCAGGGACCAAAGGGTGACAAAGGTGAAGTGATAGAGATCATCACTTGGGAGATAAATCCCAAGACTTACGAAGTTGCGCCTGTCATGAGCAACGGCGAGCGTGGCCCGGTGATGTTGCTGCGTGACTTGTTTGCGCAATTTCAGGAGGAGGCTGGCGATGCACTCTAGCATTACAGTCCTAAAGCCTGCGCCTGATATTGCGCTCGTTACGCTGTATGAAGCGAAGGTCGCGCTGAAAATTCCAACAACCAGTACGGCGGATGATGAACTGTTGAGGTTCATGATTCTGCGTGCATCGGATGAAGTGCAGACTTTGTGCAGTAGATTTTTCCCGAAAGAGCAGGTGATTGAAACCTTCCGGGAAATTGAAAATCCCATCACGAAACTGTACTTGTCACGCTGGCCAGTGAAATCCGATGACATCGTTTCCGTTGAGGTTGACGGCAACGGTGCGGACTTTGACATAGACAGTGAGTCCGGCAAGCTTTCGTTATGGGGTGGAAACTTCTGGGCGGAAACTGTGATTGCCACCTATTCCGGCGGCTATGCCATTCCGCAGGAAGTGCCTCCGGCTTTACGACAGGCGGTGTTGCTGTTTACGCGCGATGCATATTACAGCGCGCAGCGTGGTGATTCGTCTATACGATCAATCACGCATAAAGAAAGTCGGATCATGTATTTTGATCCAAATGCCAAGAGCGGTTCATCAGGCGGCGGCGGCGCAAGTGGTTCACCCGCGCAACGTGCCGCGAAGGATTTGCTCCAGCGCTTTACGAGGCTGACAGCTTGAATGGCCGTTGGTCAAATAGCGAAGATGGTTGCATCGCTCGTCAGTCCACATGGCGGGATTGAAAAGATTGTACTGAAAAAATTGGAAAGTCTGGGCGGGGATTTTATCCTACAACAGTTGGGCATGAGCGGCGGTTCACTTGATATATTTGATGACTTGAAATTCCTTAAAGTGAAACCGCTTGGTCTTGGATTTTCCAAGATGGCGCAGCCGGGGCAAATGGCCAAGCGGCTGCAGAAACAATTCTTGCAGGCTGGCAAGAAAAAGAGCTTTCGGCGTTCTAGCAAATGGTCTCGCAGCGAATGGGCCAGCAGCCGTGAGGACTGGCTCGGCAATCAATGGAAGCACGACTGGCGCAGCCAGCCGCGCAATGCGCTGGGCAAGTGGATACCGGGGCGCTTGTCAGCCATTGAATCGCAACTGCAATATAAGGGCAAGAAGGCGGGGCGCAGAACCAAGCGGCGGCGGCGATTGCGCAGGGCAGCACGGTTGCGCGGGCGCAAGATGGCGAAGATGGCGTTCAGGAGATAGCCAGTGGCTTTCAACTTTTCTGAAACAGTATATGCGCAGGCGCAGAATACGTATGGCCGACAGGTCACTATTACGCCATTGGCAAGTCAGCCCAATGGTCAGGCGTATGTGACGCGTGGTATCTTTGAGATGGAAGAGATGGACGTGGCCGCAATGGATGGCTCCATCATTTCGGAAACGCGTGTCATCTTGGACATTCGTGATGTGGAATTTTCTGTGCTGCCGCTGCAGGGCGATCTTGTTGATGTGCCAGCCGAAGGCAGTATACCGGCTGAAGGGCAGTTTGAAGTGATAGACGCTGATCCGAATGGCGGCGGGGAAACGACCTTGACCTTGCGTCGCATTGTACCGGCAAAGCCATGACAGCCAGCAGCTATGCCATGATCGTACGTGACGAAATGCTGGCACGGCTGAAGACGTTGCCGTTCTTTTCTACGTTCAAGTTCGGCACCAACAAGGCAGAGCAGATCCAGCCTGAGTTGATCCCTTTTCTTGGCGTTTATTTCATCAGTGAGGATCTGTCTCCGGAAGGCGATCCAAATGCCGGTGAGCCGCGTTTCCATTCTTCAGCAACGTATGGCTTTTCTGTTGTCGTGCAGAACAATGATGGGGCGGCTGCAGAATTAAAATTGGATGAGGCTTGGGTGCTGGTCATGGATAAACTGTTTCGTGATCCATCCTTGTACTTGAATCCAGCAGCCAAGATACAGTCTTATACGCGTGGCAATCGCACACATCAATTTGGTTCTGCCGGTGCGGACAATTCAATTCCGGTAGCGGAAAGTCGCTTTACGTTGATGTGTGATCTTGGCGTGATTGACTTCCCGCCGATTGTCCCGGACGTGCTGGAGACGATCCACATTGAAACGAGATACCCGACTGCTGACACTGACCCGGCAGAGGTCCAGCAGATCAGCGCTCAGTATGACATTCCACAGAACAAGGAGAAGAAAGATGAAAGTGTTTCCAAAAAATGATGATGTCCGCAGGGTTCTTTATCATCCGGCGGCTGGTCATTTTCGTGCGGAAGGTCCGGCTGACTGGCCGGATGACGCGTTTACCAATCGGCGCATTGCCGATGGAGATATCTACAAGGAAGGCGGGGGCGATCCGATGATGAAAGAAAAGTCGCCTCCCCAGCGTAAGCCTGCCAAGGCTGAGTAGAAATTTAACCACCAAAGGAGGGCAGTATGCCTATTTCTTTTAATCAGATACCAGCCAATTGGCGGATGCCGCTCTATTGGGTGGAGCTTGATCCGAGCAAGGCTGGGCTTGGCCTGACGCCCGGTCGTTCATTGCTTGTTGGCATCATGACTGCAGCGGGCACGGCTACGCCTGATGTGCCTATAGCCTGTGCTTCGCAGGCGCAGGCGGATGCTTTATTCGGTGCCGGTAGTCATCTGGCCTGCATGTTCAAGGCTTTCTTCGCTAATAATTGGGCGAATGAAGTCTGGGGCTTGCCGGTAGCAGAGCCGACCGGCGCACCTGCAGTCGGTACGATTACAGTGGGCACACCGCCGACTGCGGCAGGGACGATTGATCTGTACATCGCTGGGCGTAATGTACCCGTCTATGTGGCAGCGACGGACACCGTTGATATCGTGGCGTCGTCAATTGAAGCCGCAATCAACGCCGACAAGAATTTGCCGGTGACGGCTGCAGTCGCTACCGGTGTCGTCACCGTGACGGCCAAGTTCAAAGGGACGCAGGGCAACGATATCAAAATTTCTGACAATTACTACGGCACGGTTGGCGGTGAGACTATGCCAGCGGGTGTGACGTTGACTTATGTGCAGTTGACGGGCGGTACCGGTGAGCCACTGTTTACTGATGCAATCAGTTCACTTGGTGAAACGGAAATTGACTATGTTGGTATGCCGTTCACGGATTCCACTTCTATGCTGGCGTGGGAAACTGAGTTCGGTTTTTCGGACACCGGTCGCTGGGGATTCATTCGTCAGCACTATGGCCACCTGTTCAATGCCAAGCGTGACACGTACATGAACCTGCTGCTGTTTGGTGAAACGCGTAACAGCGCGCAGATGTCCGTGCTTGGTATCGAGCCGGGTAGCCCGACGCCTGCCTATGAGTGGGCGGCGGCATACACTGCCAAAGCTGCGCGAGCACTGGTCAATGACCCAGCGCGTCCGTTGCAGACTTTGTCACTGGAAAGTTGTCTGCCAGCACTGTCGCATTTCCGTTTCCTGCTTTCGGAACTGAACGGTCTGTCGTTTGCCGGTATTGCCACGCAGCGTACGGCTGTGACTGTGCCAATGATCATGCGGGAAAATACTACGTACACCCGCAATCTGTATGGCAATTCTGACGACGCTTACGAGCTGGTCACAACGCTGGCAACGCTCGCCAAGCTGCTGCGCAATCAACGGCAGGCCATCACCAGCAAATATCCACGTCATAAGCTGGCCGATGATGGCACGCGGTTCGGAGCCGGACAGGCGATCGTTACGCCCAAGATCATCAAGGCGGAGTTGGTTGCGCAATACCGCATTGACGAGTTCAACGGTCTGGTTGAGAACGGCAAGGCGTTCAAGACCAACCTGATTGTTGAACGCGATCCCAATGATCCGAATCGCGTCAATGTCCTCTATCCGCCTGATCTCGTCAACCAACTTCGAGTGTTCGCTGTGCTGGCTCAGTTCAGGCTCCAGTATGACCGTGGCCTTGATACGGTCGTAGCGGCGTAATGGACCCGCAGGGAGTTTCCATAATCATCTTGCTAGTGCTGTTCGGTCTGGCAGCACTAGCCTGTTCTCGCCCATAGAAAGGATTGAAACATGGCGCAAAGAATAGCAGGGATTGCCTACCTTAAAGTGGACGGCAATCAATATCCGTTGCGGGGAAATTTTACGATTACTCCGTCGGTGATCGAGCGCGCTGGTCTTGCCGGTCAAGACTACATTCACGGCTATAGTGAGCTTCCACGCGTGCCTTCAATTGAAGGCGACGTGTCAACCGTGCCGGGGTTGTCAATCGAGGACTTTGAAGCTCAGGTCAACGTGACTGTCACGGCTGAGCTGGCAAATAACTCGACTTACGTGTTGCGTGAGGGCTGGTGTGTATCTGCCCTTGCTATTAACGCCCGCGATGGTCTAGTCAGGATCAAGTGGGAAGGCATCAGTTGCGATGAGATTCAGTAGATGGTAGATGAAACAGAAGTACCCAAGCCTGAAGAGCCAAAGCAGGTCAATGGGGCAGAAGTTACCAACGAGCTTGTGATACCCCTGCGCAAGAAAGTTATTGCGCACGGCGAAGAAGTACAAGAACTGAAATTCCGCGAGCCAACTGCAGGCGACATTGAAATCTGCGGTACGCCTGTCATGATTGACTTTTTGACAGGCGAGCAGCCCAAGATGACGTTTGAGACGAAGGCGATGTTCGCCATGATGTCACGGCTTGCGGGAGTGCCACCCTCTACGATCAAGCAACTGCATCCAAAAGATTGGGGGTATGCAGCCTTGGCTCTGGCGCATCGTTTTTTTATTCCAGAGATGTAGAGGACAACTTTATCCTAGACTGTTACAGGCTCGCAAAATACTACGGGCGCAATCCGCGCGAGTTCTTGGATATGCCGTTTTCTGAAATAGCGCGGCACATCAAATGGACGTCGCGATTGGAGGAGATATTGAGGCCGGTGGACGACGACAATGGCTGATGATTTTGACTCTGATGCCATGCTGGCGTTCTTTGGCCAGATGGGAAAAGAGGTTGATGGTTTAAAAACAAGGATTACCAGTCTCAGTGAGGCTGGTAGTGCCATGAAGAAAATGACTGACGAGACCGAAAGGTTTGGTCAGACAATTCAACGCCATACGCGTGGCGCGATGCGCGGGATGGAAGGCGCGGCTAGTCATCTGGCCACCGTGATTGGCGGTGCCGGTGGCCTTGCTGCCATGTTCGTGGGCGCTGCAAAATCACTGGATGCATTTGCCGTCGGTGCATTGCAGAATAGAAATTTTGCAATCAATACTGGCTTTGCTGGCGAAGCTTTGAAGAAAATGCGCCTGCAAATGTCTGCGGCTGGCATCAGCGCCAATGAAGCCAGTCAAGGCATTGGCAATATAGGAGCCAAGCTGCAGGAAGTCTTGGCTCTGCAGGAGACGTCCGGGTTTTATCGTTCGCTGCAGGCCAGTAGTCCGGCACTTGCTGAACAAGTTCGTCAGTTGATGAACGCTGGTGATCAGCAAGGCGCGCTGAACGTATTGCAGGAAGCGTATAACAACGGCGGTGAACGCTTCAAGGCTTGGTTGCCGACTGTTACCGGCATGACCAGAGCGCAATGGGAGTCACAGAAAGTTGGCTTGAAAGGATTGATCGAGCCTTGGAAAATCAGCAAGGAGTCGGCTTTAGAATATCACAAAACAATGGTCAATCTCGAAACTATTTTTGATGGCGTCTGGAAAAGTGTGTCTGCATCAATGCTGGAGGGCATTTTAAAATTGACCGGCACAGAAGGCGGGATGGAAGGGTTGAATAAAAAAGCAAAGGCGTTTGCGGAAGGCTTCAAGAAGTATTTTGACGGTCCAGTCATGGACACTTTGAAGACAACGTATCGAGAAGCCAAATTTATTATCGACGTTATAAACAAGTACGTTCCCGCTGACCTCACCGTTGGTAAACTCGCGACCGCCATGAAGCAACAGCCAAGCGGGATTGAGGGATATACAGCCAAGAGCGGAGCTGGCATTGGACCGATGCAAGGCATGGTTAAATTCTATGATTGGTTCACCAAGCTGTTCAGCACTGAGGCACATGCTGGTGAATATGAGCCGGGTGCTACCTTGTTGCAGCAGGAAACTGAAAAAGATTCCAGTAAAATCTTAGCCGATATGCGTGACATCTTTGTCAAGTGGGATGACGAGCTGGTCGGTGGCGGCATTGGTGGAGGCTGGGGCGGCAAAGGTGGAATGGGCGGCGGCGGCGATGGTGCCAGCCCTGAAAGCGGCCAAGGCGGGCCAGCACGACTGAATGATGAAGGCGGCAAGGTCATTGACGCTGACACGATGAAGCAGGCAGAAATGCTTGGTCGTGCTGGTGACGTTGCCGGGTTGCAAAGATTATTTGCGCAGCGCGGTTACAAGATGAGCGGGCCAGCCTGCGGCATTGTTGCCAGTGGGTATGTGAAGTCTGCAGGATTTAAACCACCGCCCGGTGGCGCGATTGCTACGTCGTGGCATAAGTGGGGAGAAGCCTCAACCAAGGAAGGCATCAACGAACCGGGACGTCCGTTTGGCAGTATGGTGGCGACGTACTGGCATGGTCGTTATGGCGGGACGCAGGGACAGATTTTGGCTCCCGGTGCCAGAGGTGGTCACGTCATGACCATTGTCCCCGGCACATATGACCCAAAGACCAACACCGCAGATATGGTTGACCAATATGGCTATAGCCACGGCAAGCGGACCCTGAATGATCTTGACATTCGCTATGCCGGAGCGGAAGCGGTGGCGGCGGTGGAAGCGGCAAGAGGCAATCAAAGAGACAAAGTTGATAAAGCTATAACCCCTAAAAGTGATGTATGGAGTAAAGCATCCGCCAACGTTAATATCAATTTGAATAACGTGCCAGCGGGAGTTAAGACTGACGCGGATATTGATGGTGGTGTGTTCAAGACTTTAAAGCTCAATCGCAGCAATCAAGTGGCTTATGAATAATGGCACAGGACTTTGATGCCGACGCAATGCTGGCGTTCTTTGGTCAGCTCGGCAAAGAGGTTGACAATTTAAAGACCAAGATCAACAGCCTCAATGAGACTGGTGGTAAGGGTACCAACAATCTGACCAACGAGTTCGCTCGTTTTGGCCAGACGGTGCAGCGTTATACGAGCGGTCCTATCAAGGCGATGGACGCGGCTGCGGCTGGTCTTGCTAAGACCTTGATGGGCGCTGGTGGTTTGGCGCTTAGCTTCGCTGGCGTTGCCAAGGCGCTTGATAGTTTTGCTGTCGGTGAACTGCGTATTAAAAACTTTGCCACGAATACTGGCTTCACCGTTGATAGTGTCAAGAATCTGCGGGTGCAATTATCTGCTGCCGGTGTTGATGCTGGTGAAGCTGCCAGCGGTATCGGCAGCATCGGTGCCAAGTTGCAGGAAGTCTTGGCGCTGCAGGAAACTTCTTCATTCTATAGATCATTGCAGGCCAGCAGTCCGGTTCTTGCTGAGCAGGTTCGTCAGCTCGTGAATATGGGCAGACAGCAAGAGGCGATGAATAAATTACAGGAGGCCTACAATAACGGCGGTGAACGCTTCAAGGCTTGGCTGCCAACTGTTACTGGTTATTCCAAGGCTGCATTTGAGGCTGGCATTGTCGGGATGAAAGGTTTGATTGAGCCGTGGAAATTCAACACGGATCAAGCCAAAGAATATCACAAGACGATGACCAATCTTGACACCATCGTTTCTGGCACTTGGACACATATGGCCTTCACGATGATTGAAGGTGTCAATACCATGGTTGGGCCGGATGGCCTATTCAAGTTAAATGATAAAGCGAAAGCTTTTGCTGAGGGGTTCAAGAATTTTTTCAATACCTATGTCATGCCGACGTTGTCAACAACGAGCCAAGAATTTTGGGCGATTTCTAGTGCTGTTGATTCGATTGATAAATTCTTGTCCAAGTGGATTGGCAAGGGAGGAGGCAAGGAAGGAGACAAGTCAGTTACTACAGGCACCATAGTCGGGAAAATTATTGAAAGATCCAAAGAGCAGATTCCCGGAAGCATGGAGGGTGGCACAGGTATTGGTAAAATTTGGGATTGGCTTTCGAAACAATTAAGCACTGAGGCGCACGCCGGAGAATATGAATCTGGATCAACTTTGCTGGAGCAAAAGGATTCCGAGGAAACGGAAAAAGATTCAAACAAGTCATTGCGTGATATGCGCGATGTGTTGATGAAGTGGGATCAATCTGAAAACACTGGCACTCTCGGTGGTCGCGCAGGTGGTGGCGGCTTTGCCGGTACTGATGTGCCGGGAGGGCGTACAAGCGCTGCTGTAGGCGGGGCGCAAGGGCCGATGGGACGTAGCGGGCCAAGCCTAGCTCCCGGCACAAGCAGCGCGAGTGGACCGGAAACTACCGCTGATCTCGGTGAAGGCAAGGAAGGCAGCGAGTATCTGGCGGCGCGCCGCGCGCCAATGAAGCAACAGATCGAAAACGATCCAGCTTTAAAGAGACAAGTTGCGGCGCTGATGACGATGGAGCATGAAAGTGATCCAGCAGCCGTCTATGAAAGTCTGGCCAACCGTATGGACTATGTCAATACGGAGCGCGCCAAGCGTGGGCAAGAGCCGCTGTCATTGAAGCAGATGGTGTTCGGCACCGGCAAGGGCAGTTTCTATGGGCCGGTCAGGAGGGGGTTGCTGGGCGCACGAATGGCGCAGATGAGTCCTGAGCGTTTTCAAGCAATGTATAATGCGATGGCCTTCGTCCATGGCGGCAGCAATCTACTGGAAGGCGCGACGGACCAAGGCAGTGCCAATGACCCCAATGCGCAGCACCAAGGCGGACGCAAGGTGCGCTTCGGTGAAGTGTACAATGATTTTGGCGGCGGTCCGGGCGGGCACGCAGCAGCAGCGCGTTTTCGTGAAATGATACAGAAAGGATTCCGTGAAGGAGTGAAGAGCGGCATCTGGACTGCCGGTACGAAAGCTATACCGCACGCGGCATTGTCACGTGACGCGATTGATAGTTCATTGCGGGTTGGTCCAAATGATCGTTACGGTACTGCCACCGTGGACATTGATTTTAGCGGCATGGATAAAGCCAAGAGAGAAAAGAACAGGATTGATCAAGCTTTTCTTGATGTGAAGATCCATCGTTCACCGCAGGCACCGATGGCTGGTGGCGGAGTGACTGCATTCAATACTTATGCTTTTGAATGAGCCATGGTAAAGGCATCAGAGCTTGCAGTCCTGACGGTGAAAGGGACCGACTTCCAAGATTGGGAAAGTGTTTCTGTCAAGCATCAATTGCGTGAGATGCCTGCCTATTCCTGTCGGTTCACGTGCAGCGAAGGTTCACCGCTGAGCAAGCATCTGGTCAAGTTGCAGATCATGCCGGGTGATCCATGCACTGTTACGCTGGCTGGACAGCTCGCTTTTACCGGCAAGGTTACGACGCGGCAAGTGTTTGCGGATGCGCGTCGCCATCACATAGAAATACAGTGTGCCAATAATCTACAGATGGCGATTTCAAGTGTGATTTCCAAGACAGGTGAATGGAAGAATAAGGAGCCTGAGCAGATCATTCGCGACGTGCTCAAGCCGTTGAAAATCAATTTGAAAATTGAAGGCGGTGCGCTGCCAAAGTTCAAGATACCGCGTTATTCCGCGACTCCAGGCGAATCGGTACATGATTTCATCGACGTACTGACACGACATTTAGGCGTCAAGAACAGTCCGGTTGGCATTTCTCATACGTCAGATCCGCAGGGCAATTTCGTAATTTTGACCGGGGCCGTGGGCGGCAGTGACAGCCTTATTGAAGGGCAAAACATGATGGAGGGGCGCGAAGTAATTTATGATCCTCTGCAAGCTGGCGGTGTGCCTAGCCCAAATCAAGGTCCCGGCAATGATCAGCAGCATGGTACCAAGGTTGCGAGTGAACCATTCAAGGCTGAACCATTTGAAACTTACGGACAGAAATATCCACCCAGCGTCGTCGTCCCTGAGATACCATACTTCCATAAGGACTTGCTTGAAGGGCGCGTGATGGGTGAAAGTGGCTGGCTGAAGGAGTCCTATGTCACAGTTTACGGGACCGTCTACGGCTGGCTGAAGCCTTCTGGTGGATTGTGGAATAGAGGGCAATGGGTGACGGTGCAGTCACCGATGCTTGTAATGAACGGAATTCCTCTGATACTCAAGAGCGCTACGTTCAGTCAAGACAACAGCACTGGTACGCGCACCGTGCTTGAACTTGTCAATACCAAAGCTTTAGGCGAAGGCACACCGAGGCCGAATCAATGACGATACGCACTACACTTGCCAATGCTGCACGGCAGGCGCGCATGGGAACTGCCCGCGCGACTATACGTGAATTCAGCGATGACCATTTGATGCAGGAAGTCAAGAAGGCGGACGTCTATCATAGTGAAACGCCCAGCGACTTTGAGCGCTGGCAGATGGTCGGGATGACTTCATTCCCAATCAAGCAGCAGGAAGACCCTAACCAGAAGAAATCTTCCAAGCCGTCCAATCCAACTGAAGACGGTGATTGGAATCATGATCAGCCAAAAGGACCGGCGGCTGAAGCATTGATGATATATGTGGGCGGATCGCGATCGCATCCGATAGCGCTGGTTGATGACAGGCGTGTGCGCCCTTATGACATGAGCGAAGGTGAGGGCGCTAATTATGCGCCTGATGGTTCTGAGCAGATGGTGCTGTTTAAAGAGAATGGTACTTACGTTGTGTCGCTTGACGGCAAGTCTGTAAAAGATCCAAAGAGCGACAAGACCCGTTTCGCCAGTCTGCGTCACGTCAACAAGAAAATGCAGACGCACAAGATTGAAAAGAAACAAGATGGTCAGTCCGGTGGTGGCGCTGCTGGAGTGCAGGCGCTGGAGGGCGAAGGCAGCGGTGGAGGCACCGGGCAGCAGGAAAAATACAAGCATGAAGGCGACAGCGTCAACACCGAAGTGCGCTGTACGAAAGACCGGATAGAATTTCGTGCAGGCGACAACGTAGTTGGCTACTATGAGGCGTCATCGGAGACTTGGTTTCTCAAGGGCAAGATTGCGACGATGGAATTTTCCGATCACATTGAAAGCAAGGCACCGAAGGTCAATGTTGATGTCAGCGACCGCTTCCAGACCTATGGCGGTGGCAAGACTTTCCTTGGGCTAGATAATAAGGATGAAGACATTGATACCAAGGTCGTGACCGAGGGCGGTCCTGCGAAAAAGACATTTGCAAAGATCGGCAGTTAAATGGTGTTTACTCCTTGGCATACGGCGCATGGTGAAGCAGCACCATCGTTCTTGACGGTCGCTGACATCGTGCCGTTGTCGCCTGCCGACAACAGCGTGGACACAAATGATGTGATAATCGAAGGCGCTGGCACGATTACTTCATTCGGTGACAGCCCGCACAAGGTCATCAAGCGCGTTAAGTTCGTGCCGCTGGTGTTGCGGGCACCGGGAGGTAGTGGAGCGTCGATTACGCTGATCAATTCAGTGATACTTAATTTGCTTGGAAGGAAAGATCGCACCATCAGCGATGTGTCCTACGGCATGTATCTGTGTGATGGCAGTGACCACTGGAGCGAAGTATATTTTGCGCAACAGGGATCGGCGCTGGTCAGTGAACTTGAGGAGCGGGTGGCGGTTTTGGAGGCAAAGCTGAAGTAATGGCGACGATTCAAGAAATCTCCCCTGCGCCTTGGCGCAAGCGATTAGTACCAGCATCGTTTGCTGGTGTGCAATATCATGTTGAGCAGCAGGCGCGCAGTGGTGGACGACGCGTGGTGTTGCACGAATATCCAAAGCGAGATATTCCATACGCTGAGGATATGGGGCGTGCGGCGACGCGTTATCAGATCACTGGTTATCTCATAGGCCCTGACTATCACACGCGTAAACGTGCATTGATGAATGCACTTGATTCGCCTGAAGGGGCAACGCTGATGGACCCTTATTTGGCGGAGCCGAAAAAGTGCTTGTGTGAACGCTATAACGTGACGGAGACACGGGAGCGTGGCGGCTATTGCACATTTGAAATGACTTTTGTGGAAGTAGGCAATCCCGGAAATACTCCTGCACAGACTAATAGTGCCGTCAATGTTGGTGATCAGGCACAGACTGCCGGGGCGGATGCCGCGCAGACTGCCAATGATCAGGCCGCTATGATAGATCAAGGTGCAACACCGTGAAAAAATCTGAACGCGCAGAGGCCCTTGCAATTTCTACCAGATTGATGGCTGAGCTTGTCAGCTTTTCTATTGCCTCTGTCGGTGATGAAGGTGCCAATCTTCGTTCCGCCATAGGAAAGTTTCTGAGCAATTTCCATCAGCTCATTGTTGATCATGTAGTCGGGACGGCCTTGTTCGCGTGTTTTGAGCAGGCGCGCATGGCAGGTGCAACTGTTAAGTCAATGAACAATGTGCGCAGCGCAATGTTCAAGGAAACGCCTGCCTTCCCACTTGGGCTGGCCATCGTGAACGCGGCTGTCATTTTTTCCTTTGTTGAGCAATCACAGATCATTGCCAAGATTGAATTTAAGAGTCGTAATGAAGCATCTGCGCTTATGGATGAAGTAGCAGCGATCATTGAAGAAATAAAAATGAACAAGGCTGATTCATTTGTATCTAGAGATTACCAAAATTTTGTAGGGTTGGCGGCTCTCTTGATTCAGCATATGTCAGCCACCGAGCGTCAGTTGCCGAGAATTGTCAATTATAATTTTGCGGCTAATTTGCCTGCTTTATATTTGTCCAATCGCATCTACTGCGTTGGATCAAGGAGTGATGAATTGATTGAGGAGAATAGGACGGTACACCCGGCTTTCATGCAGCGCAATGTCGTAGCCTTGAGCTCGTAAATGTCAGACGTTCGCATTATCAATGTAACCAATCTGGAAGGCATCTGGGCAGACTGGCTGTTGAAGCCGGATGCTACGCTTGATGAGACTGAGGAATTGGTCAACATTGTCAAGATGGCTTTGCTGACTTATGCGCTTGCGGACGTTGATGACATTTTGCCAAACCCAGACAGCACCGATCGTTGCGGCTGGTGGGGAGACTTTGAAGCAGAAACGATCTGGGACGGCTGGCCGATTGGCGCAAAGCTCTGGCTGCTGAAACGCAGCAAGATCACACCGGCAGAAGCAAAGGAAGGTTCAACACTGGCGCGAGCTGAGCAATATTGTCGAGTCGCTCTGCAGCCATTGATTGAGCGTCGTATCTGTACGCGAATTGATATAGAAGTAACGAGAGCCAGTATTGAACGCATCCATGTTCTGGTAACTATTTATCGTGGTGAAGAACGCAAGATTGAACTTCGTTTCCAGAATCTGTGGGACGAAATAACAGTTAGAGGGGATTAGACCTTGCCTTGGTCAACACCAACGCTGCGCACAGTTCGCGAAATGGTTCGCGGTGAAGTCACCACGAGTCTTGGTCGTGCTTCGTTTGTCGGCAACAGCGTGCTACGCGTCATGGCGGATGCCATGGCTGCAGTTTGTCACTTGACATTGCGCTATCTGGATTGGCTGTCGCTGCAGTTCTTGCCGGATACCGCTGAGCATGAATGGCTTGATCGTCACGGAGACATCTGGCTTGTCAATGCTGACGGCAGCACCGGACGCAAGGTTGCGACTTTTGCTTCCGGTAGTATTACAATATTTGGTGATCAGGGAGCAATCATTCCGGCTGGCACGCGATTGACCGGCAGCGATGACTGGCCATATGAAACCACTCAGCAGGTCTTTGCAAATGGTGACATTGGCGTGACGGCCATGGTGCGAGCATTGAATCCCGGTGCCGGAGGCAACAAGGCCCTCGGTGATGTTTTGTCAATGGAAACTGTCATTATTGGCGTCACCAGTGAAGCACCTGTCATTGACATTGATGGCGGTGTCAATGATGAAACTGACGAGCAATTGCGTGAACGTGTGCTGCGTAGAATTCAGCAACCGCCGATGGGTGGCGCGGCATATGACTATGAGGCGTGGGCGCTGGCCGTGCCGGGAGTAACTCGGGCGTGGGCTGCGAGTGAAATGGGTATCGGCACTGTGACGGTGCGCTTCATGATGGATGATATGCGCGCCGACAATGACGGCATTCCTACTCAGGAAGACATTGATGCCGTGGAAATTTACATCAACGGCAAACGTCCGGTCGCGGTGAAAGATACTTTCGTGGTAGCGCCCGTCAAGCAGGAAATAACCTGCATCATTGACCAACTCGTCCCGGATACCGAGAGCGTGCGGGCTGAGATTGAGCAAAGCCTTAATTTGATGTTGCGCAATCTTGCTGCCCCCGGTCAAACGATTTTTGCGGCATGGAAAAGCTACGCCATCATGAATACAACGAGCGTCGTTTCCTTTCATCTGGCAAACAATGAAGATGACGTGATGCAATCTGTTGGTCATATAGGGATTTTGGGAAGCGTTATCTATGACTGACTACGACAAGCACGTCCGTCGCAAGGGCAAGGACTACGTCGAGGCGGTGCTTGCCCTGCTGCCGCAGGGTGAGGCGTGGCCACGCTTTCCGCAAAGCACGCTGGTCCGCACGCTTACCGGTCTGTGCGAATATTGGGGTTTCGTTGACGGGCGTGCTGCTGATCTTCTCGAGATAGAAACTGATCCGCGCAAGTCAACTGAGATGTTTGCGGATTGGGAGCGCAATTGGGGTCTGCCTGATCCTTGCTTCTTCGGCACGCAGCAATCCTTGGCGGATCGTCGTCGTATCCTGATGCTGAAGATGACGTTGCTTGGTGGCCAGAGCCGTGAATTCTTCGTCAAGATTATGTCGTGGCTCGGTTACGAAATTCAGATCAAGGAATATGCTCCTTATATGTGCGGCGTGTCCAAGGTCGGCGATACTTCGTATGACGAGGCAATTTCTGGTGGCGTACCCGGCAACATGCGCTGGTATCTTGGACCGCCAGAAATGAGATTCTACTGGTCCATTGGAGTCGGTCAAGTTAAGTTGACTTGGTTCAGGACAGGGCCGATTGGCGGTGAGTCTGGTGTTGACCCCCATCTCATTATTGGCATGGCTGGGGAAGTGCCTTGTCTGCTGGAGCGTATCAAGCCAGCACATACACAGATCGTTTTTGACTATTCTAGCCTGCAGCTTGGCGGGTCAATGGCAGGTACACCATAAGGGGAATTAGATGCGATATCATCAACCGTACGGCGTTCAAGATGTCGATGCTCCATACATCAATGGCGACCCAAGCCTAGGTCGGCAAGGTTCGATCATCCCGGCGGAAGCAGTCGAGTATCCGCAGCGCGAAATTGTCGCTGCCATCGAAGCTGCGAAGCTGACGCCGGATGATGCCAGTCTTGCGCAGCTCCTGTACGCGATGCGTAGTCAACGAATGAATTATGCGCTGGCGGTCAACAGCGCGCCAAATGCCGTTGCCGTAGAATTCGACCCGCCGATTGCAAACACCATGACGCCGGGAATGCCGCTGCGCATCAAGGGCGCTGTGAACAATACGGGGGCGACGACGCTGGTAGTGGACGGCGACAGTCATGCGCTGCGTTACGCGAGCGGTGCAGAATTGCTGGCTGATGACATCAAGGCTGGCGTGATCTTTGAAGCGATCTGGAATGACGCCGGTTATTGGGAGTTCAACCCGTACGCGAGCGGTGCCGCTGGTGGCGGCAGCACGACCAACACGTTTGTCAATATTCCATACGTCAACGATACCGGTACGCCTAATTCTCTTGTCGCAAATTTCGTCCCGGCGATCACGGCGCTGGTCGCGGGCACTACCATTGAAGTGAGACTTGCCAATGACATCACCGGGGCTTCGCAGATCAAGGTAAACGCACTTGCTCCGGTGCCGATAGTGCGCGGCAACGGT
>Ga0173479_10000001_pt1 | contig 45290 bp, 53 predicted proteins | sample NitcycUS104311B1_FD_136668 | JGI IMG/M metagenome (GOLD analysis project Ga0173479, IMG submission 136668) | Soil microbial communities from Arlington Agricultural Research Station in Wisconsin, USA - Nitrogen cycling UWRJ-S104-311B-1 (version... | ecosystem: Environmental > Terrestrial > Soil... | reverse complement strand
ATAGGATGTTTATTATCATAAGAAATAATAGCATTGTTATTCATGGTGTAAATTCGGATATTACTTGATTAAATTAGTATGATATGGCATAAGGATTTAATGAATGATTTAAAATCTAGAGCAGATCTAGTAAAAGATATTTTAGTTTCATTTGAAAATACTATTAAACAAACAGATAGTTTGGATCCTGAGGTGTCTTATCAATCTCTAAAGCTCTCTTTTAAAGCAATATTGGAAAGATGTATTATGAATTTAGAAAAAGAGGAAATGGGATACTGGATTCCACTTACAAAAGAAAAGATGATTAAAATATTTTCCACCATAGAAGACTCAGCTAATCAAATCTATTTCTGTTTAGAAAGGCTTGCGCCAAAAGATATTTATTTTAAAAAGTATATTTCAGAAAGTAAAATCCAATTAAGCGAATTCAAAAAAACCATCAATGAATTTATAGAAAAATCTCTGACTCCTTCATAAAGGACTTTGAGCTTTCCTTCAAATTATAGTCTATCGTTCCTATTCCAACGGATACAGCAGCAATAATATCTTTTTTTAGATCCTCATCAGCTAACAGAAGAGACCCCTTACTACTGTCAATAAACTCAGATATAGAAACAGATAGTGCAAGTAGGCAAGAAGTATATCCCATTGCGGATGGGTTTTTCTCCATTTGATCATACAACACTTCCAGGATCCTTTTAGCTATTATACCGGACCTTTCACTCATTTTAGCGATTTCTATAGCGTTGGAAATGCTTTCATTTAGGTTGCTCATAACGTAGCTCTTTCCCAGAGAAATCCCTTGTGATGTACTGACAATCCATTGATACATCGACTTATCATAGTTGAGTTAAATCCTTCAGAGCCAGCTTTGGTTATACTGTCCCAAATTTTCACCACCTCTCCATTCCAGCACTTTTGAATAACCTTAATCCTATCTTTAGGTTCTTTAGTAGTCCTTAATGTCTTTCCTTGAAGCACTGTTATGGAATGATGGTTGTTTTCCTTGTATGTACACCATTCCAGGTTCTCTGGCCTATTATCATTTCTAATGCCATTTTTATGATTGATACAGGGTTTATTTTCAGGGTTAGGTATAAATGCTTTTCCAAGTAATCTGTGAACTAGCAGATTTTTATGCTTCTTAATAGGGTAATATATCTTAACTTGCTCATATCCATTATTAAATCTCTTTACCAGAATCCTCCTTTTATTCATGTGTCTATTGCTAATAACAGTCCCATCCTCTCTTATGAAAAGACCGGGGATTCCTTCCACTTCAACTTCTCTCATAGTTTCTCATTAGTAGGGGGTTGTATTATATGATATTGAAATACTCAGATGGAAATGTCGAGAACATTTTTGTCAGTACCTAGCGATCACAATTTTTTTTTATTAGGCCTCAAGCCTCGCCCGCCAAATCGATTACACGCTACGAACCCCCCCCCCATTGCTTGTGTATTATACCCGTTTGGATATAGGGTACATTTCCTGATATGGATAGACACTCCCCCCCCCTCCCCCCCGTGCTCCCTTCTGCCCAAGCGGATGCGAATGCGAAAAGGGTTTGGAGTCTATGCGAATGCGAATGCGATCCCTGGTAGGCGTAGGGCATGCGAATGCTCCAGGTCCATGGTAAGGTGAGGGTAGGCGTAGTTAAGTGGGTTAGGAGGGCGATGTGAGCATTCTAGTTGGTATTATAACAGTCATCCTCATCTACTGGCTTAGTGATCTGATCTAATCCAGCTCTCTCTAAATGTAAGGAATTTACTAGACCATCGCCATTTCCAAAAGTGTTTTCCCGAGATTTTCGAGAACATTTTCAGGAAACCGCCATTTAGTGGCATTCTAGCGAGATGTAAGATTTGGGATGGATTGGGAAGCGTGGGGAGGGGTGGAAAGGGGGGCATTTCCTTGCCCCCAAGTTATTACTTGATTTGATATGGCCTGTCCCATTTGCCAATTCTTATGTTGATATAATAATTCGGTTGATTACCGTAATCCCCAGTTTCATGGTAATTTATAGGCCTAACTTCTTGGCAAGCGTCCAGAATATCGCTTATGAGTTCCACGCATTTGGGGTCAAGGTCGGCCAGTTGTTCTTGGTAATGATAATGATTTATTTGCTCATGTTTACCAAAGTCTAATGGCCCTGACATAATGTCGATTGAATAGCTGTTATGGTGGTCTGTGCTTACTGACCATTTAAAGGCCTTGTGCTTATTGCTTAGAATCTTTTTAACTTGTCTTGTGTCCATTTTTTTCTCCTAGTTGTGTAGTAAATCGGTTTCTAGATTTATAGCAATTTTTATTAATCGCCTACAAGATTTAACGAAATAATGTAAATACCCAATGATATCAGTAGGTTATTAGACTTATATTTAATTGCTATTTAATTGATGATCGTGCTTTAAACACACTCGGCGATTATGCCAAAACTAGGAGAATTTAAATGGACGAAATTGAACAAGTTACCCCACAAGTTACCCCAAACATATCATACGAGGATAGGAGCTTTAATCCAATCCACCTGGATTATACAAGTATGATCGGACAGATGGTCGTTACTCCGATGCAATATCATTACTGGAGAATAGGATTTGGATTTGATAAGTATGAGTTGGCCAGGGCATTAAGGCTTTGCCAATATTTCGATTCCAGAGACGGAAACCTGGTCTTTTCAAAAGAGGAGATTCTGCGAAAATTCACCGACAAGCTAACTCAGCACGGAGCATGTTGGTGGACTAACGTTTTACTCAGATTAGAAACTTATGAAAAATTCGCCCTAGAAGATAGCTCGAAAATGGAGCTAGCAATTGTGGCCATCAACGAGCTTTTCCCTGAAATTAAACTATAAACCATAACCAGGAGGGGAATAAATCCCCTCCAACTAGGAGTTTTTAAATGGATTACAACGACTATACATTATTAATGACCGCACTAGACAACTTAAGACACGCTTTAAGAGTTAATAACGAGGCCTTGGATGATGATCTAAAGGAAACTTGGGAATATGTTCAATACGAAACCGATCGGCTCTTAAATTTGATTAAAAACTATAAAATTCCATTTTATCAAAAATCAATCTTTGAGTACACGATAGATGATCTTCGAAATGATTTTATCGACGAGGGCATTAAGGTTACGGATGATAACCTGCTTGACTGCGCTGATTATCTTAAATTTAATCTGGAAGATGGCCATGATCTTAAGCTCGATATCGTAGAAAAGATCAAAGAGTGGGAGGCAAAAAGATGAGATTTTACGACGACGAAACCTTTATTTGTACTCGCTGTACCCAAATGACCGATTCCAGGGAAGAATCGGAGCGAGAGGAGCTTTGTTTACTTTGCTTTGACGATATTGCCAGGGAGAGCTTTACAAGAGATTATAATCAGGCCCGAAACATGGAGTGTAGGTCATATGCTAGTCAATTTAGAACAAATAATTAGCGAAGTTAAAGAAAATGTCGCGTCGGTTGCAATTTGGACCGACTACGATCTTGATACGTATAAAAATTACGATCGAGTCGAAAGGATGAGAAGTAAAGCTTTTGATCTGCAAATAAAACTTGAAATGCTTTTAGACAGCATCATCAAAAATGGAGAAGAAAAATGCTAGCAATAATTGGCCTAATTGTTTTTATTATATGCCTACCTTTAATAGTTGCGTTATTTAGTGCTCTAGTTCCAGTATTTCTAGTAATTGGAATGCTTGGGACTCTAGTCGGTTTCGCGATCCTTTCACACCTACCTATCTAACCGGAGGGCATTCGCCCTCTCCTATCTCGCAAACCAGTGCTTCGCAATAGCTGACTGCTTTTTATGCCTAATTGCGCTGCTACTTCGTATGTCATAACTTACGCTCATAGAGGAAACCCCACAAATTGCATTACAGCTATCGTGAGGTGTAAAAACGAATAGGCATAGGGGACATAGCCTTATAGGAACTTCGATGGTCTTAGGGCCATTTCTATGCCCTATAACGTATGTTTTATAGGTAGGCTTAAGCGAATAGTTATCGTTAGGACAATGGAGCATATTCTATATGCTATCTAAAAAATAGCAATATTCAACTAATTCATGTATGACAGCTGGGCATTTATCTCTTTTGGCAAACCTAAAAGAAAGTCTAAGAGTGATCTAGAAATGAAATATATGAAAATATTACCAGTGAAAAAATTCCCCCCGCTGAGTCCCTTTAAAAAAACTCAGCAGGGGAACCCAAACCACTGGATAATAGGTCACAAAGAGACTCTAATTTTTCCAGCGAACAGGCCGGAAAATAGTATAGTTGATGGAACTAGTAAAGCGTAAAGGTAGTTTTTTTTAGTATTTTTTTTCTACCGCTGTAACCCCGATAACCTTAACCGGTGATATTACAGCAAGAAGCGCTTACCAGGATTCACTAACGTTTGGCTCAATGAAATCCTTTTCCTAGCTCTAGATCGGGGAAAAAAGGTTGGGCCTCATCTTTAGGAGTAAATAATTATGAGCGTTATAACAGTTGGAATTATCATGATGGTAATCGTGACCTTACTCAATTGAATTCTAGGCTTGCCATGTATCACAAAGCCATTTCTTCGGAGCATCCAAATACTCAGGACTTTTTCCTGTAATCATTGACCTTGCTGCTATAAGTCCGTTCGCCATCCCGTGCATATATGCGTCCCAGTTCCAATTTCCATAAGGAATTTTAGACTTTTTCGGACTAAAAAGATATAACCGAAAAATCCAAAAGGGAACAGGACAGTAGCGGTTAGCGTTGTCCGGCGTTAGCGAGTGAGGATTAGGATGGCCGAACAGACTCGGGCCTACAAATTAAAGATTTTTCCAACTGATTCAAAAGCAGAAATAGCTAGGTATGCTTTAAATCGTGGCCAATTATATCTAAAATCATTTCTCGGACATTACCTTTTCAGTAAAGAAAAAATATCGACTAAAGATCAAGGCCAGCTCGCTAATCAGATGTCATATCAGGCCAAGGGAAAAGCTAAGGCCATCAAAGAATCGGCAAAAGAGACCGGCAATAAATGGAATGTGCCTCGTGATCCGAAACCTGAAATTCCGGTTAAACTTGAGAAAAATAAAAATTCTTCTTTTGATTATTGGGTTGTTATCCCCAATCTTTTAGAAAAAGCAAAGACAGTGAGAGTGCCGGCAAAATCTCATAAAGCACTTAATCACGCTTTGAAAAACGGTTGGGAGTTATCTAAATGGGCATACTTAAAAAGTGAAAACCAGATAATTGTTTTCGTTAAAAAAGAAGTCGCAAGGGCTGAAATAAAACCGGATTGCTTGGGTATTGATGTAGGATTAAAACATTCCTATGCCGATTCACAAGGCTTCTTAGCGGATGGGCTTGGAAGAAAAATCAGAAAAACTAAACATCGTCAATCGGAAAGGCTTCGACAAAAGCATAAGAAAAATAGAAATTCAGTTAAATATAAAAGTTCAGTTAAAAATACTCTTGATAGAAATGCCAAGAAAATCATTCGTAATGCCAAGTTGCTTGGAAAAAATATTTCTGTTGAGAACCCTGTAATAATCGGCCAAATCAGCAGAGGTTCTCTGCAAGGTTGGGCCGGGGCCTATACAGCACGAAGACTTCAAATTTTAGGCAAGGAAAACAGCGTTGCAGTGATAACCGTACATCCTGCATATACTAGTAAAACTTGCTCAGAATGTGAAGAGAAGTTCCGTGTGATTCGAGTGAAAAAGGACTTTAATTGTCAGGCTTGCGGATTTTATCTAAACGCCGACATTAATGGGGCCAGAAATGTAGCTCGGAAAGGGACGTTGATAGCAGGAAAAATTCTGCTTAATCAGGCAACGAAAAAATCTTCGGTTTCAGTTCTAGCGTGATGCGAGAACTAGGCCCGAGGTACCTGTCCTCAATAAAAGATTTCATATCCTCACAAGCATCAAAATATCCCATGTACCAACCACACGCAGGAGTATTATCTGGAGGTCGTTCTTCTTTTAGGGTTACTCTTTTATCTTGCTCACAATTTGTTATATAATTCAAAAGTGATTGTTTTGCTTCATCTGCGGTCATTTGGATTACTTCCTAGCTCCTTTAATGTTATAGAATTTTTCTCATCGTTAATTCCTATTTTTGTGAGCCATGCCTCAGTTATTGATTTACACTTCTCTTGATTTTTATCATCATCAAAATTTATTCGATGAATTTCCTGAGAAGCGTCTATTATATAAGCAGGTATGAAAATGCCATCCTGAGCAAAAATAATTATTGGCTTCTTATGTTTTATTGCAAGATTTAATTCCTCACTGAATTTGTTATGACAAGGCTCCGTTACAAAACCTACAAACCCCGATGATTCAATTATTTTTTTTTCTACTTCAGTCATTCTTTTGTCCATCCTTTGCAGTAATTATTTTCATAAACTAAAATATAATCAGCGATTAAATAGGAATAAATATTTTCCTGGAATGCGTGCTGAATTTTCTTCAGTAAAGAATAGATGACTATGTCCCCTCCATTTTCTCGCATTTTGGGTACTAAAAGTGACATTATGTATCCGGCCTCCATCGGGCTGATCTCCATTTTCTCATCCATTTTATTCATCCTTCGTAAAATGATATGTTACCAAGTTCGATATTAATCCACTCACCAGGACACCAAGTGCTAGTCCAATGTAAAATTTAGGAATTTTAAAAGTTCCCATGGCCAAAAAAACGATAAAAATTATTTGCAAATAAAAATGGAATCCTATTTTTTTGAAAAAGGTTTTCATCTAACGCTTCTCCTCTTCATTGTTCCCCTTCATAGCATTTACATAACCTAGTAGAAAAGTAGTATTCACTAGTGCGATTAATGCTATCGAATCTTTCTCATCCAATTCTAAATATTCAATCATTTTCAAAGTTGGATCTTTTATTAATTGACTTGCAAATCTAGGATCTTCGTTCATCTATAAAATCCTCCAGCCAAAAGAGTGTATGTTCATAGGATTCCAATCTACCTTCAAGAAATGGCTCCCTGGTTTTCGATCCATTATAATTTGCATTTAATAAAAATCTCCTATTGAGTGAAATCGCATCCTTTAAAAAATCCTTGAATTTCCTTAATTCTTCTTCGCTCATTTTTAATGGTCCTATGCTTAAGTAAAAATACTAAATCGGGAGCTTAATCGCAAGCCAAGTTAATTCTGATAGTGGACGGTGAGATATGATTGAAGGCCATTCAAATCTCGTGGAGGCTTGCTTCAGGGGATTTTTTAAATTTAATTACTTAGGTGTGGCCCATGGCCGTTTGATGGCCGGCCACCAGGGTAGGGGAAGGGAACAATGGAAGTTACCACTATCCCATTTGTCTTTATTGGCCTATTTTTTTAGGACTTGTCAAGGTAAAAATAATTATCCGTAAAATAGTTGGCATGGAACTTGCATAGGACTAATTACTTTACTTATAAATACAACTATGGCAAGCCAATTCCATGACTAAAATAAATCACCAAAAATTAAAAACAAAAGAATTAATAAGGACCAACAGGACGTATGGCCCTATCCAAATGAGTTCTAAACAATTAATAGTTTACAGAAGGTTGAAGGCCAGAAACTTTAGACGATTGAGTGAGTGGGAAACTGAGTTCTGCGAATCAATAAGACATTTAGGCTATCGAGTAACATCGACGTGAAGAACTGATTTATCGAAAATAAATCTAATGTTAAGATTATTTAAAGTTCTAAGCCTTTCATGCCAATTTATTTTACCCTGATTTTTATCCTCAATTCTGTTTGCTTCATCAAATTCCATTTCTATTTGCTGTAATTCTTCTGTCATTTTTATCTCCTTGTTTTAGTACTTGATTAATATACTCAATTATTAAAAATATCAAGTTACATAGTATTGAAAATTAGGTAGTAATTCCATTTTAAACTAGGAGAATAAAATGGAAAATGGAAAAATTTTTAACTCGGCAACTGATTATCATACTGGTCCTGGGTACTCTCGCAGTGATTTAGAGCTAATAAGAAAAAGTTCATTCGCTCATTATGAATACAAAAAAAATAATCCCGAAGATCCTACTCCAGCGATGGCATTAGGAACGGCATTTCATGAGTTAGTCCTTGAGCCTATAAAATTCTATGACTACAATACCACCAATTGTAATAAACCGATTAAACCGAATTTTGGAAGGTCTAAATCGGATTTGGCCGCTAAATCTGATTGGGAGAATACCGTTCTCCATCAATGGGAAAAAACCGTAGAGGGAAAAAAGTTATGGAAAAAAGAGGAATGGGATAGGCTTCATGCCATGAAGGATTCCGTCCTGAAAAATCCCATTATGAATAGAATTTTATCATCCAATTCCACCGAGATGGAAATGTCATATTATTACAATCAGGATGGCATCCTTTTAAAAGCACGTCCTGATATTTATTTTCCTGAAATGAATCTTATAGTGGATCTTAAAACCACATACGACGCTACTTATAATCAGTTTAGAAAAGACCTGGTAAACTATTCTTACGATGCCCAAAGTGCATTTTATAGCGATATAGTCTCCAAGATAGAACGAACTAATAAGGTCAGTTTCTTTTTCTGCTGTGTAGAGAAGGAAGCTCCGCATGGAGTAGCTCTCTATCAATTAGATGAGCCTTCCCAAGAAGTCGGAAGGGAGCTTTACCAGGCCGGAATTAAAAAGCTAAAAGATCCAGGTAAAACATACCCTGAGTACATACAAACAATAAATATAGCCTCTTATGGATTCGATGTAGATAATCGCTAGGTACAGCATTATAATTGGTTGATGATCTGCGATAATTGCGGAAAGAAATTTGTCCGATATCAAAAAAAAATCCACAAGGAAATGATTAGAGAGATTCTTAGCAAAGAAGATCTCACTGCAAAGGAACTTGCTCACCGACTAAAGGTGAGCATTTCTTGCATTTATAGATATCTAGATACAATGGGAGCAAAAAAAGTATTTAAGTTGCCTTAATCAATCTAATTTCATATAAAATACTTTCAATTAAACTAGGAGAAAAAAAATGGACACTGAAATTTCAAATTTAGACAAGCTTATCATTGAGGAAGAAAAACTAGCGGAATCAACCATGATGGACGTGGTATCAGATCGAGAAATCCAATTGGTCCAGGCACAAATCATTTCTGCGAAAAAATTTCCCCGTCAAAATCATGAAATATTAAAATTCATAAAACAAGCTACTGATCGACAAGAATTTGCTAAACTTGCTAGCTATAGTTATCCACGTGGTGGACAAATAGTTACTGGGCCATCAATTAGGATGGCAGAAATGCTAGCTCGGTCAATGGGAAATATGGACTTTGGTATTAGACAGCTATCTAAAACTGATGAGGAATCCTATATTGAAGCCTGGTGCTATGACCTGGAAAGAAACACTAGAGCTAGTAGAATATTTACGGTTCCACATTCTAGAGATACTAAAAAAGGTAAAGTTAAATTAACTGATGATCGGGACCAATATGAAATGGTGGCCAATAAAGGTGCTAGATGGCTTAGGGCCTGCATTCTACAATTAATACCAGGTGAATTGAAGCAATTAGCTATTGATAATGCTGCTAGTACCATAAAAAATGGTGATGGAAAGACTCCACTAGTAGATAGAGTACAAAAAATTGTCCTGGCCTTCCTTGAATTAGGCGTCACCGCTAGTGATCTTGAGGAAAGGCTAGGACATTCTATAGAGCAAGTGACAAAAGATGAATTCGTCGAAATGTACCAGATCTATACAAGCTTAAAAGATAGTGTTACTTCTAGATCCGATTGGTTTAAGGCCTATTCTAGTAAAACGAATTCCATTGAAACTGAAGAATTAAACAAGAAATTGGCGGCCAAGGTGTCGTTTTCCTAGTTTGATATTATAGCTGCTAATTAAGGGGATCGGGAGTATACAAATTCGCCTGGTCCCCTTTTTTTTTATGCCTAGATTAGATGATCTATTAACCTGGAAATTCTTTAGATGGCTCTGTCAAACTAAGCCTAATTTTATGTTTGAACTCCACCATAACCTAGGATTCACCAATAAAACCATTTTGGATGCATACGAAGGCAATAAACCTATTAAATTTGAGCTAATTAGAAAAATATGTGACAATTATGCCATTCCAACTAAGCTTTTCTTCGAAGAAAAGAACATGAACATAAAGGATTATGAGATGGCCAAACCAAAAAAATTACAACCTGTAACTGAAAAAGAACTAGACACTGCGGAAGTGAAACAATGTATTCCAGAAGTACAAGAAAAACCAGAAATTAAGCCAGAAGAATCGGATGATTATCTAAAAAAACTTGAAAATATGATAGTGGATCATACCTATAAATTAAATAAATCTTTCTTTATTCAATGTAGAGAATTAGTCTTTAATCTTAGAGAAATGGATAGAAAAGAAGAAGAAATAAAAAAAGAAATTTTTAATCTAATATGCAAAAAAATGCTAGATAAAACTAAAAAATACGATATTAAAACTATTAATCCTAAATACACTAAAATTTTAGATATATTAATTGCCTAGTTGTTTATTGATCCATTCCTGGCTTGATCCAAATCCTGAAAAGTCATCAACCTCACTTGGTGATGGGCCTTGCACTGGTTCCTGCTCTGGAGGACTGGCCTCCCTTGCGGTCTTATACATATCTAGAGCTGCCCCTACTGGACGTGCTAAGTTTCCGCCCATCATGACAGGGACATGGCCGCTTAATCCAGAGCCAACGTTATATTTAAATCTTGGAGAAAGGTAATTCTTTCTTCCGATCTTAGATAATACTCTTCCACCTATTTTTAAACCTGCTGCTGTTAAACCCCAATTTAATGGAGTAGTGCTTCCTAGGGCATGAGCAAGTCCGTAAGTTAGGGCCCCGGTTTCAAATGCTCTAGTGGGGCCTAAATTATTTACAATTTTTGCTTCATCTTTATTAAGAGAATGCTCTAATCGTCTTTGCAGGGATAATAGGCTTCTAATTTCAGAAGCATTTTGTTTCATGGAAATAGAAGGATTCTTTTTTGAAATATTTGGTTCTAAATATTTATAAGCAAAAGAAAGTCCTTTGATAGTTTCTTCATAAACTCTTTTTTGATTAGAAGCTTTACGAGTTAGGATTTCTCCAGTTTTAAATTTATCTACTTCTTTTTGGAGAGTATTTTGAAGTTCATAAATATCTCTTGCATTAAAAGTAGGTTCAGATTGAACTCCACCATAATTTCTAACTTGAGATGGTGGATAAGAAGTAGCGTAATCTTTAAGTAATTTATCAACTAGATTTTTACTTGAATCGGCCTTAAAACGAGATTTAATACCATTGGATATGGCCTTAATTGAAATATTTTTTCCTTCATCTACGCTTAAATCTATTAGGTTTTGATTACGTTCAACCAATTCATCTGCAATATTTCCAGTGAATTTCATTAATTTGGCCCTATTTCCACCGACTACATCTTTTCCTTTGGCATTAACAAGCCCAATATATTGTTTAAGCCAATTTATTTCTTTAAGGGTTAAGTTTTTTAAATTTTCTTCGGAAATATTAAAAAGATTTCCTAATGATTTTTTAACCATTCTATCGGGTAGTCTAGAAAAATATTCGCCAAATCTGTTGTTAAATAAATCTCCAAACTTGGTAATTCCAGTTCCAATTCCATGAAGAGTAGCTGGAATTAATCCACCCATTACAGACCCTATAACAGTGTTAGCAACGACTCCTAAGGCCTGATCTTCAAGTGGTTCATCCTTTACAGATCCAATTCCTACAATACCACCAGATACACCTCCTCTTAACATAGAGTCTTTAATTAAATCTCTAGGTACAGCAGCACCAACACCTTTCATACCATTTGCTATAGTCTGAGTTTCACGCTCAATATCCGTTACTTTTGCTACTGGAAGATGCTCAACAGTATTTACTACTTCTCCAATTCCTTTTGGAATTGCTGTCTTCGCAGCTAAGCCTGCTAGTTTCTGTCCACTTCTTATGACAGCAGAGGTAGCAAAAGCTAATGGATCTAATGGATTCATCATTGGAACAGCATATTCATAGGTACCATAAGTCCAAGGATGAGCTTTCTTAGCGGCTTCTCTAACTATTTCATTGGCCTGTAACGTGGCATCATAGTCCGAAGGCTCTCCACCAAACGCTTCTTTAATTTTACCATAAAGACCTTTTATTCTTCCTTCCTGGCCAAATAAACTTCCTTGTTGAAATCCATGTGAAGCAGCGTCCCATTCGTCTGGGTCTAGATTTGCTAGATAATAATCAATTCCTTTGAGATCATTTACTACTTTATTTCTTCTTGGATCACTTTCAGGAATTCTAGATAAAATTCCTGATAATTTTTTTTTGTAATATAGTAGTTTATAAGCATCATCATCTATATTTGCCATAATTATTGTCCATAATCTCTATCAATTTCTTCCATAAAATTTCCTCTCCGTTTAGCTTTTTCGGGATCTCTTGGTTTAAAATTTAATTTTTTTTCAATCCATGCTTTTGATGTATCAAATACTTTTTCAGGAAACTCAGTGACTGCTTTAGTAGAGGCCTGGCCATATTCATTTCTATCCTTCATTCCACTCATATAATCTGCATAAATTTTATTTCTTGCACCTTCAACTAATTCTGGAGTACTTACTGCAGTTTCAAAAGGTGTTAAAAGATTTTCATCCCAACCTCTATTTCGGAAAATGGCCCTATTTTGATCTAGTCCTAATTTATAGGTATCAGTAAAATTTCTCATCATCGGAATTGTGGCCTCCAATAATTCCTTTCGATCTTCTGGAGTAAGAAACCCACCTTTGAAACCAACATCTCGTAATCTATTATATTTATCAAAATTTATTGATCCATCTGGATTCATAGAAAAGGTTTTAAAGGCCTTTAACATAAAATTAACCTTACCTTCTCTAATAACACCTTTAGGATCAATAAATCTAACCAGATTTTCAATAATGTCCTTATCACCGGCCCCTGTTACTGGTGCCATCATCGCATTTTTAAAGGCCGTAACTCTTTCTGGATAACTTGAAACGTGTTCAAGTTTATGAAAAGTATTTGCTTGTTTATATGCTTCTTTATAATCATTATTTCCTTTGTTCTTTTTATATTGGAGTTCTATGGCCTTAAGTTTTAATTTGTTGGCCTCACGGATAGTTTCTTGATTCTGAACGGCCATTTTATATTTTATGTTCTCAGCATCCTTAAATTTTTCATAAGCATCTTTATCTGAATTCCTATTTTTTTCATAATTAGTAGCTAATCTTTCCTCTTGTACTTTTCTATACTGATCAAGTCTGCTCATATCCTTATCAAAATGTTTTTCAGCTTCATCAGTAAAACCCCTGCCACCTGCAAAATTGGACCAATCTTTTATATATTTTGCATAGGTTCCGACTTTATCAGTAGCTTGGTATGGATCATATTTAAATTGTTCATTTTTTGGTGCTTGATAAACAGATGGCTTATATCGAAGAGGTGGAGCTTTTAAGAGATTCAAATTTTTAAGCATTAAATCCGCTTCCTGATCTACACCAGGAGGAACATAGGGAAGATCCTCTGGTTTACTGGTAAAAGTATTAGGTTGATTTTCATACATTTTACTCATTCTAGGATAGACATCCTCGAATAGTTTCTTGTCTACATCCTGCAGGATTGAAGTATTCCCTTTCGGAGCAATATCCTCTGATGGTATTCCATTATCTTGAATTCCTATATCTGTTATTCCAGGTTCAGCATTATCGACCATTGGAGTATTGGGATATCTTTTTTCCATTTCCTTTTTTAAACTGGTCACATTTTGATCAATGACATTGGTGCCTGGTGCTAATATATCTCTTTTAGTTGTTACTCTCCCATTATCAAATCGAATATCTCTATCCTCACGAACCGAATTATCTGGAGCAATATCATTTCCTACCAGATTTGTAGTTTCTTCTGCTGGCGCACCAGATGGATTAATTTTTTTAACTTCCTCATCAATCCAGGCCTCTAAATCGGGGTTTCTTTCGTCAGTTACTAAGTCTTCATCTGGTGGTTTATCAAATGCAGTTAAATTTTTTACTTTATTTTTATAACTTTCAGTAATGGGATTCTCTTTAGATATATTATATTCATTTTCAGCATGATTTAAATCTTCTTCAAGAGAAGAAATATCATCATCAAAAGGTGTACTAAGTACCTCAATAGGCCTACCAGTTCTTTTAGAAGTTTCAATTCTATATCTATTCTGAGCTTCTATCAGATTTTTTAACTTATAGTTACCAAATTGGAATCTCTGGCCCTGTAACATTACATTCCCCCGATTCCTTTCAAAAATGGCTGTCTCTTATTTGGATTACCTGGCCCTTCCATTGGCCCCTGGTATGGATTCATCATATTAAAAAGAGGATCGTTGCCCATTCCAAAGGGTCTTTGAGCAGTTCCTTGAAATTGACCCATATTATTCTGAGAAAAAAGTCCTTGTCCTGATTTTAGCGATCCTACTGCCTGGCCAAATGGTCCTTTAGAATTACCAGATCCTTTTCCTTGTTCAATATTATTCCAATTCCAGGGATGATTATTGTGAAAATAAGGACGCTCATCTTTCTGCTCATCGCCGATGGCCTTATCTAATATTCCACGCTGTTTTAAAACATCCATAAATTTCATATCATGCCACCAAATAGACCTGGAGAAGGTTGCTGAGCTTTCCATTGTTCATAGCCTGCAGTTCCACCAGTCACTCCCTGGCCATATTTATATTTATTCATAAGATCCTGTTCTTGTTGTCGAGCATTCTGATTATATTGTCCTAGACCTGCTGCCGCGCCTCCGAGTATTCCTTCCATCTCAGTTTGCTGAGGAGGTGTTCCACCACTTGAATAAGAACTACTCAAAGTTGTAGGCCCACGTCCTAGCATCTCACCATATTGACCAAGGACATCTCCAGCAACTCCCCTTCCATATCCCGATGCTTGCAAATATTTGTCTAGAGCAGTTCCACCCATTTGGACCCCAGATCCTAAATAGCCCATTCCTGCGCCACCTAATTGGCTTCCTAACTGAGCTTGCTGTAATTGCCTATTATTTTGGATTTGTGCATTATTCATTCCAAATTGGCCGCCCAGTTGGAGAGCATTATTATATAAATTTTCTCTATATCTTGTGGCATTATCACTTATCTGTTTAGTGGCATCAGAAGAGGCCAATCCTTCAGCTACTCCTGCACGAGTAGATCCAACTAATCCTCTGCCCCCTGCCTGATTTCTTATAGAAGGTAATATATTTCTCTGTAAATTTCTTGTTACATCCCCTGCCATCGCATCCATTGTTGCAGTTGCATAAGGATTATTTTGGGCCTCTCCCATTACATTCATATCTATTCCGGCCTGTGGTCCCTGTTGAGTTAAAAAGTTTTGGGCCGTATCATATCCCTGTTGAGCGAGTCCCCTACCTGTTCCAGCAAATTCATTACCAACTTGTCCACCAAGTCCATTAGTATAGTAATTCTGTATATTATTAACCCCACCCTGTTCTGCTTGACTTAATTGCCCATATTGATCGACAAAACTCTTTCCTCTGCCGTATAGATCCTCTAAACCCTTGCCTTGCGGTCCCCATACTGTCTGAGATGACTGAGAATAACCTGGAGTACCTTGAGATGGCTGTTGTCCAGATCCTCCTATACCGCCTAATATTCCACTTACAATTCCACCAGATCCAGGAAGAAATGCATTTGCTGCTGTGCCAAGTATTGGGGCCGCAACACCCATAATTTTTTTAAAATCAAAACCCATATATCACCTCAAGTCATTATATATGAAACTCAGGTACTGGAGATATATCAATTTTATACCACTTACCTGTCCGTTTCCAATCAGGTGTAGGTAAAGGATCTGGAGTAGGCGTTACCCAGTCTATTAGATAGATATATAGGCCCTGGCCAGCATTTGGAGTACCAGGACTCCAACCATATTCTGTTCTTGGAGGCCTATCTTTTGCTTGTGCTGGTTTCGCAGGAAAATATGCCAATTGACCATCTTTAGGATCAGGTGCTTTATCGACGTAACTTGTTACCCAATTTATCCGAACATCCTTATTGATATTAGTTACTATTTCTCGTAAATAGTCGTTTAAGAAATTAATAATGTCAGGTAATTTATCAGAACCAATTCGCCTAATAGGAATCATCTAACACCCCTTGGTTTATATGCAAACTGAATACTTTTGATTTCTAGTTCGCTCGTATCAGTTTTATAAATTTTATAATGTAAATATCTACCAGTTAGACGAAGATCTATTTTATATTCCCTTAGTTCATTAAATCTAGGTTGCGGTGTAGTAGCAGGAGGTATAGGAGGACTTTCAACTGCATCTAAATCATAGGAGAATATTCTTGTCTCTTTTGATTTTTCCAAACCTTGTGGAATCATACTTGTCCGAACATCCAGATAGATTACTCCGGCCCCTTTCATATATATAATCATTTCATATAAATATTTTTGGACTGACTGATCTTTTTGTCCCTGATTTTTTTGTCCCTGATCTAATGTTAATAAATCTAAATTTTCTCTCTCAAATGAGGTTTCATAAGGCTTTCCTTTATCCAATGTAGGATCAAGAGCAATTTCTGCAGAAGTTGCGGATCTTCTATAATCATCAAAATTATTTTCTTCAATAGAAGAAGGACCGGTTTGACTTACATAATAATAAGTCCAATTTCCACTTTTTCTTTTTAAGGTCTCATAATCAGAACTAATATCCTGGTATTTATTTGAACCCATTTTGGACCATATTTTGGCCTCTTTGAACGAAAAACCTGGTATTATGAAAGTGACAAATGGACATTCTGCCAGGCTCCATTGATCTGAATAATAATTATAAATAAGCATTTCATTAGCAAATAAGGATGTTGTCGTATTAGAGAAATACAAAAACATTTCTTTAGTTAGAATCTGGTGAAATACACCGATGCTTTCATATTTGGATGCCTTAGCAGTTATAAATCTTGAAACTCTGCCATCTGAAATATTTTTTATAATATTACCATTATGTATATAAGCACCGTTAGCGGTTGCCACGAAATGATTATTCTCAAATTCCTGGACACAATTTGGTCCTATGCAACCCAAATTAGGAAATATTTTCTCCAATCCAAATACCAAAGGAAGACCAATTGAATAAAGTCTAAACGTAGAAGTCAAAGTATAGATAATTAAATTATCTCCCAAAGGAACAGCAGCAAATGAGTCTCCATAAGTATCAGGCAAAATTAAGCTACCGGATTCATTCTCTGGCAAAGGTGTCCATTCAGGTTCAAAATCAGCATCTTCATATATATCAGACCATATAACCTCATAAGGTCTTTCAATAGGAGCTCCAGAAATCGTATCAGAAGATCCAATGCCAATTAAATGATTAGCAAAAGATACTAATACATTTATCGAAAAATTAGGCCTGAAATTTTTCATCCTATTAAAAATAGGATATGGTAAAATGGTATCCCAAGGCTTATACCAATAAGGACCGCCACTTTGAGTATTCAGATATACTACACCTAAAAATGAAAATAACTGAGGCTCCTTCAAAGTAGTTATTACATCAATGCCAGTAGGACTTATATCTTGTAATAAATAATCTTCAGTGCCATCCCAAAAGGCCAATTTAACGGTTGCAGGAATACTTTGTTTTTGACTAGGAGTTAATTTTCTAATTCTAGCTTGAGTGCCTATTACAGTTGATTTATATAAAATAAAAACCATTCCCTGATGGCCTCTAGAATTTACTGCAGTTCCAGAATAAAATCTAAATCCATCAAAGGCCGGATTAGGATTAGTTCCAATAGAAGAAAGGTTAAAATTCCTTTTAAACCACCCTTCTTGTCTAGCGATCAATCCATTTTTAAATTTAAAATTAGTTCCATTACTTATAGCATTTGGACCTATTTCAAATGATGGAAAGTCGGATTTTAATATTATCCCACCCTCTCCAATATTATTTATAAATACCTTTCTCATTAATTAATTCTCATATACGCATTTAAAAAAATGGCAGAAGGAGTAGTTTCAGTATTTTTATTTATAAAAGTTAAGGTATGACTATGTTTATCTTCTGGAATTGGAGTAGCTGGATTACTTAAAGTCAAAACTTCAGTATAGTTAGCAGTTTGAGAATTATCCATCCATTTTTCAGGTGCTAAATATCCAACTTCTAATGTACTTGAAGGTTTATAAAAAAAACCATCATATAAATTATATTTATGTGTATGCGTATAAGTGGGTAATGGTGGTGGACCTCCGATATGGTTATGTGAATGGATATCTGAGATACCATTTAATCTTGTAACATCGGTATTAAAAGTTCTTTGTGTTAAAGGAAGGATCTTTTCCTCTCCTGCTCCCAAAGTTTCCATTATAAGCGCCCTACCAGGGAAACTTGGAGTATTTGTAGTTCCAAATAACCTATACATTTCTGAATTTGCTGGAATGGGATTTCCATCACATAGAGCAAAAATATCTCCTGGATACATGGCCTGCATTTTAGGGTTATCTAAAATACTCCAGAAAATAGATCCTAATGCTCCTATACCATCCTTCTTATAAATCATTTTTGTCGTTTTATCGAAGAAGGCATATTGATTTTTATTAGTAGATACAGCATCTACATAACCTAAAAACGCAATGGGAAAAATTGGCGTGTAATTTGGAGGTGGTCCTGAATATCCAATTTCAAAATGAGTCGTAGTTGATCTGAAAACGGCCCATAAATTATTTAATTCATTTGAAGACATATTAATAGCAGTTGTAAAAAGAGGGAAAGTATCTTTTAAAACCCTTTTTATCATTAAAATATGGTCGTCTGCTTGAGAAAATGCATCAAGTGAACTTGGATTGCTTTCTACTAAATCTTGAATATAGAGTGCTGGTTCTAAGGCCACTAGTTAATCCTTATAAAAAAGTTAAAGGTGTGTTCTTGCGCTCTAGTATCAGGATCACTATTCCAGGTTATATCATGAATATGAGGAGGATCAAATGGAAGTATCCAAGGTGATTCACTGCTTGTAAAAATATCATAAATTATAGGCCCTAATGTTGTGTATCCATTTGAAGTTACTAAATCATTGGCCTTTTTATAAGATCCGGCCCAACTAAAAGACTGCCCAGGCGTTACAGTTTTAGCTGGCTTAGGAGGTTCACTATAATAATAAAAATCACTGTGAACATGCCAATCCGGCCCATGATTATGTTTATATTCGCTAGCAATAATCGGAACACCAACAAAAGCAGTTGAATCTATAACAGATAAATTTGGATGTGTAGAATCTACATTTCTTATTATTCTACCTTTAGTGGTTAGATCGGGTAATAAATATCCAGGCGTAGGATTTAGCTGTAAAAAGAGTTCACTTGTAGGCTCTAATAGTTGTCCCTTACATAAGACATAACATCCAGAACTTATAAGAGTCATTTCCGCTTCGGTAAAAGGAGAAATTAAAATAGATCCTAACGGACCTGCCGGAAAATACCTTTCAAATTCACCCAAGTTATTTATATTTAGATAATCCCAATCGGGATTGGTACTCAAAGGAATTCGAGGTAAAAAAGGCAGGGAAATTTCTTGTGAAATATCTATATAATTATCAGGTGGTGGATAAATGCTTATCTTTCCCTTTAATTGATTTAGATCATCAGGTTTTAAATTGGATAATATCGAGGTGACGTTTGGAAAAGTAGATTTAATTGAATTTTTCAATTCTCTTAGTTCATCATCGCCATCTATAACTAGTGAAGAATTTAAAGGCTTACTAAGATCTAGATTTCCTATGAAAGTTATTGGCACTGAACCAGGTAATACGGCCATTAATTCACCCTCATATAATAATTTATTACCGCCCTATTTGGGAAGTTAAAGCCATTTGATATAATTGTAGTATCACCATTAAATACATGAGAATGAGCATCTATATTTACATTAATAACTGCGGCAGAATCAGCAACAGTTCTTGTAAAAGGCGGTCCTCCTCGATCTGGATGTGGTATATTCGCAATAGTATAATTATCTGAAAAGCCCACGCTTCTCATAATATCATGAAATTTTATAGGAAGATCATGGGTATGAGGATAACCATCATGATTATGGGTATCGCTTGTCATTGCGACTAACGGATCAATGTCATAAGTAAAATCAGTGTCTCTTATCCATCTAGTTTTTGAAGGAAAAGGAAGATTTAAATTGGATTCATAAGGAGCAATTGTAGGTGCTTGAGAAGGTATCCTATCTCTTAAGTCAGGTAATATTTTGAATCTTGTCGCTGTTCCATAAGCCATTCTAAGATAGCTAGTATCCGGTATTGGATCTCCATTACATAAAAGAAAATTACCCGAACCGTGAAGTGAATCCATTTGGATCTGAGAAAGCATACTTGCCACAATAGAACCAAGTGGAACAGTTGGCTGTGCTAATTTTAAAAGCGTACTATTTATAGGATCAAACTTAAAGACCATGTTCTTGAAGTCAGTATTATAAGCAGATGCCTTGATAGTTCCTTCTATGGTGGCACTCACTGGATTACCTACGGCCGGAACAGTTTTATATATTGAATCAAATTGATTAAGTTCGTCGCTTGAAATTGTAACGTAACCTGCATCTTTGGTAAAATTAGGAAAAGTGCTTAGTAACGATCCTTTTATTATGCCTAAATGTTCTTGGGCCTCACCTATATCATCATCATAATCAGGGAGCAATTCATTGAGTTGCCAAATATTGAAAGCTGTTTCTACAGTCATTAATAATCCCAGTCCTCTTTTACCTTTCTCATAAGCTTTCTATGAGCATCATAGAAAATATATCCAATTCTAGTATGAGATCTACAGGTGCTAAAGAGTCTTCCATTCATATCATAACCCCTATATTGCCATCCGATAAAGCAGTGGATCTTAGGGCATTTTCCTTGATTACAAAGCAAATGACTAGTAGATACGGTAAAAGGTTGGAGAATTACAAACAATCCTATTAGGAGTCCTGGAATCATGGTTCCCCCTAAAAAAGGAGGGAGGCGAATAAGTCCTCCCTCCCTTATCAATTAACTCACTCAAAGGAGTGACTAATAAACATAAAGATGACATTGAGGTCGTGAACAAAATAGCCCAAAATGGCCTGACAATTTTTTGCAATATTGTAATGCTAAAAAAGCGGCCCTTATTTTATTTGGACTTAATCCTACTCCAAACTTTCCACTTCTTTTATTAAAAGAAAAACAACCCCATTGGCTTATTTTTTCATTTGAAATTATTTCTTGTGGCATTGGACAATCAGGATCTGATAAATCACATTCTTGTAAAGATTCTGTTGGTGTGGCAACTATATCTCCACCACATTCTCCAGTTTCAATATCACAATCTTGAGAAAAAACCTTAAAAGAAAACAAAACAATTAGGACAATAAAAAATTTCTTCATGAAATCCTCCTTAAAATAAAGTTATTTTTTCTTTCTCTTTTTTACCACTAAAACACTGACTGCGGCAAAAATAATGATCCCTATACTTGTTAGAAATACTCCCATATAATTCTACCTCATTCATTTTTTGTTTCCTTTTTTTCTTTTAGTTTCTTGATAATCCTGCGTTGCCCCAGAACATCGCCTCTTCTAGCTTGGTGATAGCACGGATTCTTTCTCTGCTATCGGGAAAATTTTCATAAATATAGTATGCAAGTTCCTTACACTTTTCCCGATATTCGACATAAATTTTGTTCTTCTCCGGTGTCGGCGGATGATACTTGAAATTGTTTTCAAAAACTTCATTTTTGTTCATTATTTTTCCCCTTTTTTTTTTGATGATTTAATGCCCGTTACAATTACTATTTCTTTTCCAAAACCTCAATTCGTTTTTCAAGCAATTCCAATATTAGTTCGAATGTAGCCTGTTCCTGCTGTAATTTGATACCTCCCAAGAAAATTGGGGGGTTTATTTATCCCCCTCCCCTGCTATAGCGACCAGGTAGTATCAAATTTAGACTCAAACCCTGACATATTTGTAAAAGAAATATCTCCGGTTGCCGAATTAACAAAACCGTTTGCCGGTGGGCCAATATTATTAAAAGAAGATACGTTTATTTGAAAAACATGTGCCGGCTCCCCGTTATTAAAATAACCACCTGTTGGTCTATATCCCACGGGAATATTACCAAAAATAGCAGCAGCGCCCATTCCACCGTCTGAATTATTTGTTGGGGTAATCACACCCCTAAGTCTTACAGTCGCACCAAAATTTTCAAATCTAACAGATACACCACTTGCCCTTATTGCAGCATTAGTACTAGGTATTCCTACCCAGTCGCTTATGCCATTTCCGGCATAATTGACATCAGGTCCATAACCAGGTGTGACGGAGCCATTTGCCCAGGTAACTGTATTGGCATCGCCATTTTTATGAGCAACTAAAACCCAGTGTGGCGGAGGGAAAAAGCTACCATTGGCAAAATAGGAAATGCGAAAATTGGTATTTACCACATTGAAATTGGAACCTATGGGGAGTTCATACCAAAGGGATTCCCAATTACTCAAGGATATTTTTCCGTTAGTAACTGTCACGTTGGCATGGCCGCCTTCTCCTCTTACTATCGTCCCATTTGGAGGCATGGTAATATCAAAGTACCCAGATGGTATTGCAGAATTCTTTCCTAATCCAATGGTTATAAATCGGGCAGTCCAACTAATGGTACCACCTACAGAGTTTAAATTCCCACCTCCTGTTATTCCTGCTTTATGAAATAAGGAATACGGAATGCTTTGAGTGAATGTTCCTAAAATATTTAAATTTCCCTTTTCGGTTATCTTAGCAACTTCCCTGCTTGCAGAAATTGAATTTCCCCAAGTGTAAAAAGCTACATTAGAGCTATTCGCCCTTGCCGCTCCGTCTGAATCCGTCCCCGATACATTTATTTGCATACCAGCGAAATCGGCATTATTTCCTGATATGTGACCTATCCTTCTTGATCCAACTTCCGCAGCATTATGTTGCGAGGAATTTGCATGAAAAGAAGTTACTATATTTCCGAGCACATCTAATTCCTGATAGGGGGCCTTGTTTCCTATCCCTGTGCCGGTTCCTGTCATCGATAAAGCTAAAGTATTTCCCGTTCCTGGTGTAGTTGATCCTGTTGTCGCACTTGAATTGTTTATCCAAAAACTTAAATTATTTAAATTTACCGAACCACTGTGCTGTGAGGAAATATAATGTTTATATCCGCCATTACTTGCGCCATATTCAAAGGCCACATCGCCAGCAACCTGATCGGGATTTAGGTTCCCTGCTCCTGCACCAGAGCTTTGTCTGCCTACCATAAAAGTCCAGGCCGCAGTCGGCACGGATGGGTTGTTATAATTGAGGCCTTTTACGGCCGCATTGTAGTTATTAAATTGAGTAATTAATTTTCTGGTAATTAAATCACCCCACTGCGCACCCGTCAGGGGGCCTTCGTAATTCCAGGTTGTCCCGTCTGAAATAAAGGCGTGGGTAGTTCCTGCGACTAAATTTAAATCTTCATTTAAATTTGTTCTTGCGATATTTAAAATTATGGCACCAGTGGCATCCGTGTTTTGGGCATAAAAGGCCTCTCCTCTAGGGCCTATTGTAGGGGTATAAAACGGGGACTGCTGGCATCCGTTACTGTGCTGAATACCGTTTGCGTTTCCAGTTAGGGGGAAGGGATTGGCCCCAGGAGAACCAACAGAACAAACCCCAACTAAATTTGGAACTGTGAAAGAAGAAGTTTCTACAAAAATTAATCTGTTAACATTTTTTTGATTGAGCATGGAATCGCCTAATGTTTTTCCAGTGGCATCGGTGAAATAGGCAATATTTCCAATTAAAGAAGATGCTGGACCTACTACATCGCCGCCACTTTGAACAGCAGGAGTAACCCATGCTAGCCCACCTAAACCATCAGTTTGCAAAAGCTGATTAGCTGATCCTCTTGTCAGAGGGAAAATATATCCGTTCGTTGAATCATCATTTATTTTAAGTGCGCCGGTAATTGTTAAATCCTTTGCGCCTGTGATGTCATTAGCTGCGGAAATGGCAACGCCCGAGCCTTGTATGGTTTTTCCTGATCCGCCAGCAAAAACCGCAATTGCACGGTCATTAGAAGATGCAGGCCCTAGTACATCTCCTGTTGAAGGTGATCCACCAGAGCCGGGAGAACCTATACCTAATTTTCCAGAGTTTTTCCAAACCGTAGTAGTTAAATTTCCAAAATCAATATTTCCATTAACAAAAAAAACAATCGCAGAATATAAAACCGCTTCTTTCAATGCCGGATTGACAACATACAAATCTCGATTTTCTTCCTCTGCTGCCACAATTTCATTTTTAGTTGGTTTAATATCTTGTCCATATTGCAAGGAGATGGAGCAATCTAAAGAAACGGCAATCTTGAAATACCCCCAGTTGGTCCCTCCGATAGGTTGCAAAGCTCCGGCAACGTCATAATTAGAATTAGGGATTATGCTAACCAAACCTAAATCTGAATCCTGATCGTAGAGCCTAAAAACCGTGGTCGCCTGTGGAGAGCAATCCAAAAGGTCTTTAATTTCCCCAGTTGGATTTATTCCATCAAAATTAATATTCCCCGCTTCTGTTAAGAAAGTTTGAGTTCCTGCATTTCCCCTAAATCTAAGCCCATTTTTAATAATCCCAAGAGCATGGGAAAGGTTTCTATTTGTATTTCCATGGTCTATTGATGTTCCTCGCCTCTGAATAATTTTTCTATCAATCCCCGAAATATTTCCCAAAACAATATTTTGTTTTCCCATGATAGAGGAATCCATGCCGGAAGCTATGGTAACCGTTCCGGCATTATTGACGATTACCGTATTGTAGCCTGTGGGATTTGGTAGAGTGGATTCATCAATATTTGTAGCATTCCATTTTTTAGGGACAATTCCAATATTAGTTCGAATGTAGCCTGTTCCTGCTGTAATTTGATAGTTTGGTGCTACAAAAGTTATTACACCTCCCGAGGTTGGGGATGTGGTTAAATCATCAGGAGAAACAAAATCCATTAAATTATTTGAGAGGTCGGTAATAAATAAAGGTGAACCAATGAAATTATTTTTTGCCCTATACGTGCTTCCATCCGCAGGGTTTCTGATTAAATCCCCAGTGAAAAATTGTTCTCCTTGAACAAATTCCACATAATGACTCGGACTAATCAGTTCCCAGTTATCCGCCAATCTATCGGCAATAAAATTAGTCGTTGAAGTATGGTCAAATTTTGCCCGAAAAATGTCATTGCTATTCGTTGGGGAAACTACAGTCTCACCAACTACATAATCGTGAGACGCTACCCAGTTAGCGTACGACCCACCAGGCACCCAGGATAAAGTACCTGCTCCATCAGTTTTTAATACCTGTCCATTGGTTCCCCTAGTTAGAGGGAAAATAGAACTATTTGTTCCATCATCATTAATGGTCAATGATCCGGTCATTGTAGTATTGCCGAATATATCTAAAGCTTGGGTTGGGTTTATTTTTAAAATACCTACTCCAACCGGAGTCATAGTTAAAGAAATTGAATTAGAAACCCCTGGTGCCGTCGACAATCCGGTGCTGTTTCCGGTGTTTAAATAAAATCTAAGTTGGTTATTTGAATCCGTAGACCCACTATGCATCGAGCTTATAAAATGCCTGTAACCTCCACCTGATGAACCTCTTTCAATGGAAATATCTGCGCTAGTTTGTCCAGCATTCAAAGTAAAAGAAGAAGTTCTTCCTATTCCTAAATTAACTGCAGATACCGGAGCTAAAATATTATTGGAATTTTTTCCTTTAATAGTTATTTCCTGGATTTCGGAAAGATCATCAGTATCAGAAATTACGATCCCTGAACCTTTTAATAATTTTCCGGTATCATCCGCAAATCTCGGAATGGTGTCGGTTACAGAAGAGGCCGGACCGGATACAAAATTACCGCCACCTGGGATTTTATAGGTTCCGTCATCCGATAGAAAATTATCTCCAGTCCCATTTGAAATCAGGGAATCAAGCAAAACCTTATTGGCATGTGTATGTGTATCTGCTTCTAGCGGATCAATCCTTAGATCTAGGGCCGTGATTGCATCAGCGTTGGCAGCTATATCAGTTGTATTCGTGGATATAGCTGCGGTATTGTCAGCGATATTGATTGTATTAGTAGCAATGGCAGCAGCATTATTAGCTATATTTATTGCATTAACGGCAATATTTGAAGCATTTGTAGCAATGTCGATCGTATTAGTGGCAATAGCAGTAGCATTTTGGATAGTTTTATCATTTAAAATTCTTCCTTGATTGGCAGAGAGAGCGTTGGTCGTAATAACTGAGTCAAGAACATCCTCGACTATGATCTGGGTATTAACATCAGGAGAACATATAATATTTGTTCCATCAGATTTAAATATCTCACCGTTAGGACATATATTTTGTGGGATTGTATAAGCAGTATCTGTTGCTATTCTATTTGGCCCTTCTGATAATTTTATGTGAAATGGACCTAGTGAATCGAACATCTGGTGAATTATGTTGGGATCTGGCGCTGTCGATGAACCTGATCCCATAACTTTCCAAGCAATTCCATCAAAATATTCAAACTGGCTTGTATCTCTATTGTAACCAAAGCAACCAAAAGTACTTGAGCAAATTGGTCGGGTAAGTGTGGTAAATTGTGGAGGTTTAAAAATTGGATCTATTAAAATGGTATCCGCTTGTACCTGTGCTAAGAACAAGAGGATAAAGATCAATTTTTTAAACATATTGTACCTCTAGTGAGAATTTTATGTTCTTTTTCATTTTAAATCCCTACACATTGAAGATTATAATTTGTATCAACTCCTGCTCCTGCATTGTTTGTAAAGGTAATATCCACAAATCCTACACCATTAGTATAACTTGGTTTTACATCTTGTTCAGGTAAAGCGATGCAAACAAATTCAGATGGGTTAAATGTTGATGCGAAAGTATTCCTAACTATCCCTAAAGCTGTTCTATTTACCGATGCCAAAAATCCAGCATTAAGATTTGTTGTAACTATAGATGCCGTTCCGTTATTTGCTATTCTTGTTGCTCCTAAAATATTATTTCTACCGTTTGGTGAAGTAATTTGCGGAGGGAGTGCCGCCAATATTTCAGTGGTATACGATTTCGTATCGTCAGGAAAATAATAGATTACAATTCTAAAAGGTGTATCAGTGGTGAATGTTCCAAGGACACAAGAAGTTGCATTTACTCTTCTCGCTTGAAATTTTATATTAGCATTTGTTAAATCACTAGGATTATAGAATTCCATTGTGGAAATTCCGGCGATCACTCCTGCTGTCCCTGAACTTATATTCAAAGTACTGCCAGATCCATATATCGGTGTGGTTCCATTTAATAGCCCTCTAAGTTGGCAGCCTGGGCTATTAACTAAAGGAGATGCATTTCCAAATCCTCCAGACGGAAATATTAAATAATGACCGTGAGGCATTTCTGACAATGTTATTTGTGATGTTTGATCGTCTGCCACTGCTTTACCATCAAGGATAGCAGTTCCTGTGAAATTTCCCGCTAGGTCTGCATAAGTAGTACTATTATTTGTTACCGTCCCTCCCTGTGTCCATTCTTTAGATGCCCAAAACCCAATGGGATTATTTCGACTACTAGAAACTACGGTCGCAAGCACCGGTTTTGTATTAGCAATAATATTTATAGCATATCTTGCTATAGTATTTGCGGCCCTATTAATAACTATAGTACAAGTATCTCCTGCATCTAATATTAAATTAGCATGAGGAAAAATGGCCATTATCATATTGTCAGGAGTTGCCTGAGATTGAACAGTTGGATTATTGAAATAATCTCTAGTTCCATTTTTTGTTGTACAATTTAAAGTCGATGAAATACTTGCATTATTACTATTTCCACCTGCCCAAAATGCCGTTATTTGGAAATTAATTTGGATAGGTTTTAATACTGTTAAAGTAGACCCAGTATAAGTAAAAATAGATTTATCATTAAATGAATCAACAGGTATTGGAAAAGTAAAATTTCCACTTATATCCGAATTAGCAGAATAAAAATACCATTGCTGCTCCATTACTGATAACGAATTACTAGCGAACTCCCCAAGATAGAATTTATCCAAAGTTACCAACGCTGCATCGGTAGCGGTGGTCTGCACGATCTTTATTTTAAACTGCCCTAGTTGTGGGGTAGTCGTAATTTCTGCTTGGGTTGGGCAAGTGAAAGCTATATATTGGGAGCTTGAATCAAGAAAGACCCCTAATTGCTTAAATCCTATTACTGTTCCTGCCCCATTCAACACCTGCACTTGTAAGTTGGCATCCCCTCCTTTAACCAAAACCCTTGCCATACAATTTTGTCCCATAAGTCCAATGGGTATTGAATAAAGGAGGGTTTCTACAAAATCATCTGTCGCGGTGGCATCAAAATCAATAGAGCGTTTGCCTTCCAAAGGAGTAGTTTCATTTAAAGTCATACCGCCGGAGGAAATAAAATAGGGAGTTAGACCTTGTTCAATATCCGGGTTACCGATAATATTATTAGTATCTAGTCCACGAACTCTTTCAACATTTCCAGAATTATCCTTTCTCATTAATACAGAATTTTGGTCGTATAAATATTTATATCCTGCTAATGGAGTCGAACCAGGATTATTTGCATTAATTTGATAATTAGAAATTCCTTCTTCTTGTACTCGAATTGGAAGTGATTGAGCTATTGCCAAATAAGAAAATAAAAATATTATTAATTTCATTTAAAAATTCCTATCAAGTTCAATCCACCGTGATTTTGACTGAACCCATTGTAAAGTTATGGAGTAATTATCTTTTAATACAACATTACCAAAAAGCATGAGTCCACTAGTTACATTAGAATAAGTAATTGTCTGAGTATTTATATTTGAACTCCCTATTAAAACAACTGTAATTCGATCTGAAAAAGGACCAGAACCAAATGCTTGCGAGGATAATATAATCGGAGTAGCAGAACTCAAGACTATAGATTGAAGTTTATCCAAACTTAAAGAAATTGTTCCGTTATCTATTACATTCTGATCATTTGGTATATATGATCCACCAGTTGCAGTAGAAGCTAAAGGAATATCTATCCAGGATAACTGTCCGGTAGCATCTGATTGAAGGATTTGATTTACAGCAGGTGGGTCATCTGGAAACTTAATTGTATAATCTATATTTCCTGTTGCTGTTGTCGGACCTGACAATCTTACGATATGATAATCACCTGTGGCAGTTGTTGATCTTAGTAAAGATATTACTGGAGACTCTTGAAGCCCTATTAAGTTTAATTCAGTAGAATTTCCTGAGACATTTGCTGCAAATCTGTCCCCCCATCCTGAAGAACTAATTGCCATTTGAGCGAAGTTATCCTGTGTTGTTATGGTTCCGGTATATTCGCTTAATGGACCAAAAATACTAAAGATAGCAGACCTTACGTTATCTCCCATAATAAATCTATTATCTGAAACTTTCATAAAGCTGTTATCGCTTATCAATTTACCTGTACCATCAGCAAAATAAGCAATAGAGCCTGTAGCAGAAGATGCAGGACCAACCAAATCACCAGTTCCACCAGAAACCGGAACTTTATATGTTCCATCTGCAGATAAAAAATCGGTTGGTGATCCATTGGAAATCAGAGAGTCTAAAAGCAGTTTATTTAAATGAGAATGAGAATCGGTTTGGAGTGCAGCTATCGCTGTTATATTGGTTGCTATATCAGAAGTATTTTGGATAATCTTTTCATCTAAAACACGTCCTTGATTTGCTGATAAGGCATTGGTGGTTGAAGTGGAAACTAAACTATCTTCCACCATCGTTGATATAGGAGTATCTATCCAAGAAAGTTGTCCTGTAGCATCAGTCTGTAAAATTTTATTATTAGCAGGAATATTAATTGGAAATTTTAGAGTATAACTAGTAGCTTGATTAATGTTTGTTGAAAGTCCTAGAAAACTACTGCTAGCATTTCCAGTTATTAGCTTAACCACACCAGGAGCATACAATCTCTTTCCTAAGGTTATCGTTCCATTAGGATCAATTGATGTTGTTTCATTGGCCGCCCCATTAAAAATTCTTAAATACCCATCAATATCAAGCCCACTTCCAATACCATTATCCTGATTTACTATTAAATTATTTGGATTAGGGTTTTTTAATATTTTCCCTGTAAGTCCCGACCAAACAGGAATTTGGAAATCTTTCGAGCTTGCTGGACCCACAACATTTCCATTTCCGCTAGGAACTTGATAAGTGCCATTTGCAGAAAGAAATTCAGTCGGAGATCCATTGGAAACCAGAGAGTCTAAAAGCGGTTTATTTAAATGAGTATGAGAGTCTGTTTGAAGTAAAGCTATCGCTGCTGTATTGGTTGCTATATCAGATATATTTTGGACGATTTTTTCATTTAGAATTCTACCCTGATTTGCTGAAAGCGCATTTACCGCAGAGGTTGATATTAGGTTATCTTCAACAATTGTTGTAATTGCCGGATTTGCAAAAACTAAATTAGTTCCATTGCTTTGAAGAACTTGCCCATTAGTCCCTGCTGTTAATGGAATAGTATAAGGAGTTCCCTTGATTAACTTTCCTGTTAAATCTGCATATAAAGCTATGGTATTCACCAATGAACTTGGTGGCCCCATAACATCACCACTGGCTACTGATGAGGTAGTCCCTCCAGACATCCAACCTGCGGCCGATAAATAAGTCTTAGCTATATCACCAGGAAGTGTACTAAAAATTCTTCCTCTATCAGCTATGAAATAAAATCTATCGTTAGGGACTGATTTAACCGTTGCGGAACAAGTAGAAGATATTCCACCAGCACCTAAATTATTTGCATTACATACCCACCTAGAAAGATTTGTAACGGATAAATCAGAGTCTAGTTCTAGTGGAGTTGGATTCTTAACAATTCCGAAATTAGTTTGAAGATTAGAAGGCCCTAATGAGGCCGAAATACTAATCATACAATTAGCAGTCGCTATAATAAAAGAGCCTTCAACTGGATCATTTACTGTATTAAAACACTCTCCAGTCGTATTAAACGGTCCTGTTATATAAATAGCTGCCTGATTACCTGTTGCATATCCTTGGAGTTGTCTTACTTTATATTCTCGATTAAGGCCTACTGGAGCGGCCGCACCAGGTGCACCTGTAGCACCTATATCACCTTTATCACCTTTGTCGCCTTTAACACCCTGTGGACCTTGTGGTCCAGTAGGACCAATAGGACCAATAGGACCAGGAAATCCTTGTGGTCCTCTCACACCTATAGGACCAGGATTGCCTTGTGGTCCTGGAGGACCAGTTGCTCCAGTAGCTCCTGTAGCACCAATTGGACCTGCTGGACCAGTAGCTCCTGTTGTTCCTGTAGCACCAACTGGACCTGCTATAGGAGTAACCCAAGATAATTGTCCACCAGTTGCTGCTTGTAGAATTGTTCCATTAGGAGGGGCCGAAGGGGGAAGCATTAATGGATAAGGAGGTTCTTTTATAGAAGTTCCAGTAATATCGGCCCATACAGCAAAACGTCCTATGACAGTATTAGCTGGACCTGTTATTCCACCTCCGGCACCAGATCCTATAGGATTTTCATTACCTGCACTATCTAAATAATAAAGACCTGTAGTTCCTTTAAAATATAGCTTGTAATATCCAACTGGAGGATTAGGTACTGGTGGATTTACTCCTTGCATGAAAAATATATCTGAGAAACTAGACACACAATCAGGCGGCGTACAATTAGAAATAGCTTTATAAGAAAACAACAGTAATATGACTTTAAGGAGATTTCGCACTTCTAATCCAACCTTTTGTAGTATTTGCATTGTTTAAATAATAAAACTCTACACTAAAGAATTTTCCTAATGGAACATTTCCAGGTGATTTTATTCCATCCTCTATAGCAGTAGCAGCTTTTAATATAACAATATCAGTATCACTCATCCCCACTACCCTTACTGATGTTCCTTCTTTTAATTCAGTATTATCAAGATTTTTAAAAGTAATATCTGCTGTTGTCTTAGGCCCACCATCGGTTATTACTGGTATGATTTGAAGGCCAATAGCTGGATCTAAGATTATTTGATTATTGGTAGTAGTTATAATTTGTAACCCTCGAAGTATATATCCTGCTGCTTTTACGGATGCGGCCATTTCAAGTTGTAATTGCTTTATCAGATCCTCTATATTTGCTATCCCTGCTTCATATAAAGGATCACTAAATGGAGAAACACAACTTTCATTTAGAGCGCCTGAATCCTTAAAATAGGACATATTTACCTCTCAAACATTACTAAATTACCTCTATATTCAAGGTTTTTAAGTCCTCTATTCAATTCATCTAGGGTAACATCATACTGATTTTTCCATAATGGTATTCTTTCATCATTAATGAGAAAGCTTTCTGCCTGAATTAAAGCAGCATAAAGATATAAGTCTGGACAAGTTCTAAGCACGTTATTCGTATCATCATCTGCGTTCATGCCAGAACCATCCCAATAATAACTTAATTTAACTTTAGCTGTTTTAGATATATTGGGTCTAATATATAAATTGTTAAGTAATCTAGTATAGGTTTTACATTCTTTTTTAGTAATCCATATATTATACGGTTTAAATCGGTAATCTACTCCATCAATATCTAAATCTTTTATTTCAAGTAAATCCCCTGGGAGAGTTAAATAACTTGTTTCTTCTACTCGATCTGGTGGAATCCATAACATTTCATTTATTGGACTTCTAAGGGAGCGAAAAATTTTTCTCTCCGCTAAGGAAATAAAATCTTTCAATAATTCTTGGTCTATATCAGATCTATTTAACCAATTTGCAATCATGATTTGTAATTTTTTATACGTAAGACCTGCTGCTACTTCAATGGTCATATCACTTTCCTTTGAAAGGAATTTTTTTATCAGTTGATAAGAATTTAGGATATTCCCTTCTTACTATTTCCATTAGTTTAACCTGTTGTCCTTTATCTCTAAAAAAGTCATGAGTCAGCCTTCCTTCTCCAATCAATTTATCAATTAGAGTAGTAGGGATTCTTGCTAATTTATGATAATCCTTGGAACGACCTCGTTGGGCCTCTCGAAATAATTTATTATGTTCTAATATATCTGTTACATCCTGAGTGATGGTTTGATACATTCTACCATCTTCAAAATCGAATTTATGAACAGCGGCCCCAGGATTATAGAAATCCGAGGGCCTGGATGAACTTAGGTCTTTTTTTTTTCCATAATTAATCCTTAACTGCTTCTACTGGTGGAACGGGTTTTTTAACATCTTTTTTTTTACCCTTTCCTTTACCTTTTTTACCATCTTTCATTATCTAATCCTTTTATAAAAGGAGGGGAGATAACTCTCCCCTCTAATGATTATGCGTGTTTGAAGTTATAGAGAATTCCACACCCTTGAGGGGCCTTAACAACTAAACCAAATTCTGCGATAATCATTTTCTTCTCACTATCACCCATTTTTGCTAGATTAATAGTTGAGAAACTTCTCAGATATTTAAGTTCTAATTGTTTTGGATCTATAAAATACATCACGTTTCCTACTGATGTTGTATCAACAGGATCGGCAGGAGGCATGAATCTATCCAATACCATTGATATTTCTCCATAGGGAGAAACATAAACATCAACGACATTAACTACTTTCTTGGCCTGTCCTGAATCTCTGAATCGTCCAGAAAGCCCTGGACCTGCGCTAATAGCAAAGTCTGCAATAGCTTCCATTGTTTTTGGTGAAGGAATAGCAAAATCAAAATCTGCACCTATTTCCCACATTTTTCTCATGACTTTATCAATTACTGCTGGACTCATTAAATCTGGGGTTCCTGGTACTGCACCACCGGATACAACAGTTGACGTAGCATCAATTGTTGCAGGAGATGTCGAATCAATCAATTGATGAGTATCTACAATGTTGGCAAAATTTCTAGTTACTCTAGCTATACCTGTAGCACCATCATTGGCATCAGCACCAGCGCCCATATCTGTAGTTAATAATCTTATTCCTACTGGAGCATTGGATAAACCCAAAAGAGTAGTCTCAATATCTCTTTTAATCTCTTGGGATTTCTTCGCCATTTGATAGGCCATTTCTGATTTTCTGCCATATAAATCTACCGCTTCAATAGTTCCAGAGGCCTCTACAAGTTTTCTAAAAATCTGAGTATAGTTTTTTTCTTGTGGAACTTGTAGAACTGAATCTGTTGCCAAAGTCGCGGCCCCATCTGCTCGTTCACCTTCTAAAACTCCATCTTGCACTTTAGCATCTGCTAATTTATCCAAATTCCATTGAAACAAAGTATTTTTGGTTGAGCCTCTTTTACAAGAACTCATAAAAGGAGTATCGGTTGGCGAAATATTATAAATAATATCTGATACATCTTCTTTCATTAATTTCTGGCCGCCGGCATTACCACCTATGATGGTTGTTCCAACGACTCCTGATATTGTTACTGGTGTTGCCATAAAATTCTCCTATATCATCGTTTCAAAAACGGATACGGCATCCTCAAGTGATCCAGATTTTTTAAACCTTTCCATATCTTGGGTTTTCTTATTTGTTGGGGTAATTCTCGTACCCTTTCCAGATAAGACTTTGCCAGTAGTCTGTTTTTGATTTGTTATTTTGTTTTTGATTTCTTTAGTTTTATCAAATTGACGTGCTTTATGGAGCATAATAAAAACGCCAGGGTCCGTATTGTTTAACAGTTCATCTTGGTTCATGCCAATGGATGTCCCGTATTCTATAAGCCCGTAGTAAGCATCTTTATTCCAGTTTGAAAAAACACTTTTTAGCTTATTAACACAATCGACTGCTTTTTTCTCAACCAGAACTTTATCATGCTCGGTAATCGAGTTGAAAAAATCTTCTGATTTCTTTTGTAACTGAGCAATTCTATCCCTGGCGGCATCATGCTGGGATCTGTATTTGATATAATCCTCAGGATTGACTGATGCCATATAGGCCCAATCTACTCCTTCAAATTGCTTCAAATTCCTTTCTGCTTCCTCAGTTAAGAGTCCAAGTCCGGCAGCGTACTTCTTTCTAGAATCGGTAACGATTGCCATCTCTTGCTCTAAAAAGGATCGTTGTTGTGCTAATGCTTGTGCTTTTCTGGTGTAGTCATCTTGTCTAAGGAAACCATCTTTCCATTCCTTCGCAGCCCTTTTTTCACCAAGAATTTCTACTAAAGATTGTTCTGGATTTTGATTGTCTGGTTGATCGGAGTCTTCCTCAGATAACTTCAAATCTTCGTCATCAGTTGTTTCTTGTTCGACTTGTTCTGGTGCTTCTTCCGGTTGCTGCGGTTCTTCTTTTTCGATAATTTCTTCGAATTGTTGTGCAGAGTCCTCAAGTGTTTGGGGATTGTTCTGAACAGTTTCGATCGCTCCTTGATCAAATGGCATTTTTTCACTCCTTGATTAGATATTATTCAATTTAATGTATTACGCAATACTAATATTTTACTTCTCTCGCGTTTGATTGCTGAACTTTATCAGAATCAGTCTCCGGTTCTGATAGTGCCTTAAGCTGGACAATAAATTCATCCATTCCTTTCTTTTTATTTTTAAGTTCCAGCATCTTCTCCCCATTGGCATTAGGTGAGAACATTTGATTGATGTAATAATTAGTCTTCTCCCCGAAAGCTATTTGGAGTACCTCATTATTTAGTATTTCCTTTGCTTTTTGCTGGACTTGTTCCTTTGTTAGATCCACCTGAGGCTCCTTTTTCTACTTGTTTATCTTTTATTTTTAATTCCGACTTTTTTAGTTCTATCTCGGCAAAATCCACATTTTCCTGATGCTCCTGTTTCCTTAGATCCAAGTCTGATTTTTTGGCATCATTTTTAGCCTCTAATTGAAGTTTAAGTTGATTATGTTGATCCTGAATCTGAACTTTCTGAACTTCTACTTGAGATTGGGTAGAAAATAACTGAGATTGGGTTTGCTTAACCTGCATTTCTAGCTTTTGCATTTGCTCCATTAATTGTTGTTGCTGTTGCTGAGATTGTTGTTGTGCCTGACTTGCTTGCTGATATTCTGGTGATTGAGGATTAAGCAGGACAAAATCTCGACAATCTATATTCATAAACTCCATTACTTTCTGTAATAGGAAATATTGCTGATTGGTACCGTAATTTAGTTGTAACGCAGGACTTTGCATGAACATTTGATGAAGGGACATTAAGCTCTGGGATTGCTTAATCTGCTCATCAGGGGTTAATGCGACATTTACCCTAACCAGATCCCTGAATATGAAGGTCTGAGGATTAACCTGGACATAGTCTCCTCCTATTTCAATCATCTTTTCTTTGGTTTCATAGGTTTTCCCAAGCAGGTATATCCTTTTCATAACCTGAGCTAGACAATCGAGCGCCAAATTCTTAGCGATCATCATGGGACGTCTGTTACCAGCATTGGTCTGTGATTGAACTAGATTGTAACTATTTTGATTTGAGATAGCAGATGGGTCCATACCCTGGGCAAGCTTAGAAAAGCCCGTAATAGAGACTTTATCATCCTCGACCATATTTAAAATATTAAAGGTATCAGGATTCATTGGAGCTATTGGGAAAGCTTTTATAGCATCAATATTGGTGGTGTCTATAACTGAGCCTGGCTTATTCTCCACTAGATCTCTAACGTTTCTAATAAAGCCAAGGTCTGCTACGAATCGGGAGTTATTGGTTAATACCAGGTTATCTATAATTTGTCGCTGGATGACCGATTTTGCCATCTGGACATGCTTAATTATGTCGTAAACGCTCATGCCATAAAATTTATGAGAGATTGGATACGGCTGGAATACATGGAAAGGAATATCTTGAGTTTCCTCATAACTGAGAAGTTTTTTTCCACAATAAAATGCCTTATATAGTTTAGCTATTCCAGTGCCTTCTATATCAATCTTTTTATAAATCTCATAAAGCACGACCTTTTCCATTTCTTTAGTATTAGTTTTGCCATTTAAAAAGGTCTGGTCTGTACCATCAAAAGAATTCCTGGCACTTTTTTCGTTATCAGTCAAAAGATCAAATGTTTCTACTCCTTTAATCTCGTTTATCATATCCCAAGGAAAGCCAAACTCTATTAGGAAAGATTTAGTGACCAACTTTCTATGAGAAATGACATCTGCGTCTTCCAAGCAAGTTGCATTTCTGGAAATAAGAAAATCCTCAGGTGGGACCACCTCAATTTTTACGCTGGAATTATCTATAGTGTAGGTTACCGATCCAGAGTATACATTAGGAATTTGCTGTTCTATCTGCTGTAATTGCTGTTGAATTTGAACGATAGCTTGCTGTGGATCTGGACCTGTCTGAGGACTAGGAGGTTGACCAGGTTGCTGTGGAGCTTGCTCCGGTTGAGGCCTCTGAGCAGCCTGCATTAATTGTTGAATCTGTTGCTGCGCCTGTTGTTGCATTTGCTGGAATTTTTCAATCGCTTTAGGATCTTTTTCAGGCCTAACATCTTCGTTTACAATTTCAATCGGACTATTTTTTAATAGCTGATATTCTTCCTCTGATATCTTATCGAAATTCAGCGTGTCAGTTTTTTGACTTTCATTCCAATAGGTTTTTATCACTCCTGTTTTGGCAACTAGTCCATCATGAGCAACATCCATTAGGATCTTATGTCCCTGGTTCTCTACATAGAAGACATGGTTGGCATAGGCAGTAGCTTCTTTGGCCTTAAAATAATCATTCTTATTTAAAGGAGGGAAATAACAGATATTCTTATGTGCTTCGAAGGTTTCTAGAATTAGTGCTTTGATACCCTCTACCGTTGATAGGACATCCTTGGAAACATAAGTGCTCCTATTAGGCAATTCATTTCCTAATTCATCACCGTAGTAGTAGTAATATGACATTTCCCGAAGATTTGAGACCTCCGAAGTATTAAAGTCCTCGACATCATTAATATCCTGTCCTATAACCGATTCAATCTCTTCAAAGGTTAATTTTTCTGGTTTATCGTCAGAAGATTTATCGACCTCTGGATTAAATACTGGCCCTGCAATTTGCATTTTAATACCTCAAATTTGGATGGTATGCAGTTAAAGTCTCAATTCTTCCTAGCTCAGATTTTCTCTGACCAAATCTCTTTAACATGATTAAAGCGTATCTCATCGCATCCATCAAGTCGTCGTCTTTTTTAATAGGTAATCCGGTCTTCGGGTTTCTCCTATAAGTCTTTATCTGAGTTATTAAATCTCGATTATTATTAAAAATAAATAGTCTTCCAGAATTTAATCTCTGTTGGATCTCAAGCAGTCCAGGCTCCACGAAAGTTGAACCATCAACATTATGAAATTGACGGAACATATTTACTCCAGCATCCAAATAATAATCCTTAAGAAGAATTCCTGAACCTGGCGATCTGCTATTAGCGTCATGAGGGTATGAAACTCTTATTTTCTTTGCTACGCTATTTATACGTTGTGCATGACCAGGAGGTGTTTCATCGGCCTTCCTCCAGCTATGATAGATATAAATTATGTCGGTATCGTCGTCGATCGCCGCAAAAATGCAGGCAGCAGGATGACCGATTCCAAAGTCGATTCCGGCCATAACCCTGTAGTAGAGTGGGATCTCGAAAGGATCGCAGATAACGTCCTCATAGTTAAATTTGTATATAAGCTCAGAACCAAAGGAAGGTATCCCCTTAGTCTTGGCCTCAATAAGATGAGCAGGAATCGCCGCAAGTAATTGTTGTTTTACACCATGGCTTATATGAGGTGCCCTATCCCATCCTACATTTAATACAAATTGACCTGGCTTTGGATTGTTATAAATCAGATCAACAAGTTCGGTTAGACCAGATTCAGGTGTGAAAGATAGCAGCACAATACCACCGTTGCCATTATCAGCAGTAGCAGTTCTGGCAAGACATTCTCCATAAAACCTCAATCCATCGTGTAATGGTTCTTCATCTATTAAGACCACATCAAATACCTGTCCTCCAAGAATTGATGGGCCCTGTTCATAAGATCTAAACTTTAAAATCGAGAATCTATCCGTATCCCTCCAGCGAATCTTAATTTCTCGAATCGCATTTCTAAGAAGTGGGGATGGTATGTAGCCATCCAAATTAGCAACCGGAATAAGGCCATTACCATCAAATTTCTTATTCTTAAGATCAGCGATCCCAATAAGTTCTTTTTGAAGTACATCCCTAATAGATTCACCTGAGACTCCGCAAGCTATGGCATTAATGGGATGATTAAAAACCTTCCCTTTCCACCATTTTGGGTAATTTCCCGTTAAAAAATAACTTAAAACAGAACAGGCCGAAAAAGTTTTACCTACTCTGTTTGCACATAATAAAGTGCATTGCTTATTTTCTAAAGTGGAATTTGCATAATCTATTTGCCAGTCATACGGTGACCAGAATTCAATTTTTCTTTCTTTTGCTGCTAATTGGTACTCTTTTTTTAGCTGAACGAAAGCATCAAGTGTTTCAGAAAGTTGGATCTCATTTGGCTCCATGAATTATTTTATTCTACCTTTTTTGGTATAATAAGATCCTGGCTCCTGGCCTGAAGTACCGCTAAGGCCCTTAAGTTGCATATATCTTTTAATTTGCTCAGTAGTCCATCCTTTTCCAGGAATTTCTGCTGCATTTTCAGGCCATCCAAGATTATCTTGGGATAATTGAGGATAAGGATAATCAGATGGTTTAGGATGTAAATAACTAGCAGGGCCCCTACCGGAAGTCGGCCTTTCTAAAACTCCTTCTTGGGTTGATTGTCCTTGATATATTTCACTAGGTAATGCCGGCCCAGTTTCTATTGGGGCCATATTGGAAGCAGGGCCCCTACCGACATTAAATCCTCTTGGATCTTGGTCAGGAGGGTAAAAGCTTGGAGGACCTCCACCACCACCAGATGGATCAATTGGATTCATTTTTCTTCTGTTAGATGGGATAGGAGGCATCTCAGGCATTGTAGGCATTGGACTAGAAGGCATAGGGCCAATACCGCCACCTCTAGATGGTTTAGGCCCGAACAAATCCTCTCGGTAATATGGCGAACTAGGATCACTCGCTCTTCTGAAATATTCTGATTGTGGATCTTCAGGCTCACCTCCGCCGCCGTAGTTTCTAGGACTTTCTAAAACACCTCTTCCAAATCTTGCCATATTATTCTCCTTCTTCTAATAACTTTTTAAGAGACTCCTCAGGAATACCTAATTGTTTCAATTCATCCTCAATATCTTCCTTAGGTCTGCTCACTGTTATTTTATGCTCAATAAAGTTTTCTGTGCTAGGTGTAAATTTTGCTCTACAACGCAAGTAGAACATAATCATGGCAGACTCTCCGGCATTTATTTTTTCAATCATTTTGCCGACTACCAGACTATTGAAGTCAGCGGTCCCAAGTCTTAGCTCATAGGCATAGACTTTTTTGAGCTTAACAAGACTAATACCCAAAGCAGCAGCTATATCTTTGTCACCAGTTCCAGCAATTTTATAAAATCTAACTCTCATCCTGGTATCTGGAGTAGGTCGGTGTTCTTTTCTAAGATCTGGATCATAATCCTGAGTTACCTGCTTAAAATACTGCATTTTGAAAGCAGGATCAGATGACATTTGCGCCATCTTTTTAAGACTCATAGGTTCGGTTACAATTTCTGGATCTTGTTCTTCCATTCTCATAGTATATAACTATTTTTTAGTGCTTTGCTAAATCTACCCCTTTTTCCGAAAAAAACGGGTCTAGAAAAAGACTCACCTATAAATATGTTCACTTCCCTTCTCCTCCTATTCAACTTTTCTGGGGTCATTTTCAATTCCAGCATATATCGTGGAATTATATTAGACCTTTTTTGGTCTAGCTCATACGGAATCATAGTATTCTTGAATTGATCCAATCCAATGTCCATTAAAAGGCTTAAAAGTGCATCAAATTGGCAATTAATTAAAAATCCGAACCATTTGTTCAAATAATCCTCATATTCTTCTAAATCTGTTCTAAATAATCTAACAGCATCTCTCATATTAATCCTGGAAATATCGGGAATACCATCTTGGATATGTCCAATCCCTATTTTCATCACATTTGAGTCTAGAGTTGGAATTTCGAAATAATCTTCGAATTTATATAGGAATTTCATTATTTCTTCAGATGCTCGCAAATAGGATCTCGTAGATATAGTGGTTTTAATCAATAAATTCCTATAGTTTTTCTTTTTCCGTTGAATATCTTTCAAATTATTCTCAATATTTGAAACTTTACTTGCTGTAGAGAATAGACAAATTCGGCAATATGCCCCCTTTTCCTCATTTCATCCTGAAATATGATTTGATTTTGCCATCTAATATAATTCTTGTCGGTATGAAGTTCTTTTCGGAGCCAGTCCTTTCTGCGATCAATGAAGTCCCAATCTTTATAGATCTTAACTTCAAACCAGAAGGTCTTTTTCCGGTGAATGAATAAAATATCACTCATACCTTTACGAAAAAATTTATTTTGTTGGGGAATTAAGATAACTCTACCATCAGGAAGTTTTTTGATGGCACCATTATTAACTATTTTACAGGGATATCCGTCATCAACGGTAGATAGCCACTCCAGAAGAGCGGCCTCTATCTGATGTTCGTTTAACCCTAGTGCTTCTGCTGGGTCTTTTATTTTTTTCATCTTCCTTGAACCAATCGGCGCAGAATTTAGCTATTTTTAAAATATTCTTAATATTTACTTCCGCGCTCTTGACCGTCAAAAATCTATAGAGTGTTATCTTGCAGACACCAGAGATTCCTGAAAGCTGTCCATAGCTCAGTCTCTTTTTCTTCATTATAGATTTCAGTTGTTTTTTTAAATTTTTACAGACAAGTTCATATTTTTTCATCGAGTAATAATTTCATTAATTAGATGCATTGTCTAGAATTCCGATCTTCATTCGTTTCTTGGATTTCTTTTTCCTAATCTTTCCACCATATTCCTTATCCCATCTAGCGGCGATTTCTGGTTTATTAATATGCATCCATGCTCTTTGATCTTGGCTTTTATAAGGCATTTGTCACCCCTGTAGTCCTCTTGATAGGTTAGCATAATCAAAAATACTTGTTCTCGCTGGTGGATTTTCTATTGGTGGCCCTTCAAGAGAATCACCTAAATCCATTCCTGGAATAGGAATACCGTTTTCCACCGCCATTTCTATGGCCTTATCATGATTCCCATGAAGAAGTTCATACGCCACAAGTCCTAGAGTAATCCAGGGAAGGCTATTTCCAATTGTCTTGAAAGCTTCTGCCCTGGAAAACTTATTTTTCTTAAGGAATTTGGCCGCATCAGTTGCCGACTCTTTTAAAATGGATAACGGATTTTCTCCATTCTTTTGCAAATCATCCAGCATAGTTTTAAATTCAGTTATCTTAGGTGTCGGAGCAGGCAATTGTTTAGGTGCCTCATACATTGTCCAATTGGGTTTCTGAGGTATAGGTTGTTCTTTGGCAAATTCCTTCCAGGTCTTAGGATCGTAAAGAGACTTTCTTCTGGAGTATTCATCTGCAATATGCTTAGGAATAGGAGGAGGCTCTAATCTACCAGGAATCTCTGTAGCGAAATGGTCAGGTACTACCTCTGGTTTTGGTTTAGTTAGTTTAGGGATAACCGGAGCAGCGTCTTTGAGTCTTTCATTAAGCAGATCAGCATAAATACTTTTCTCCTGAAGACCTTCTGCTATCCTTTTGCCAGCTTTATCCAGAGTTGCCTTACTCTTATTTAAGCTATCTTTTACATAGTCAGGATTCCAGGGGATTTCACTATCTAGTGGAACACCACCCTTCATATCTTTTAGTGCATTGTCTAATGCTCCTCCGTATACTTTCTGAAAGTCCTTTTTTTTATCTTGAATCTTTTGGGTAAATTCTTTGCCGAAATTATTTAATCTATCTCCAGCAGATTTTAATTTAGTCTTAGCTTCAGGAAGTTTCATGGCCTTTATCTTTTTTTCTTGTGTATAGCTTTTAGGTTTGGCATATCCAGGACCAGATTCTTTTCCCATGTTAGGATATTCATTGGTAGAGATAGGTCCAGTTTCTTTTGGGATAATAGGTTTCTCTAGTTCTTCGAAAGAAGCAGCAGTTTCATCCACTGTCTTAGATTTAATATCTTTAGGGCCTTTTTTAATCGGTGTCTTGGTTGGAAGTTCTATCCATTTTATAGATGATGGAATCTCTCCTCTGTCTGTTGCGTCCAAAAGTTCATCATGAATTTTTTCTCGTAAATCTTTATCAATTTCCAATTTATCCAGAAATTTATTGATCTCAGGAAATTGTTTAATAAGAGGCAAATCTGTTTTTTTATAGGTTATTTTCCATTTCGCCATATCTACCTCTGATTATTGTTAAAATCTAACACGCCTTTAGGTCTATTCCATGGATGTTCTATATAATAATCCAAAGATCCTTGTGGTGGACCTAATTCCTCTCCGAAGTCTACACCTGGAGGAAGAAATGAACCTACGGCTATTTCAGCAGCTTCTACAGGTTCACCTCTCATTAAAGCATAAGTCGCAAGTGCTGGTGCTGCCACCTTAGCGATAGGACCTATGGACTTAATTATGTTCTTTCCGCCAAAACCTTTTAAACTTTTAAGCCAAGCACCCATAGGATTAAGTGGATCACGATTTTTATAAACATCCTTTATTATTGGATTTAGTTTTTTCCATTGAATTTTTAAATAGTGTTCTGGATTTAATTCATTACCTCTTGCTATATTTTCGAGCGCTTGTTTTCTAAAAGCCTTTTCACTTAAAAACGGATATTGAGTGGCATGAACTTCCTTCCAATTCGGCATTAATTCAGTTAATCGAGCATTTGATTGTGCAGTTTTAAGTATTTTATTTTCTGCCAGACGGGCTTCGTATCTTTCATCACTCATTTTTTCATAGGACAGTTGCCCAATAGTTTTACCCTTTGCGGCCTTGGCCCTATTATTTGCCTTAACATACTCCATCTTTCTAGCAACTTTATTTTCAGGTTTTAAATCTCTGGCAATTCGTTGGTCCCTTCTGTTGGTATGCAGTATTAAGTCATTTTTAACTGCTTGGTCATTAAGATAAGTTCCTATTACCCTATTGTTCCTTAAAACTCTTTCATGGTCGGCATCCGACATTTTCATATAAAAATCTCTTTCAGGATATGGACCAAATCTTTCCTCATAAATTCTAAGATTTTCTCCTTTAGGTGGATGATATGTTCTTCTCCCAGTTACAACAGGTGTTGGTGTGAGTTCATCCGCTACTTCCAGTTCTTCTAGAACTTTCGGTCCTGCCAATTTAGCCAATCGTTCCTTCTCAGCAAATGCAGCTTTAGCACGTTCAATCATTATTTCTTCAGGTGTAAGTGCCCCCTTCGGCGGTTCCTCTATACTCGCAGGCATCCTTCCTAGGGCAAATACGTTATCCATATACCTATTCATTTTCTAGTTCCTTTCAAGATATTCTCTAGGTGCCTAACACCGATAGATTCCTGAGGTAGATCAATTTTCGCCAGATTCCATTTACTAAGCACCTCCGCTCCTAGTTCAGAGCATTTTCTTTTCCTGGTAGCAGAGCCAAATGGATTTGCTATATCTTTCTTGAAAACAGTCTTCGCTACTCGTTGGATGAAGATTCCAATAGCACTAAGGGTAGCGTAAGGAACTCCCTCAGATCCTTCTAGAAATAGTCGGATATCTTCGAATTGATACTTATCCACATAAAGGGAGTAATTTGATTGGACATTATTCATACGGATCCACTTGTAAAAATGGATCTTCCGAACTCCTAGAAATAGGACAGCTTCCGTAACTTCCAGGTTGAGCAGAATTGACACATGGCTACTAGGATATCTTCCCCAGAGACCTTTTGTCTTATCAAATTCCGACCATCTGATAATATTTGACAGGATTAACCATCGCAGATTCTTCGGAGTAGAGAATAGGATGTTTATTATCATAAGAAATAATAGCATTGTTATTCATGGTGTAAATTCGGATATTACTTGATTAAATTAGTATGATATGGCATAAGGATTTAATGAGCAAATTTGAGGTCGGAGATAGGGTTGACTGGAATGGATTAATAGGCACTGTCTCATCAATTTCAGGTGATGGTGGATTTCCTGTAAAAGTTGATTTTAGTATAAAGGAATCCTCTAATGCCAGAAATTTTACTTTTACCGAAGATGGAAGATTTACATCAGATCAAACCATACCATGTATAAAAAAAGTAACCAGAAATATTT